>Ga0190360_1000596_pt1 | contig 20035 bp, 20 predicted proteins | sample 48721834_MG_FD_161271 | JGI IMG/M metagenome (GOLD analysis project Ga0190360, IMG submission 161271) | Hydrothermal vent microbial mat bacterial communities from Southern Trench, Guaymas Basin, Mexico - 4872-18-3-4_MG | ecosystem: Environmental > Aquatic > Marine > Hydrothermal vents >... | reverse complement strand
AATCTGTAATAGCAAGAAAATCCTTTTTCAATTGTACCTCCTATGTTGTCCTTAATTTATCTACATCTATAACAGAGATATATTTTTTAAGGTTTTCCAATGGATAGGAAAGTAAATCTGGAAAAGATGCGTATTCGAGCATGCGTTTTAGTTTAAATTCTTCGGACATACCAGAAGCGCCGTCCCAGAAATATTTATCCCTGGTTTTTGGCATTATCAATTATCCTTTTAATTAACTTAGTGGAACAACCTTATATTTTGCCCATTGAATAATCTGCTCAAAATCCAAATCTTGCAATAAATAACTAAACTTTTCATTTGATATTTTATAAAAAGTCTATTTTATATTTCTCCCCTTCTCCCTGTCATTCCCGAAATCTTCTGTTGGCAATCCACCCTTTAACCACTCACCTAGATTCCCGCCTGAAACCCGCGGGAATGACAAATAGGTGACGTGTTATAACAAACTATCATACAAATCATCCCAATCGGGATTCTCTTTCTCAATCAGCCTGATTTTCCAATCCCGATTCCACTTCTTAAGATGTTTTTCACGCTCAATTGCGCTATAAACATCATTTGTATGCTCAAAATATACCAATCGATGGACCCTATACTTTTTCGTGAACCCCTCCACCATATCTTTTTTATGTTGATAAACCCTCCTCACCAAATCAGAAGTGACACCAATATAGAACGTCCCATTCTTTTTACTGGCCAGTATATAAACATAATAATCTTTCATATTTTCATATTACTCCCCGCTCTCTTTCTCCCTGTTATTCCCGAAATGTTCTGTCGGGAATCCACCCTCAACCCCACTACCTGGATTCCCGCTTAAAACATGCGGGAATGACAGATTTTTTGATATTTGTTACTAAAAATTTATATTTTCTCTCTCACCCTGAGCCTTGCAGTGAGCTTTGTACTGAGCTCGACAAAACATCCGAAAAAATATTTTTGGCGAAAAGCTCAGAATGAGCACCCCACTCTTAAATTTGCCAGTGTAGCTTTTCGCACAACATTTTCAAACATGAAAACGACAATCCTAAAAGTTTTGTCTAAAGAATATACTTCGTAAGATCTTCATCTTCTACTATATCCTTCAAGCGCTTACGGACATCATCTGCTGTAATTTTTACTGTTTTAATATTTTCGTTAGGAAGCTCGTAGAGCACATCTTCTAAAAGTGTACTCATAATTGTATGAAGCCGCCTGGCACCTATGTTTTCTGCTCTATCATTTACAACAGTAGCTGTTCTGGCAATCTCCCGAACAGCTCCTTTTGTGAAGGTAATTTTCACCCCTTCGGTCTCAAGAATAGCAGTGTACTGTTTGACAAGAGCATTTTCTGGCTCTGTGAGGATTCGGACAAAATCCTCCGTGGTAAGACTATTCAACTCAACACGAATGGGGAACCTTCCCTGCAGTTCGGGGATCAAATCAGAAGGTTTGGAAACATGAAACGCTCCCGAAGCAATAAAAAGGATGTGATCGGTCTTAACCATTCCATATTTTGTTACAACATTGGTTCCTTCAACTACAGGGAGTATATCACGCTGGACGCCCTCTCTTGAAACATCAGGGCCTGACCCCTTACTATTACCAGCAATTTTATCAATCTCATCTAAGAAAACGATACCTGACTCTTCAACTCTCTGGATTGCTTCTTCAACAACCTTCTCCATATCAATAAGTTTCTGAACCTCTTCTGCAATCAGAACATGTCTTGCTTCACTCACCGTCATTTTACGCCGTTTACGCTTCTGAGGAACCATACCGCCGAAGAGATCCTGAATATTTAAACCCATCTCCTCGATACCCACTGGAGAAAATATTTGAAGCATAGGGAAAGAATCTGCTGCAACATCTAATTCTACTTTACGGTTTTCTAACTTTCCTTCTAAAAGCTGTTTTCTTAGTTTTTCTCTTGTTCGTTCCTGTCTTTCCTCAACGCTCTCCTGGGGAAATGATTCTATCTGAGAGGATATGTCATAGGATCCTGTTTGTTTGTGCTCGTTTTTTGGTTTGGTACGGGGGAAAAGAAGATCTAATAATCGTTCTTCAGCCGCCTCTTTAGCTTTGTCCTGAACCCTCTCAGTCCACTCTGCTTTAACCATTGATACTGCCAGATCAGTAAGATCACGAATGATGGATTCGACATCTCTACCGACATAACCTACCTCAGTAAACTTAGAAGCCTCGACTTTAATAAATGGCGCCTCTGCTAATCGGGCCAGTCTTCTGGCAATTTCTGTTTTACCTACACCTGTTGGACCGATTAAGATAATGTTATTAGGCATAATTTCTTCTCGAAGCTTTTCCTCAACCTGCCGTCTCCGCCATCGGTTTCTCAGGGCAATGGCTACCATTTTTTTCGCTTTATCCTGGCCAATTATATATTTATCCAATTCCGCTACTATTTCACGGGGAGTTAATCCCCCAGAACTATCTCGCCGCTTAGATGTTACAGTTTCACCTTCCATTATAACTCCAACTCCTCAACAACAATACGATTATTTGTATAAATACAGATTCTTGCCGTAATCTGGAGAGCTTCTTTAACAATACTGAGTGCATCCATTTTGGTGTGCTGAATAAGAGCCCGTGCTGCTGCCAGAGCATACGGTCCGCCCGAACCAATAGCCACTACATTATCGTCTGGCTCTATGATTTCACCTGTCCCAGAAATTACCAGCATACTTTTTTTATCTACTACTGCGAGAAGAGCCTCCAGACGACGAAGATACTTATCTGTTCGCCACTCTTTTGCCAGTTCCACGGCAGCACGATAAAGATTACCGTGGTACTGGTCTAAAGTTTTCTCAAATTTGTCAAAAAGAGTAAAAGCATCTGCTGCTGCTCCAGCAAACCCGGCCAAAACAGTATCATTGTACATTCTTCGTACCTTTTTTGCTTTCTCTTTCATTACTGTTTCACCAAAAGTGACCTGCCCATCACCACCAAGAGCAACCTGACTTCCTCTCCTGACTCCTAAAATAGTTGTGGCTCGAAACTCTAACTTCTCCATTATTTAATCCTCTTAAAATATTTAAGATAATCTGATTTTGTTGTAAGAAGCAGCACTGTATTACTGTCAACAGTTGTCTTATAGGTATCAAGAGTCTTTAAAAATGAATAAAACTCGGGATCTTTGTTGTAAGCGCTGGCATAGATTCGTGTAGCCTCAGCATCAGCCTTACCCTGAATCTCTTTTGCTTTCTTATAAGCTTCTGATCTGATTCGTTGAAGTTCTTTTTCCCGCTTACCTTCAATTTCTGCCATCTGTCCCTGCCCTTCAGACCTATATCTCTCGGCAATCCGCTTTCGTTCTGATATCATCCTTTCATACACCTTTTTCCTTACAGCCTCTACATAGTTGATCCGCTTAATTCTGACATCTACCAGTTCAATCCCGTACTGCGGAACAACCTTGCGAGCATGTTTCAAGATTTGACGCGTTATATAATCTCTTCCACCCTCAATAGATTTATTTACTAAAGAAGTATCCCGTACGAGTTCCACATCATAACTGGTAAACTTTCTATTTGAATTTCTAACAAGTTCCAAAAGAATATTATCAGAAACAAAATCGCGGGCTGCTGCATCAATAATATCATCCAATCTCCCTTGAGCACCTGTTTTATCTCCTACAGACTGAAGGAATTTCAATGGATCGCTAATACGCCATCTGGCTGTTAAATCAACCCAGATATATTTTTTATCCTTTGTGGGGATTTGATTGGGGGCACCATCCCATGCCAGAATTCGTTTCTCAAAGAAATGCGTTGTCTGAATGAATGGAATCTTCCAGTGAAGACCTGCTTCTTTAATAGGTCCTCCTACTGGTTCACCAAACTGAGTAATTATAACCTGTTCCGTTTCGCCTACAGTATAAAATCCATTGCTAAGAATAATAATAACAAACAATATTACTATTCCCCATAAGATGTATAGCTTTTGTCGAGTAGACATAATATAGTCTCCTTCAATTAGTGTTTAATTTTCATAACCAAGTGAGGGAAACATCAACGCCCCTCACAGAACCGGACTTGAGGTTTTCCCTCATCCGGCTCTTCAGCAACGCTCACGTAACTGGCGACAAAGTGTACATATTATGAACAATACATGGTTTGGGGAGTGTATAATGTTTCATGTATTGATTGAATCCTTCCCAGTTAAACGATTTGCACTGGCTTCGCCTGTTCAGCCATTTAAAAACCAGACGGACTGTAATTCTATGGTATTGCTTTAGTGATGGCATATTACCACTTATACCATAGTACTGATAGTGCCCTCGCAATTTGGATTGAAGTATCGGCCACCATATCTTCACCTTTCCTGTATTCCGTACTGATTTAAGCCACTGATTCATCTCTTTACATTTCTTGCGAAACTTCTTACGGCTCGTCTTGCGGCCGACGATGAACTTTCCTTTACGACTTAATCCACAGTAGTGAGTGAAACCTAAGAAATCAAAGGTATTGGCCTTCCGTTTCTGTCTCTTGGCATTCTCCCGTTCATATCTGCCAAAGCTAATGACTTTGGTCTTCTCCGCATGTAGTTCCAAACCAAATTTTCTAAACCGTTCTTGTATTGCCTGCTCTATGTACTGGGCATCTTCCTTGTATTGAACCATGCATACAAAATCATCTGCATAGCGGATAAGATATCCTTTTCCTTTGATCTGCTTTTTAATGCACTTCTCAAACCAAAGATCAAGTACATAGTGCAAAAATATGTTGGAAAGTATGGGGCTTAAATTGCCACCTTGAGGCGTCCCTTTTTCTGTTTCCACGAACACTCGGCCATCTACATAACCCGCTTTGAGAAACCGCCGCACCAAAAGAAGAAAACTCGGATCTTTTATCCGTACTCCCAGACATTTCATCATCCAGTCATGCGGTACGTTGTCAAAGAATCCTTTAATATCTGCTTCTACTATGTGGTTGATCGGTCTCATCATGATGAGTTTGTCTACTGCATTAATCGCTGTATGGCAGCTCCTTTCAGGCCTGAATCCATGGGAACTGTCAAGGAAATCCGCTTCATAGATCGCTTCAAGGATACTACTTATTCCTTTCTGGACTATTTTGTCCTCAAGGGATGGTATCCCAAGCGGTCGCTTTGAATGATCATCTTTGGGGATGTAGCTCCGCCTTGATGGCTTTGGCTTATATTGCTTCGCCTTCATTCGTGCGACTAACCTCTCAAGATTGCTTCCCAAGTCTTCTCCATATTCTTTCCATGTCACTCTGTCTATGCCACTCGCTCGGTTCCTGCCAAGCTGATAGTAGCATCTCGCAAGGAATCCTATATCCAGCAAATGCGCCAGACAGGTAAATTGATAGCTCGGTTCCCTGCGTGCCCGCTTCGATATAAGGGCTAATTTTGTCGGCGTCTGGGTCTCCACCTCTATGTATGGCAGACGTTGACTCATCCCTTTACGCATTGCTGCTAACCCCTTCGAGTGTTCCCAAGATATTGAACTCATCGGGCATTACCCCGATTACTCCTCTACTATGGGTTAGTCCGACTACCATGTCACCATACCTCCGCCTTGCCTCTTCAGCTTGTTGGAAGCTTCTATTGGAAATGACATGGTTCTCCCAAGTTCCTGGTGTCTCCATGCAGTATCTTGCCACGGACTCAGACCCCGGAGGAGCACTCTGTATCTCACCATAACGATACAGATCATGCAGTCTTCCAGCAAATGAAAACTGTCGACCTCCTCGACGTTGATTATTTCGGGGCTCAATACCTTCACCCGCCAGCTGGCGGATTGCGGCCTGATACCTCCCTACTCCTGGCTTCACTTGATTCGTTACCTCCTCAAGCGCAGGTTCGGTGATGGCCTGCTGGTTAGGCTTTGACCATGTCGGACTTCAACCGACAAGAAACACCAAGCTTCGCTTGGCACACTCATTGTGAACCTCCTTTCTCCAATGGGAGAAACGGAAGTAACCCCTTTTGACTTTCGTCAAAAATATATTTGCGCTTCACCTTTGGAAGAATTTCATTTAACGTTTCTAAGTAAAGTCGCCTTCGGGTAACATCTTTTGCTAAACTATAAGCTCGCCAAACAGCCAGAAAATTAGCGGCATCTCCCCTGGCTCTATTAACTCTGTTCAGGGCGTACCCTTCTGCATTCTGAATCATTTTTTTTGCTTCTCCCTTGGCTAATGGGATTTTCTTGTTATAAAATTCCCATGCCTGGTTGATCATCTTTTCTTTTTCCTGCTTTGCTTCGTTTACATCATTAAAAGCCGGTTTAACTACATCTGGAGGATTCACATCCTGAAGTTTGACTGTAACGATTTTTATACCAGATTCATAGCTGTCAAGAATTTTCTGAAGTCCCTGTTGAACTTGTTGAGCCACCTCCATTCGCCCTGTGGTAAGTACTTCACTCACACTTCTATCACCAACAATTTTTCGCATTACTGATTCGGATATATCTCTTAAAGTTTTTGTTGGATTCCGCACATTAAAAAGATAATCCTTTGCATCTTTGATTTTGTACTGAACAATCCATTCAACTACGGCGAGATTTAAATCTCCTGTAAGCATTAAAGATTCCCCCAGATACTTGTTAGGTGAATAAACACTCCGAACACCTGCCTTAACAGTTCTAAACCCAAATTCTTCTTTGAAAATGTACTTCACCTTTACTTTCTTGGCCGTTTCAATACCGAACGGAAACTTCATATGAAGCCCCGAATTTGTCGTTCTCACGTATTTACCAAATCGCTGGACCACTCCTTGCTCATCAGGCCCTACAGAGTAAAGAGAAGAAATCACAAAAATCAAAATAAAAATTCCTGCAATTACCAAACCGATATTCTTTGGATTAATTGAAGCAGGAATTTCTACTTCTTCTCCTCCGACACGAATTTTTCTTTTAAATGCAGTCACAATATTTCTCCTTTTTATTAAAGACTAAACTTTTCCCCCTGTCATTCCCGAAATGTTATGTCGGGAATCCACCTTCAACCCCACTACCTGGATTCCCGCTTAAAACATGCGGGAATGACAGTATTGTTTATTATAACTATCGATGTAGTTTCCCCTGAGCTTATCGAGGGACTCAGCATGAGAAAACCTTTAAATGAAATTTATTCTGAGTGACCGCCCTTGCCAAAATTTAGTTAAAGATTTAGTTATTTAGTCTCTGGATCTGTTCCATTAAATCTTTCTTCTAAGTCGCGCGACAGGAATCATCATCTGCTCACGATATTTTGCAACAGTTCTTCTGGCTACAATAAAACCTTCTTTTTTTAACAAATTAGATATAATCAAGTCATTGAACGGTTTTCGTGGATCTTCTTTTTCAATGATCTCTTTGATCTTCGCTTTAATTAATTTATTTGAAACTTCTTCTCCACTGGCGGTCTCAAGTCGTTCGCTGAAAAAATACTTTAATTCAAACACGCCAAAATCTGTTTGAACATATTTTCCATTAGTAACCCTACTGACAGTAGAAATATCCAGGTCCACATCATCTGCCACGTCTTTCAAGATCATAGGCTTAAGATATTTCTTTCCTTTTTCAAAAAATTCTCGCTGGTGTTTCAAAATAGATTCCATTACCCTTAGTATGGTAGATCTCCTCTGATAAATGGAATTAATTAGCCACCGAGCCGATTCCAATCGCTGTCGGATGTAGTCGCGAGTCTCTTTGCTAACTTTGTCTTTTTCTTTAAGAAGTTGCTTATACGATTCATTAATACGAAGCCGCGGGATATTCCAATCGTTTAAAGTAATAACAAAATCACCTTCCACTCTTTCTACTATTACATCAGGTACAATATAATTTTCTGCTTCTGAAACGTATCTTTCACCCGGTTTGGGGTTCAAACGAGAAACGAGCCCTATAATTCTTTTTACTTCAGCAAGAGAGATGTTAAGTTTTTTGGCAATTTTTTCAAAACGTTTGTTTGTAAAATCATCAAAGCATTCCTGAAGCATTCGGATAGCCAGTTCATCTCTCGGTTCTTTTTCATAAAGTTGAATGAGAAGACATTCCTGGAGATTCCTTGCTCCAATTCCCACAGGATCAAATCGCTGGATCACTGATAAGACTTTTTCTACTTTTTCTTCCGTGGTATTAAAATTCTCTGCAATAGAATCTACATCACATGCAAGATAGCCATCATCATCAATGCACCAAAGAATGTATTCGCCAATTTCCATCTCTTTGTCCGACAGTGGAGAAAGCCTGAGCTGTTCAAAAAGATGGTCCATCAATGTTACGGGAGCTGGCTCAGTATGTTCCAATTCCTCTTCATGATGTTCCCGTGGAGCCTTCACTTCATATTCATCCTCATCATTAAGGATAGTCTCCCAATCAACTTCGTTCTCTTCTCCAACTTCTTTCTCTTCCTCATCATCATCTTTTTCTTCTATTTCCTCTTTTAACTCTAACTCTTCTTCCTCCTCCGTATCGAGTTCAAGCAAAGGATTCAACTCAAGTTCCTGCTTAATGCGTTGTTCAAGACGCAGTACAGGAAGCTGAAGAAGAGTAGACAAAAGTACCTGTTGTGGGCTCTGTTTCTGTTGTAATAATAGCCTTTGACCAATTTGAACCATCTTTCTCCTCTTACTTCCTGACTCCAGAGTAACGATCTAACCGAAATTGCTTTCCTAAATAAATTTTTCTCGCTTCCGGATCATTTGCCAGAAATTCTGAAGTTCCTGATTTGAGAATTCTTCCCTCAAATAGAAGATAGGAACGATCCGTTATGGAAAGAGTTTCATGTACATTATGATCAGTAATAAGTACTCCAATTCCCCTATCTTTAAGATGATGTACAATATTTTGAATATCTTCCACTGCAATGGGATCAATCCCTGCAAAAGGTTCATCTAAAAGAATAAACTTAGGATGCGTTACAAGTGCTCTTGTGATCTCAACTCTTCGTCTTTCTCCTCCGGACAGAGTATATGCCTTTTGTTTAGACAGATGATCAATAGAAAGCTCTTTTAAAAACATCTTTAACTGTCTTTTTTGCTCTTCTTTGCTGATTTTTAATGTTTCCAGAATAGCCAGAATATTTTCCTCAACAGTAAGTTTGCGAAAGACTGATGGTTCCTGGCTTAAATATCCAATACCCATTCGGGCACGTTTGTACATTGGTAACTTCGTAATATCCTTTTCATTAAAAAAGATTTTTCCCTCATTGGGTCGAATCATTCCAGTAATCATGTAAAAAGTTGTTGTCTTACCTGCCCCATTTGGTCCTAAGAGCCCCACAATCTCACCGCGTTTAACTTCAATGGAAACATGATCAACAACTTTTCTCCCCCGATAAATTTTAACAAGCCCCTCCGCCCTTAACACCTCTGTGAACGTTTTACCTTTTTGCCCTGCGGACTGATTCACAGACTCTTTCCTTTCACCATTCCCGTACTTACTTCTATTGGTGTGTAAACACCTGTACACTGGCCAGGGCTGCTTTTCACTTTAACCTCTTTTAAACGATTCTCATCAAAAGTAAGAACAATAATGTCTCCTGTGACAGAATTAGTTCCCTGTTCATGTCTGACTTCATCAAAAATATGGTACATACTGCTTGCCTGCCCTTCTACTACCACCCTGCGAACAGTATCGTCACTGGCAGTTACTGTAATTTTTTCTCCATTCAGTACATTTTTAACACTATCCTCTTTTGAAATAATCTCTGCTTTTCCCGTAAGAAAAGCCCTGGAAAACTTCAACCCTTCCAGTTGAATATTAATATTATCAGCCCGCATTTCTCGTTGTTGCTGCCAGACTATAGGTTCTATTTTCAAAATAAGCAAATCTTTCTCAGACCTATACTCCGCTTTCTGACAGAAAGCTTTCATATCACCTTTTGTTATCTGAACACTATCAGAGACAACAGCTCTTTGCTCTTTCCCCCATGCCTCTATTTTTAGCCCTCTTACTATCATCATTTTGCCTGAAGTAGTATCGATCTTAACTAACCTGGGACAACCTTCTATTACACCGTAGTCCATAGAGCGATCGTACAGAGCTTTTTCCCCTAACAATTTAACCTTCTCAATAAGATCCGATATCACTACATCTCCAGAAGCAAACGCCTTTTCCTTTTTTTGAAAATATATAAGAGACCGGGCTTTTAATTTTCTTTTTTTACTTTCGAGAAGAACATGTCCGAAAGCTTTTTCTACCCTTGTTTTACCGTCGTAGTATATTCGATCTGCTTTTAGAGTACGTTTCCCATCGTAAATTGTAACCATGCCAAGAAGAAGCAATCTGTCTTCACCCTGCCACCACTTCGCCATTTCACAGGATAAGAATGCTTCTCCCTGAACAAGCTGCACATTACCCCACAGTTCGTGAACATCTCTACCTTTGATCGAAACAATTACCAAACTATCCGCATGAACCAATTTTAGATGTTCCACAGGAGAAGACTTCACAGGTTCAGAAAAAAGAATTGTTCTATTTCCCACAAGATAAAAAAGAACAAAAATAAATATTTGTGTTATTAGCCTCATTTCTTTTTGATTACAGTAGAATCCTTTCTTGCCAAAGTATCATTACGAGAAGATCGAGAAAACGAAGTCTCAAGTTCCTGGATATTTATTTTTTTATCAGTTATCCCCCACGGTTTATAAATAACCCTGTGACTCAAATCAGCATTGGATTCAAATCCAACACCGTAAAGAGTATCGTGTTTTTCAGTAGTTATCATTACAGTCGTATCAGAAAAAATCTTTTCTCGTCTGTTATCCCACCTTAAAACTTCTGTTCGGAGTGTAACTCCACTGTCTGATACCACAACTACATTACCTAACCCAACAACATCTTCTGTTGCTTCGTGATATTCTCCTTTTTCAGAAGTCAGATGTGAAGTATGATTCCCATTCTTATCATAAAAATCCACTTCAACTCCCCCATCAAAAAAAACCACTTTTTTCTTATCATATTTCACCATGTGAGCATAATGAATTACAGCCTGACAAAGGCCTGCTCTCGAAAGAATTATTTCAGAATTCCATCCTTCTTGACTGGGATATTCTTTATTTTGTTGATCCGTTATTAAAACATTCTCATGCTTTTTCCTTGCACATCCTGATAAAAATATCCACAGAAAAAATAGGAAAAACAAATATAAAAAAATATTTCTTTTCATACTGCTTTGTCCTTCAAGCAAGCCCTGCTTTTAACAAGTCATGAACATGAACCATACCCACTGCCTGATTCTTCTCATCCACAACTATCAACTGGTTAATACTGTATTCCTCCATAACATGAAGTGCCTTTGCTGCTAATACGCCAGAAGGAACACATTTAGGATCTTTCGTCATAATATCTTTAGCTTTAAGATCCCATACATTATGTCTTTGTTCCATGAGACGGCGAAGATCGCCATCAGTAATAATCCCTGCCAGCTTTCCATTACCATTCATTACGCAGGTAGCTCCCAGCCTTTTGGAAGTAATTTCCAGAATCGTCTGGGGAAGAGGAGTATCCACATTTACGCTGGCAATGTCCTCTCCCGTTCGCATTACATCGTCCACTTTGAGAAGCAGACGTTTACCAATGTCGCCTCCGGGATGAAACTGAGCAAAGTCTTCAACACTCAAGCCTCTTTCCTGAAAAACTGCCAGTGCCAAAGCATCTCCCATAACAAGGGCAGCAGTAGTACTGGAACTCGGAATGATGTCGTAAGGACAGGCCTCTTCTTTTACACTTACGTCTAATACAATATCACTTCGCTTGGCAAGATCAGAATTCAAATTTCCTGTCAGCGCTATAAGAGGAACCCCTTGGCGCCTGAAAAGGGGAAGCAATCGGAGAATCTCTTCAGTGTTACCGCTTTTGGAAATACAGATAACAACATCTTCTTTTAAAACAGCTCCAAGATCACCATGCACGCCTTCAGCAGGATGAAGGAAAAAAGCTGCTGTACCTGTACTGGTTAACATGGAAGCAATCTTCTGGGCAATAATTCCGGACTTTCCCATACCAGTTACGATAACTCTTCCCTTACAGTTCAAAAGCATATTTACAGCTTTTTCAAAATTTTCATCAATCCGATCTATCAGAGCCTGGACAGCTTCGGCTTCTATCCTGATGACCTCTTTTCCTTTTTCAATGCTCATAACAGTAATGCCAATAGCTATTTATAGATACAATTCTTTTTAAATGTTTTACCTAAGAAGTGGCGAGTTCGCAAAACACCTAAGGCAACATTTGAGTAAATAGAACGAACCATACACACACTGTTAGGTGAGAGTGTGATCACCCCGAGCAACTCGAAGGGCCGCAAGAGTGCCCGCCGTCGCTGCGTTTAACCATTTTTAATCACCCTTAATCAAAAGATAGTGCCTTTCCATCATATACTTATAAAGTTCATTGAAGAAATTCTCTATTGATAGACTATTAAAACTATACATATTTGCAAATTTTTCAGATACTAAATCTCTTTCAACAAATAGCTTCATATCATCAATTATCTTGGGAGGATCCTCTGCAAAATCTACTATTAGCAAACATATCCTTTCGTATTTCCAAGGAACGTCACTTGGATTTTGCCTACCAGAAACTGAAAGAAAACTCAAAATATATTTTTCTAAATCATACTGCTCTCTAAGTCTTACCTCTCTTTCCTTTGCAGCATCAGAATCATACCCAATATATGGAAGCAAATATAGATATCCTAAAACCATGTATGGAAAACGATTGTGTAAATTCAGTGCCTCGGCAAAAATCCTTTCAAAAAGAGTATCATAATTTTTCTCGATAGAACTCAATTGGCTTCTCACGTTAATAGAAAGCATAGGTCCCACAGTAATGTTTGTACCATCTTGAGGGGGCTGAATTAGAATATCTTGTTCTTTTTTCTTTGGGAATCCATACACCTTTTTATCTGTAATTATCCAACCATCATTTACCATATTACGCAATTCACTTATAACGAACTCATGAAGTATATTTATTAATTTCTTTGAACGTATCAAATTAGTATAATTTCCATTTCTTATCGCATCTTCATACTCCTGTTTTATCCTCCGAAGAGTTTGGATTAAGCTTAGCTTATTAACTGACATTAGCTTACCTCCTCTATCCGAAACAAATTCTTCATAAGCATATTTATTTTACTGAGATCATTTTGTATATATTTTCTTATCTGACTCTTAGATATATTTTTCTGGATTAAATTTTGGACTTTTGAATGAAGATTTTTCCCTAACAAAGCGACTTCAGCATGTGTTCCATTTTTATCATCAAATTTTGATATCGGAAATTCTAACGGTCTGCGATGTATCGCTCTTGCACCATACAAACCGCGAGGTTGAAAAGGCTTAATTAGCATGTTCAGAAGAGCAGAATTAAGAATTGTAGCAAGGTAATATGCTTCATTTTCGGAATTTGTTTCAAATAGCCAGGTTTTAACATCCGCTATGAATCCTTTTGGGTGAAGATTTTTACTATTTACCATAAATTCGGGGAGATATCTTTTGTCTATAACACAGGATGTTATATTTTTGCCAGTGGCATTGTATAGAACGACGTATTTATTGCCAGGGTGCTGAAACTCAATAAGATTATTGTAATTAAGTCTATCTAATAATCGTGGAAATCTCTCTTTAGCCTTCTCAGTTTTATAATTATCCCATATTCTTTGGGCATTTTTAAACCATTTATACAAGCCATTGCAACCCATTTGTTTCATATCATTAAAGTCAAGAAGCTCATATTTGTCATTTCTCCTTATAGGTAAAACCACTGGATGCACTTCCATATACCCAAATGGCACCATTTTACAGGGAAGAATAGTACAAAATATAAAATCCTTCTCGATAGCTCCGGTTAATTCATGTTTCCAAGGTTCTTTTACGATTCTAAGGACTTCTTTAGACGTTTTAACTGAGACAATTTTGTCATTAATCCGCTCCAAGTCGAGGAAGTAAAAGGAACGGGGGAAAATACTTAATCCGACTTTGAATTTATTATAGTAATAACTTTTTTTCTCTCCATTAATTTTCGGGATGTATTTATCACTCTGCAAACATAAGATCGATTTTGCATTTTGGAAATCTAAATCTCTATCGGGTAACTCCCCTCTATATTTATCCAAAGGAACTGGATAGACATTCCTATCACCTTTGCGACCTATTAATACACAGGAAGGCATATTAAAAAGCGGATTAACCTCTTCCAAATCAATAACTTTTATTAGCCTTGTTGAAGGATATTTAAACTTTCTGAAATTTTTATGTTGATGGGTACCTCCAATTACACTTCTGGGCATTACGAAAGCGATAATACCATTTTTATTTAGATATCTATCCGTGCATTTATTGAAAAATAGTGCCGATGTGTCCAATTGGGTATAAAGATGCACGTCACCATTTGTTATCAACTTATACTTTATCATTTCCTTTTTAACAAAATTTTGATAATTTTTATTTTTAATTGATCTTAACACAATCCAAGGAGGGTTCCCTACAATTACGTTATATCTACTTACATCTGTATTGGAATCGAATAAATCATAGTTCTTTAATGCATCTCGGTTATAGATTTGAAATCGGGAAAGATTAGGATCATCCAATACTACTGCAAGATTTGTTTTTGCTACTATAACTGCAATAGGATTTATATCTAATCCAGCAATATATTCTACAAGGGCGTTGGCAGGTAATTTATATTTTTCTTTTAAGTATAAAGCTGCATAAACTAAAAATGTACCAGAACCGCAAGCTGGATCAAAAATTTTCGGAGGAAAATTTCTATCCCACAGCGATAGTGCTTCTTTTAAAACAAGTCCTACAAGCCACTTTGGTGTATAATATTCACCAAGTTTGTGCCTCTGAGCTCCCTCAATTATTTCTTCATATAATGCTCTGAAGACATCTTCTTCTATAATTGCTAAATCATAATTTGACAGTATCTTTGCCGTTTTTTGAAACAAAACTATTGCATTATTAACTATCTTCTCATCAGTCATCCATCCAGTAAAGTCTATGGTATTTTTATCAAAAGAAGGCCAATTAATAATATCCACTGCATCTTTCGTAGAAAATTTCAAAAATAGAGTTGCCTTAGCTATAACAGTTAAGTAAACTTGGTTCAGGAAAATCTCTAAAGAAGGGGACTTTTCATATATTCGGGAATATATAGATTCCCACTCCTTAAAAAGATGATTTAAACTCGATTCTCTATGGCTTTCTAATTTGTGATAGAGTTCACGGATTTGATTAAGGCTCCATTTATAATGTTCACTTTTGATCCCAAAGTTAGTTATCATCTCTGCCGCAGATAATTTAGGTAATTTAACACGATTTTTATCTAGTATGACTAGCTCATTATTATCTTGATCTTGGCTTATTTTTACACTTATCTCTTCCATACCTTCTCCCAATCATCCAAGAACCGCTTGATTCCGATATCAGTCAGCGGATGGTGTATTAACTTTTCAATAACCTTGAAAGGAACAGTGACACCGTCCACACCAATGAGTGCTGATTCTAAAACATGATTTGGCGTACGGATGCTTGCAACAATAATTTCAGTTTTAATGTCAGGATAATTATAATAAATCTCTGCTATCTCTTCAACAACAGCCATTCCATTCAGAGAAATATCATCAAGCCGACCAACAAAAGGACAAATGTAAGAAGCACCGGCTTTGGCTGCTAAAAGAGCCTGAGAGGGAGAAAAAATAAGGGTGACTGTAGTATGGATTCCTTCGGATTCAAGAACTTTAACAGCTTCAAGGCCTTCCCTTGTAATTGGAATTTTTATAACAACATTAGGAGCCCAGCTTGCCATTTCTTTTCCCTCTTTGATAATCCCTTTAAGATCAGTACTGACAACTTCGGCATTAACAGGGCCCTCAACAAGTTCTGCTATTTCTGTAATTGTTTCGCGAAAATCTCTCCCCGACTTCTGGATAAGCGTGGGATTTGTTGTAACACCATCGGCAAGGCCAAGAGCTTTTGCCGCTTTTATTTCTTCAACATCTGCAGTATCAACAAAAAATTTCATTTCACCTCCAGTTCAATTTCTTTCTGGGATCTTACCATCTCATCTATATCTTTTAGTTGCAGAAGAAGAGGTTCCAAAAGATCCAGAGGCCACATGCTGGCTGCATCACAAAGTGCATCACTACAATGAGGATGTGTTTCAATGAAAATAGCATCTATTCCAGCAGCTACAGCTGCACGAGAAAGTGCTGGAACAAATTGAGGAACTCCCCCTCTGGGATCAGAACTTGGAATCCCATATATTCTAATAGAATGCGTTGCGTCAAAAACTACTGGGTATCCGATTTCACGCATTATTTTAAAAGAGCGCATATCAACTACAAGGTTGTGATATCCAAAACAGCTTCCTCTTTCTGTTAAAAGGATATTATAATTCCCTTCCCCTTCGATCTTCCCTACAATATTTTTTACATCATGAGGATCGAGAAATTGTCCTTTTTTTACATTGATAACTTTTCCTGTTCTGGCCGCTGCCAGAGTGAGGCTCGTTTGCATGGAAAGATAAGCAGGGATTTGAATTACGTCTAAGACTTCTGCCGCAGCTTTCATGTTGTGTTGATCGTGTACATCAGAAAGAACAGGAACACCTATCTCATTTTTTACCTTCTCAAGTATTTTAAGGCCTTCTTCCAAACCCGGCCCCTGAAAACTGAGGGATGAAGACCTGTTATCTTTCAGATATGAAGACTTAAATATATAAGGAATTTTAAGTTTTGCACAAATTTTACTCACAGTATCAGCTACCTGCAAAACTAGATCCAGAGATTCTATAACACACGGTCCTGCTATTAAAACTAACGGATAATTTTCCCCAATCGGAACAGAACCAACGTGAATTGTACGCATTATATCTCCCTTTTCGGTTAAAAGAGTTATTAAGGCTTTGTCACGCTACGATCTTCTTGAAAATCCAATGCCGCCTTGACAAAAGATTTAAAAAGTGGATGAGCACGAAGCGCTCGGGATTTAAATTCCGGATGGAACTGCCCGGCTAAGAACCATCTCTTATCAGGAAGCTCAATAATCTCTACCAGTGTTCCATCAGGTGAAAGTCCACTGAAAACCATACCGTGCTTTTCCAGAATTTCTCTATACTTGTTATTCACCTCGAAACGATGACGGTGACGTTCAAAAATCTCTTCCTGGCCGTAAATCTTATATGCCAGTGTTCCTTTTTTTAACATACATGGGTATGCACCCAAACGCATCGTTCCACCTTTTTTAGAAATCTTTCCCTGACCTGGCATAAAATCAATTACAGGATGCAGTGATTTGATATCAAATTCTCTGCTGTTTGCTTCCTTTAAGCCACAAACGGAACGGGCAAATTCTATAACAGCACATTGAAGCCCCAAACAGATTCCAAAGAAGGGAAGATCCTTTTCTCGCGCATATTTAACAGCCTGGATTTTCCCCTCTATTCCCCGTTCTCCAAAACCACCTGGTATTAAAAGACCCGAAATATTTTCTAAATAGGCTTCTGGACCTTCCTTTTCAATCCATTCAGATTCTACCCACTGCAATTCTACCTTAGCATCATTCTCAACGCCAGCATGGGCAAAAGCCTCCATAATACTTTTATAAGCATCATGAAGTTCTATATATTTTCCGGCAACAGCAATTTTTACAGTTTTTGATGGATGTTGAATTCTATTTACTAATCCACGCCATTCCTCAAGATTGCTGGGATGTTTTTTTAATCTTAAGAGCTTAACAACCTGATCTACCAACCCTTCCCGCTCAAAATGAAGCGGAACCTGATAAATAGAATTTACGTCACGAGCTTCAATTACCGCTTCGGGTGCCACATTACAGAAAAGCCCAATTTTTTCTCTGGCCCCTTTTACGAGAGGATTTTCTGTACGGCAGAGGATAATATCGGGCTGGATTCCTATTTCCCGCAATTTTTGAACACTATGTTGTGTAGGTTTGGTTTTTGTTTCACCACTAACTTTGATATACGGAACCAAAGTAAGATGAATATTAATGCAGTTTCCAGGACCTTCTTCTAACCTAAACTGACGAATAGCCTCTAAAAAAGGAAGACCTTCAATATCTCCTACTGTTCCTCCTACTTCTACTATAACTATATCCACACCGCCTCTATCCTCTGCAACAGCGCGTATTCTCTGTTTAATCTCATCAGTTACATGAGGTATAACCTGTACGGTATTACCCAGATATTCTCCCTGACGTTCCTTCTCAATAACTGCTCCATAGATTTGCCCGGTAGTGGTGTTGTTCAGTTGACTCATGTTTATGTCTAAAAAACGTTCGTAGTGTCCAAGGTCAAGATCTGTTTCAGCACCATCCTCAGTAACAAAAACCTCTCCGTGTTGATAAGGACTTAGAGTGCCAGGATCCACATTTAGATAAGGATCAATTTTTAAAATAGTTACTCTAAACCCACGTAACTTTAGAAGCAATCCCAACGAAGCCGAAGCAATACCTTTACCCAAGGAAGAAACTACACCGCCAGTAATAAAAATAAACTTCGTTTTTGTCTTAGCCAAAACCACCTCCTTTTTAAATATTATTTTGCCTAATATTCACAAAACGTTGAACTTTCTCTAAATCTTCAGGTGTATCTACACAAACAGGCTCAAATTCAGTCTCGGCAACTTTGATTCTGTATCCTTTTTCCAGAACACGAAGCTGTTCTAATTTCTCTACTTTCTCTAAAGCGGTAGTCCCCCATTGAGCATACTGAAGCAAAAAGTCTTTCCGAAAACTATAAATACCAACATGTTTATAGTATTTATGTTTTTTTATCCAATCTTCAAAGTTATCCTTATCACGGAAAAAAGGAATTGGACTCCGAGAAAAATAAATGGCATTATTTTTTTCATCAACAACCACTTTGGCGGTATTGGGACTTTCTAACTCTTCTATCCTGGTAATTTTTCTAACCAGTGTTCCGACAACAGCTTTTCTATCATCTACTAAAATCCTGGCAACAAGATCAATCTCTTCTGGTTCAATAAAAGGTTCATCGCCTTGGATATTTACCACAATTTCAGCATCGATATCTTTTGCAACAAATGCCACCCTATCAGTCCCAGAAGAAAGAGTCGAAGGAGTCATAACAGCTTCACAGCCAAACTTCTTTACAGTTTCAAAAATACGTTCATCATCGGTAGCAACTATAACTCGTGAAACCATCACTGCACGAGCTGCTCTCTCCGCTACCCACTGTATCATCGGTTTCCCACCAATATTTACAAGAGGTTTACCTGGCAGCCTTGAAGAACTATACCTGGCCGGAATTACACCAATAATTGTTTTTTTCTCAGCCATCGGTATAGCTACTCTTGTATAACTTTTGGTACTCGTACAAACCCATGCGCCTTTGCTGGAGCATTTCGTAAAGCTTCATCTCTCGGCAGAGATGCCTTTACCTGATCTTCACGCATAGCATCTCCTGTATGTTGAACAAAATAAGTCGGTTCCACATTTTCTGTATTTAGTTCATTTAATTGTTCAACATAAGTCAAAATTTGCTCAAGTTGGGTTCTAAATTTCTCCTTTTCTTCGTCAGAAAAATAAAGTTTTGCCAGGCTGGCAACTGTTTCTACGTCTCTTTTAGTAATCTGCATAAACCGTATCCCTTAAAAACACTAACCAACAAGTACACGATAAATATACGTTTTCGCCCAGACATTGTCAAGCTTAAAAAGGAAAGTGGCACACTATTTGTAGAGAAATTTTGATTTGTTATTTTCTATTCTTATATTCATCCTTGAATAGTTAGAAATCAAGGGAAAAAGGAGGTATCGTGTCCGATCACCAAAAATACAAGGGAACCTTTTTTCTATGGAAATGGAAAGACCGAGAAATAAAAAATCCAAAAACAGCAAAAACAGAATTAGTAAAAATATGCTCGCAGGGATTTTCTGGTATTCTCGTAGACATCAGCGGGACAAGATATGAACTAACCGACTGGAAAGTGCTCCAAACAGTGGCGCAGGTAAGTCAGTGGGCAAAAAAACGAAATCTTGCTTTCTGGTTTCATACCGACCCCCGTCAGGCA
>Ga0190360_1000595_pt1 | contig 20043 bp, 17 predicted proteins | sample 48721834_MG_FD_161271 | JGI IMG/M metagenome (GOLD analysis project Ga0190360, IMG submission 161271) | Hydrothermal vent microbial mat bacterial communities from Southern Trench, Guaymas Basin, Mexico - 4872-18-3-4_MG | ecosystem: Environmental > Aquatic > Marine > Hydrothermal vents >... | reverse complement strand
CGCTTCACCCGCACGTACATAGCACAGCTACTTTAGCAAATTGGTGGATGTCAAGACCAACCTCAAATCTCTAGGCACTACAATTTTCGTTGGCTGAAAAGACTCGATGCCATCCCTTGGGCATTTGAGGCCCTCGGAGGGATCAAATCCAAGGCTTAGGTGTCAAAGATGGGCAGAAGCGCTTCCTTCCGTCCTCTGCCGCTCGAGAGGCCCTCTCTTTGGCCAAGGCCTCCATCTCTTCCCGGTCTCCCTGCCTCAGGACATCGTAGGCCGCCTTGACCAAGGGGAAGGAGTCCACGGGGACATAACCCGCTATCCTCAGATGCCTTATCACCTCCCCTTCAGGGGGCCCCTCTGTACGGAGGGTCCACTGCAGGAGGGGGGAGAGCCTTTCATGGAAGGATGGGGAGGGGCAGAGCAAGGGGGCGGCGTAGCAGAGGGCCAAGACCAGGGCTTCTGTGAGCCAGAGGGGGTGGTCATCTCCCAAGGTCTGTACCAGCCTTCGGAGGATCTCGGAGGGGTAGGATAGCCCCACGAAGGGTTTGCTGCAGAGCCGATTCTTGGCCCTCAGGAGGGAGGGTGGGATCCCCGCCTCCCTCCAGCGGTGCTTCTTCACCAGCCACCCGAGGAGCTCATCCTCCGGAGGGACGAGGGGATCGAAGAGGAGCACGCAACGGATGTTCTTGAAGTGGGAGGCCCATTCGAGGAGCGACATCGCGTTGAAAGACCCCTCTCGATCGAGTATGCTTTAGCAGATTTCCCTTAGGTCATCAAGGATGCGCCTGCTCCACATATCCGATCTCCATCTGGGCAAGAAGGACAGGGACGAGGACATCCTCCTTCAGCTCGAAAAGGTAGTGGGAGTTTGCCTTTCCGAAGGGGTGGATATCCTCCTGATAACGGGCGACCTCTTCGATGTCCCCTCTCCTCCCCGGGCCACAAAGGAGGCCTTCCTGGAGGTCGTAGAGCCCCTGCGGCAGAGGGGGGTGGCCCTGGTGGTGGTGGCCATCTGTGGCAACCACGATCGAGGGGGACTCGGGGGCTGGGATCGTGAGGGGCTCCTCTTCTTCGAGGAGCCGGAGGTCCTGAGGTTCGGTGAGCTGAGGCTGCACCTCTTCCCCTTCCACCCCCACGGCAGCGGCAAGGACCTCCTCAAAGGGGGGCTCCAGAGGGCTTCCAGGTACGAAGTGGCCCTCTGTCACGCCTCCTACGTCTCCAACCCTGCCGTCCTCTCCCAGCTTGGCGAGGACGGCCTCCTCTACTACCCCCTCACCTCCACAGAGGTCAGGAACCTCCCCTTCGACTACCTGGCCTTGGGCCACTACCACAACCCTATGCTGTGGAAGGAGGGGGCCTGCCGATGCGGCTACCCCGGCACCATCGAGCCCCTATCCTTCAAGGAGGAGGGGCCGCGGAAGGCCTTCCTCGTCCTCTGCGAGGGGGAGCTGAGAGTCGAGGAGGTGGACTTGGGCTGCCGACGCGCCTTCAGGACCATGCCTTGGCGAGTGGGGGTGGAGGTGAAGGAGGAAGAGGTCCCCTTGCGGCTGAGGGAGCTGCGGGGACGGAGGGACTTCTTCAAGGTCGTCCTCACAGGTTTTGTGAGGGACGGTGCCCTCCTCAGGGCTTCCCTTCAAGGACTCCCCGATAACGTGAAGGTGGATTGGCGGGTCATAGATCTGCAGCGTGTAGAGGCCGATCCCCTCCTCAAGGGCTTTTTCGAGTTGGTGCGGGAAAGGGATGAGGGGGACGAAAGGCTCCTTGGCCGGGGGCTCGAACTCCTCGAGGGACATGTGGATTAAGGCCTTGCGGATCAAGGACTTCGGCGTCCTAGGGACGGGGGAATTCCAGTTCTCCCGTGGGATAAACGTCCTCTACGGTCCCAACGAAGCCGGCAAGACCACCCTCTTTGACGCCCTGGAAAAGGCCCTCTTCGGCCAGGTCAGGGGGCCCAGACGTTACGGAGGGGCAGCCGAGGTGCTGTTGACCTCCGAGGAGGGGGAGTTCCTGGTCAAGGATGGCAAGGGTAGACCCCGTCCCCTCAAGGGGATGAAGCCCTCCTTCTTCGAGAGCCTCTTCTTCGTAAGGACGGGGGAGTTGGGATTCGTCGACCAGAAGGGGTTCCTCCAGGACCTGAAGGGGAGGCTTTTGGATACGGAGCGCCTTTACCGGGCCATGGAGCACATAAAGACAAGGCTCGGAAGGGGCCTAAACCCCTTGGGGGAGAACCTCCGGAGGGAGGGCGAGCTCACCCAGGAGCTGGAGAGGCTACGCAGGGAGGTAGAGGAACTCGAGGCCAAGAGGGCTCGACTGATGGAGGCCAGGGAGGACCTCGTCCGGCTCGAGGGGTTGAAGGAGGAGTTCGTCCGGCTCGAGGCCGAGAGGGAGGAGTTGAGGGGGAAGGTGGAGCTGCGGAGGAAGGTCCTCGAGAAACAGGCCTTACGGGAGCGTTACAAGAACCTGATGAGGGAGAAGGAGGAAATAGGGGAGGCGGAGGCCCTGAGGGAGAAGTTGAAGGGGTACGAGGCCTTCGGGGAGGAGGAGCTCCTGCGGTTGAAGGAGGGGGAGGAGGAGCTCAACCGGTTGTCCGAGAGGGTCCGCAGCCTCAGGGGGAGACAGGAGGAGATCTCCCAGGAGGAGGCCCAGAAGGAGGAGGCCCTTGGGAGGCTTAAGGAGGAGTTGAGGGACTTGAAGGTGGAGCAAGAGCGCCTTTCCCTCAGGCTGCAGGCCTTGGAGGGGGCCGAGGAGGAGGAGGGGTATCAGCGGTTGCTGGAGATCGACGGTCATCTGGAGGCCCTCCAAGGTCGGTTGGAGGGCCCCTGGGTCGCCGAGGGGTGGCGAGGGCTTCAGGCCGCTGAGGAGCGGTTGCGGAGGAAGGCCTCGAGGCTCGCTCGTCTCGGTTGGCTGGCCGGGGGGCTCTGGGCCTTGGGAGGGGTTCTCCTCCTATTAGGGATCGTGAAGGCCGTGCCCCTCCCCTTGGGAGGGGGGCTGATGGTCGCAGGGGGGCTCTGCTGGCTGTGGCTCCGAAGGCTGAGGATGGCTGCGGTACAGGAGGCCCAAAGGGTGGCTCTAGAGGCCGACCTCCTGAGGGAGAGGGAGGAGATCCTTACAAAGGCAGGGGTTAGGACGAAGGAGGCCTATAGGCAGCGCCTCGATGAACTGAAGGAGGTACAAGAGGGGTTGAAGGCCCTCGAGATGAGGGAGGAGAACCTGCTGCAGAGGCAGCGGGGCTTGGCGGAGGACCTGAAGGGGCTGAAGGAGAAGGTGAAGGAGGTCAACAGGGCCCTGCAGGAGGCCCAAAGGGAGGAGGAGGTTCTGAGGGAGGAGAAGGAGGGGAGGTTGAGGCAGAAGGGCCTCGCCAGCCTGAAGGAGCTGGAGGAGAAGGTCCTCGAACGGAAGGAGCTCGAGGGGCGCTTTGAACGCCTGAAGGGGCTCCTTTCGAGGAAGGCCTCGGTGTTGAGGGAACTCCAGGAGGTCGGGGTGAGGCTGAAGGAGCTGGAGGAGGTCCCCGTCGAGATGCCAGAGGGGGCCGAGGTCGAAAGGCGCTTTCGGGATGTGGAGGAGAGGTTCCAAGGGCTACAGAGGGAGATCCATCAGCTCCAAGGCAGGATCGAAGAGAGGGAGAGGGGGATCGGTGTCTCAGAATCCGAGCTCTTCAGCAAGTTGTGGGAGCTGAGGAGGCGGTTGGAGGAGAGGGAGGGGGAGTGGAAGGACCTCTTCAGGATCTACAGGTTCCTCAAGGAGCTCGAGGGGCGTCTGGAGACCTCCCTCATGAAGCTCTTGGAGGGGAAGGCCCTCGAGTGGTTCAGGTTCATCGTAGGCGGAGGGCCCCTCGAGTTGAGGTTCGAGAGGTCCGATATCAAGGTCTCCTTCGGCTCCCGGACTATGAGCGTGGAGGAGCTGAGCTCCGGGACCCGCGATCCCCTCTATTTCGCGGCCAGGGTGGCCATGGCCGAGAGGGCTGCCGGCCTGAGGACCTTGCTCCTGGACGACCCCTTCCTCACCTGTGATCCGTCGCGTACCCGCAGGCTTGTGGATCTACTCGAGCGGCTGTCGGAGCGGTTTCAGATCCTGTTGGCGACGAAGGACCCTTGGCTGCGGGACTTCTTCGATCCAAAGAGGTCCCGCCTGCTGGAGTTGCCCCCTCAGGGTTGAGACTTCCCAAGGGGAGGAGAAGATGGCAGAGACGAAGGTGCCCCGATGTGCCAGATGTCCCATTCCTCGAGGTGAGAGGATCTGTGAGGTGCCAGGGGGGAAGGCGCCGGCCTTCTGCCCCACTCGCTCCTTCGAGGCCTTGAAGGACGAAGTCCTTCGGGACTACCTGAGCCCCGAGCTTCACAACTTCGCCCTCATGGCCTCCATCCAGGAGGCCGAGTGTTACGCCAACAGGGGCTCGCCGGACTACGTGCTTCAACCCACCAAGACCAGGGTCCAGGAGACGGTGGAGTTCGCCCACAGGATCGGCGCGAAGAGGATAGGCATCGCCTTCTGTCTGGGGATGCAGAGGGAGGCGGGACTGCTGTCCGAGGTGCTCGAACTCCACGGATTTGAGGTGGTCTCCGTCTGCTGTAAGGTCGGAGGGGTCCCGAAGGAGGCCATCGGGATAAAGGACGAACAGAAGATCCGGGTGGGGACCTACGAGACCATGTGCAATCCGCTGCTTCAGGCAGAGGTCCTCAATCGCTCGGGCACCGAGCTCAACGTGTTGCTGGGCCTCTGTGTGGGTCACGATGCCCTCTTCCTCAATAGGGCCGAGGCCTTTTGCACGGTGCTCGCCGTCAAGGACCGGGTCCTGGGCCACAACCCCTTAGCGGCCCTTTACACCCTCCACTCCTACTACCGGAAGTTGAGGGTCAGGCCGTAACCGCCTTTGCTCAGGGGCCCCTTTGGGGGTAAAATCGCTGCCGATGAAGGGAAGGGGATTTGTGTGTCAGGAGTGCGGCCACCGTTTCCCTGGGTGGTTGGGCCGTTGTCCAAGCTGTGGCACCTGGGGGAGCCTCGTGGAAGAGGTCGGCGAGGAGCCCCGACGGAGACCCCCTGGGACGAGCAGCCCCCCTCCGGTTCCCCTCCTTGAGGGCGCAGATGAGGGGGTCTCGAGGCTCAACACTTCCATGGGGGAGTTCGATCGCCCCTTAGGGGGAGGGGTGGTGGAGGGATCGGTGGTGCTCCTGGGGGGAGCCCCTGGGATGGGCAAGTCGACCCTCTTGTTGCAGGTCCTCGGGGCCTTGAGCCTCCAGGGGGTCCCCGTCTTGTATTGTTCCGCCGAGGAGTCCCTGAGGCAGGTGCGTTTGAGGGCCCGCCGTCTCGGCCTCCGGGGACCTGGTCCCCTCACCATGGCCACCGCCTCCTTGGAGGAACTGTTGAGGGAGGTGGACAGGGTCAAGCCGAGGGTCCTGGCCGTGGATTCCCTGCAGGCCCTCTACACCTCGGAGCTCCCCTCTCCAGCCGGAAGTGTGGCCCAGGTTAGGGAGGTGGCTGCCCGGCTTACCCCTTTGGCCAAGGCCTCCGGTATGGCCCTCTTCTTGGTGGGGCACATTACCAAGGAGGGGGTCATCGCCGGTCCTCGCTTGGTGGAGCACCTGGTGGACGTGGTGCTCTACCTGGAGCACCGGGCCGACAGCCCCTATCGTGTCCTCAGAGCGGTGAAGAACCGCTTCGGTTCCACCAACGAGATCGGCGTCTTCGAGATGACTGACAGAGGCCTCCAGGAGGTGAAGAACCCCTCGGAGATCTTCATCACGGAGAGGCCCGAGGGGAGCCCCGGCAGTGTGGTCATGCCGACGGTGGAGGGGACCCGCCCCCTCTTGGTGGAGATCCAGGCCCTGGTCGCCCCGGCCCCGGGGGGCATACCCCGCAGGACCGCCATGGGCGTGGACTACAACCGGCTCCTGTTGCTGGTGGGGGTCCTGGAGAAGAGGGTCGGGATAGACCTCTCCCATCGCGACGTCTTCGTTAACGTCGCCGGAGGTCTGAGGGTCTCGGAGCCTGCCGTGGACCTGGCGGCGGTGGCTGCCATCCTGTCGAGCCACCTCGACCGTCCCTCCCCTCCGTCGACGGTCGTCTTCGGCGAGGTGGGCCTCACCGGGGAGGTGAGGGGCGTGTCCTACGGCGAGGAACGAGTGGCCGAAGCCCAACGCTTGGGCTTCACCCAGTGCATCCTGCCCCGATCGACCGCCAGGAAGGTGAGGGTCGACGGGGTGAGGCTCCTCGGCGTAAGGGAGGTGCGGGAGTTGATACCGCTTCTTGAGGGGAGGAGATGAGGTCCAAGGAGGACCTGAGGAGGACCCTCCAGAGGATAGACGGTCGGGGCTACAAGGCCTACAAGGACATAGAGGGCCAGTACGACTTCGGCCCCTACCGCCTGGCCATCGACCACACCCAGGGGGACCCCTTCGCCGCCCCCTCGCGGGTGAGGGTCCTGGTGCCCTTGAGGGAGACGGGTTTTGCCCCCGATCTATGGTCACGTAAGCCGCGGGAGGTGGCCTTCCGCGACTACTTGGCTCGGGCCTTCCATCAGGCCATCAGGCGCCATGTGAAGGGCCGGAGGGGTTCAGGCAAGAGCGGCCTCGTGGAGATAGACCGCGGGGGACAGGAGATCCTTGAGCGGACCTCGGTCCTGATCAGGGACGGCTGGCTGGAGGTGCGGTTTGTGGTGGGGTTGCCAGCGGCCGGACGCACGGTCCTGGGCCGTGAGGCCCAGGCCATCTTCTTCGAGGAGATCCCGCGGGTGGTGGGAAGGGCGCTCTTTCCGAGGAGTTTGGACGAACGGGCCCTCCGCAGACACGTGGAGGTGGCCGAGGATCAAGAGGCCCTGAGGGATATGCTGCGGGAACTGAAGCTCGTGGCCTTTGTGGCCGAAGGGGCGGTGCTGCCGCGCCGAAGCGGTGTGGACGATAGGCCCTTGACCCAGGGGGTGGTGCCGGTGGAGGTCCCCTTTGAGCTGGAGGTCACGGTGGAGCTGCCCAACAGGGGTCCTGTCCGGGGGATGGGGATCCCCGAGGGGGTTACCCTGATCGTAGGCGGCGGTTTCCACGGCAAATCCACCCTGCTCAAGGCCCTGGAGCGGGGGGTCTACAACCACATCCCAGGGGACGGCCGGGAATACGTGGTGACCGACCACGGTGCCGTCAAGATCCGGGCTGAAGACGGCCGATACATAGAACAGGTCGACATAAGCCCCTTCATAGCTGGACTCCCCTTCGGCAAGGATACCTGTAGCTTCTCGACCGAGAACGCCTCGGGCTCCACCTCCCAGGCGGCCAACATCATGGAGGCCCTGGAGGTGGGGGCCAGGGTGCTCCTGATAGACGAGGACACCTCGGCCACCAACTTCATGATCCGGGACGAGAGGATGCAGGCCCTGGTGGCCAAGGAGAAGGAACCCATAACCCCCTTTGTGGACAAGGTTCGAAAGCTCTACACCGACCTCGGGGTCTCCACCGTACTGGTCATGGGTGGCTCAGGTGACTACTTCAAGGTGGCCTCAACCGTCATCATGATGGACAACTACCGCCCTCGTTGCGTCACCGAACGGGCCAAGGAGATCGCCCGACGATACACCTCAAGGCGTCGCGACGAGGGGGGGGAGACCTTCGGCCGCGTCACCCCCCGGGCGCCGCTGCCCGAGAGCTTCGATCCCAGCCGAGGCCGTCGGGAGGTGAAGATCGAGGCCAAAGGGCTCCACCACATCCTGTATGGCACCACCTCCATCGACCTCTCGGCCCTCGAACAGCTGGTGGACCAGAGCCAGACCCGTGCCCTCGGGGCGATGATCCATCGCTACGCCACCCGCTACGCCGACGGCAACAGGACCCTCCGGGAGGGCCTTGAGCTGCTCATGAAGGAGGTCGAGGAGGGGGGGCTTGACTGTCTGCTGCCTCACAAGGTCGGGAACCTGGCCATGCCGAGGGTCTTCGAGTTGGCGGGGGCCATCAACAGGATGAGGACCCTCAAGGTGAGGCAGCGCTAAGTCCCGATCTCCCAACTGGAGAGGTAACGTCGCTGCTCTGGGGTGAGGGAATCGATCTCGATCCCCATGGCCCTGAGCTTCAGGCGGGCGACCTCCTCATCGATGGAGGGGGGGACCCCGTAGACCTTCTTGGCGAGGCCCCTTCCCTCCTTGATTAGGTACTCACAGCAAAGGGCCTGGTTGGCGAAGCTCATGTCCATGACCCCTGGGGGGTGTCCCTCGGCGCAGGCCAGGTTCACGAGCCTTCCCTCCCCCAGGAGGTTTATCCTCCGGCCGTCGGGCATCCGGTACTGAGTCACACAGGGGCGGACCTCCTCCTTCAAGGAGGCCATCTCCTCCAAGGCCTCCAGGTCCACCTCGACGTTGAAGTGGCCTGAGTTGGCCACCACCGCCCCGTCCTTCATCCGCTCGAAGTGCTCCCGTCCGATCACGCGGATGTCGCCCGTGACCGTGACGAAGAAGTCCCCCAGAGGGGCGGCCTCCCTGAGGGGCATGACCTGGAAGCCGTCCATTACGGCCTCTAAGGCCTTCACCGGATCGACCTCCGTGACTATCACCCTGGCCCCCATCCCCCTGGCCCTCATGGCCACCCCCCGGCCACACCAGCCGTAGCCGCAGACCACGAAGGTGGAGCCGGCCAGGAGGCGATTGGTGGCCCTGAGGATGCCGTCCAAAGTGCTCTGCCCCGTGCCATAGCGGTTGTCGAAGAGGTGTTTGGTGTAGGCGTCGTTGACCGCCACCACCGGGAAGAGCAACACCCTTTGGGACTCCATCCCCCGGAGCCTGACCACCCCGGTGGTGGTCTCCTCGGTGCCGCCCACTATACCCTTGACTATGCTGAGCCTCTCTTCCTCGCTGAGCCCCTGGGCCCATTTCCTGACCGGTGGTGCCGCCTCCTGCAACCTCCCCCAGCCCAGCAGGTGTAGCTGCGAGGTCAGATCCGCCCCGTCGTCCAGCACCAGGGTCGGCCTATGGGCGATGGCCTCCCGGATGTGGCTGTAGTAGGTCTCCTCGTCCTCCCCCCTGAGGGCGAAGACCTTGATGTCGTGATCCTCCACCAGGGAGGCGGCCACCTCGTCTTGGGTGCTCAGGGGGTTGGAGGCGCAAAGCAGTAGGTCGGCCCCTGCCGCCTTCAGGGTGAGCACCAAATTGGCCGTCTCAGAGGTCACATGCAGACACGCCGATACCCTCACCCCCTCCAGGGGCCTCTCCCCCTTGAACCTCTCCCTGATGAGGGAGAGTACAGGCATCTGTTCCCCAGCCCAGGAGATCTCCTTGCGCCCCTGGGGGGCGAGGCTTCGGTCCTTTATCTCGCCCTTCATCAAAGGCCGAAGGCCTCCCTCAGTTCCTTCACCCGGTCGGTCCTCTCCCAGGTGAACTCGGGTTCCTCCCTGCCGAAGTGGCCGTAACAGGCGGTCTTCTTGTAGATGGGCCGCAACAGCTCAAGGTGCTCTATCATCCTGGCGGGGCGGAAGTCGAAGAGTTCCCTCACCACCTTGGCTATATCGTCGGTGGGGACCACACCGGTGCCCTGGGTGTCCACCATGAAGGAGATGGGCTGGGGTTCCCCGATGGTGTAGGCTACCTGGACCTCGCATTTGCTGGCGAGGCCTGCAGCCACGATGTTCTTGGCCACATACCGGGCCATGTAGGAGCCGGAGCGATCCACCTTGGTCGGGTCCTTCCCCGAGAAGGCCCCTCCGCCGTGGTTCCCCTTGCCGCCATAGGTGTCGAGGATGATCTTCCTGCCCGTCAGGCCGCAGTCGGCCATGGGACCGCCTATGACGAAGCGCCCCGTGGTGTTGATGTAATAGCGGGTGTTCCCGTCGAGCATCCCCTCGGGGATGACCCTCTTTATCACCTCCTCTATGATCCCCTCCTTAAGGGTGCTGTAACGGACCTCAGGGGTGTGTTGGGCCGCGATCACCACCGCATCGACCCTCACCGGTCGTCCGTCCACGTACTCGATGGTCACCTGGGTCTTGCCGTCGGGGCGCAGGAAGTCCAGGATCCCCTCCTTGCGGACTTGGGCGAGCCTCCTGGCCAGCTTATGGGCCAGCATGATGGGCATGGGCATGAGCTCCGGGGTCTCATCGCAGGCGTAACCGAACATGATCCCTTGGTCTCCAGCCCCTATCTCGTGGTCCTCCCTTCCCACCACCCCCTGGGCTATGTCCGGCGATTGTTGGTCTATGGAGGTGATGACCGCACAGGTCTCCCAATCGAAGCCCATGGAGGAGTCGTTGTAACCGATCTCCTTTATGGTCTCCCTCACTATTTGGGGCATCTCCACGTAGCACTCCGTGGTTATCTCCCCGGCGATGAAGGCCAAACCTGTGGTCACCAGGCATTCACAGGCCACCCGTGCGTTGGGGTCTTCCTTGAGGATGGCGTCCAAGATCGCATCGGCGATCTGATCGGCCACCTTGTCGGGGTGGCCCTCCGTGACCGACTCGGATGTAAAGAGGTATCTGCTCATGGGCATCGCCGTTCGTCTCCCTTCGGTGGTTCAGAAGGCTCCTAATATCACTTTAACCCATCCCAGTCAACGTCGGTAGGCGGGGCAGTTTGTGCCAGTCTTCTCAAGTTGACAAGGCAGCCCGGTTGGTATAGAACTTCTTCACTGCAAAGGGTGAAAATCCTCACGAAAGGAGGGAAGATGGAGATGAAGAAGATCGGCGTATTGGGGGCTGGTACCATGGGCAACGGGATCGCCCAGGTCTGTGCCCAGGCTGGCTTTGAGGTAATCATGAGGGACATCGCTGACGAGTTCGTCCAACGGGGCCTCAAGAGCATCGAGGCCTTTCTCTCAAAGGGGGTGGAGAAGGGCAAGATCACCGAGGAGGACAAGAAGGCGGTCCTCGGGCGGATAAAGGGGACCACCGAGATGGGCGATCTGAAGGACGTGGACTTCGTCGTCGAGGCGGTCATCGAGGACATCGACCTGAAGAAGAGGGTCTTCAAGGAGCTGGACGAGCTCACCCGTCCGGAGGTGATCCTCGCCACCAATACCTCCTCCCTCTCCATCACGGAGATCGCGACCGCCACCAAGAGGCCTGACAAGGTCGTGGGGATGCACTTCTTCAACCCGGTGCCACTGATGAGGTTGGTGGAGGTGATAAAGGGTCTGGAGACCAGCGACGAGACCGTCAAGGTAACGTGGGAGCTGGCGGAGAAGTTGGGCAAGGTCCCCGTCCTGGTCAAGAAGGACACCCCGGGCTTTATCGTCAACCGGATCATGATGCCCCAGTTGATGGAAGCCATAAGGATCTGTGAGGAGGGCATCGCCTCCATGGAGGACATCGACAAGGCCGTGAAGCTCGGCCTGAATTACCCCATGGGTCCCTTTGAGCTGATGGACCTGACGGGATTGGACATCGCCTACTTCGTCAATGAGTACTTCGGTCGGGAGCTGCCCAAGGAGCTCAAACACGTAACTCCCCATCTCCTGAAGGCCAAGGTGAAGGCCAACAAGCTCGGCCGAAAGACGGGTGAGGGTTGGTATAAATACAGCAAGTGAAGGAAGGGCCATGGCGTACGAGACCTTGCAGATCGAGAGGCGGGAGAAGGTAGCCCTGGTCACGTTGAACCGCCCCCCCTATAACCCGCTGAACCCCAACCTGTACCGAGAACTCTTCAGGGCCTGTGAGGAACTGGAGCGGGATCGAGGGGTGAAGGTTGTGGTCTTTACGGGGGCCGGGAAGGCCTTCTCCACCGGCCTCGATGTGAAGGAGGTGGAGGGGAAGTCGTCGGTGGAGATGCGCGAGATCGTGGACCTCGCCAGGCTCGCCTACTGCGGGGTGGAGGGCCTGAGCAGACCCACCATTGCGGCCATCAACGGCATGGCCTTGGGAGGGGGACTGGAGCTGGCCCTCTGCTGCGACTTCCGTTTTGCCTCTGAGGAGGCGACCTTTGGGCAGCCGGAGATAAACCTCGGGATCGCCCCTGGAGGGGGAGGTACCCAGAGGCTGCCTCGTCTCATAGGTCCCTCGAAAGCCAAGGAGCTCCTCTTCACCGGGGAGACGATAGGGGCCCAGCGGGCCCTGGAGCTCGGCCTGGTGGACAGGGTCTTCCCTCCCGGGGAGCTCATGGAGCAGACCGTGGCCTTTGCCCAGAAGATGGCCCAAAAGCCCCTGGTGGCCCTCCAGGCCTTGAAGACCGCTGTGGAGAGGGGGCTCGAGATGAGCCTGGATGCGGCCCTCGTCTTCGAGGGAGAGTGCTTCCTCATGGCCTACACCTCCGAAGACGGCAGGGAGGGGCTTAGGGCCTTCACCGAGAGGAGGAAGCCGGATTTCAAAGATAGATAGGAGGTGGAAGATGGCTGCCAAGAGGAATGCGTGCATCATAGCCGGAGGGATGTGCAAGTGGGGTGTCAGGGAGGCCTCTTTGGTGGACATGGCTCAGGAGGCCGCCAAGGAATGCCTGGAGGACATACCGGCCCTTAAACCCAAGGACATCGATGGTTTCCTCTTCGCCACCTCCTACGCGGGCAGGTGCTCCTTCCAGGTCAACACCGCACCGGTCATCGCCGAGAGGCTGGGCCTTAAGCCCACCTCTATCTGCGCCCGGGTGGATGTGCTATGCGCCGGAGGGAGCACCGCCATATTGATGGTCAAGGGGTTGGTGGAGAGCGGCATGGCGGATATAGTGATGGTGGCCGGAGGCGAAAAGCTTTACACCCCCCAGAAGTGGGAGGTCTTTTACAGCGAGCTTGCCTCCATCGACCATGATTGGGATGCCCCCAACGGATTAGGACTGCCGCCGCCCTTCTTCGCCCTCATCGCCAAGGAACACATGAAACACTACGGGACCACCAAGGAGCAGTTGGCGTGGGTCTCCGTGGTGAATTACAACTACGGAGCGGAGAACCCCAAGGCCCAATTCCAGAAGAAGCTCACCCTGGAGGAAGCCCTTGGGGCCCCTCCAGTGGTCCCTCCCCTGACCCTTTACGATTGCTGTCCCATAACCGATGGGGCTGCTGCCGTGATCATAGCCTGTGAGGAGAAGGCCAAGGACCTGACCGACAGACCCCTGGTCTACATCCGTGGAGGCGCTCAGGCTTCGTTGCACAGCGTCTCGGCCAACTGGCCTGGGGAGCACCTGGCCGATTGGGCCCACCTGAGGGTCGCCGCCAAGAGGGCCTATGAGATGGCCAAGGTGGGTCCCGAAGAGGTCGACGTGGCCGAGACCCACGACTGCTTCAGCATCTCAGAGGTGGTGGAGGTGGAGGAGCTCGGCTTCTGCAAGAAGGGCGAGGGAGGGCCCTTCGTGGAGTCGGGTCAGACCAAGATCGGGGGGAAGATCCCTATAAACACCGACGGAGGACTCCTCTCCTGCGGCCACCCCTTCGGCGCTACAGGGATCCGCCAGGGCATCGAGATCATGCGGCAGCTACAAGGCAGGGCCCGCTTCCAGGTGGAGGGGGCCGAGATAGGCCTCACCCATAACCTGAGCGGGCTCAACGTGGAGCACACCATCGTAATCTACGGCCGGGAGCCGGTGAAATAAGGAGGTGAGGAGATGGCGGTGCTGGGGATACCCATCTTGGAGAACAAGTACCCGGTCACTATGGATATGTGGCCCCTTCAGGCCAAGGAGTTCAACAGGATCTATAAGTTCTACGAGCACCTCAGGGAAGGCAGGTTCACCACTACCCGCTGCCGTACCTGTGGCCATGTAGCCTATCCCCCCAGGGTGATCTGCCCGGAGTGTTATTCCGAGGACCTCGAGTGGATAGACCTGCCCAAGAGGGGGAAGGTCCTCAACTTCACCGAGGAGGTGAGGGGAGTGCCCCTGGGCTTTGAGTCCCCGCTGATCCACGCCTGGATAGACCTGGGGGAGGGGAGCCCCATCAAGCGGGTCCTGAGCCGGATAATCAATTGCCCGGTGGGCAAACTCCAGGAGGGGAGTGAGGTTCAACTGGTGGTCTTTGAGGTCCCCTCCCATCCCATCGAGGTGAAGAAGGACACCAAATGGGTCGAGAGGGTCTTCTTCGCCTTTGAACCGGTGGAGAAATAAGACCCGAAGGGCGGCCTCAAGGCCGCCTTTTTTTGTGCCTATGAAAGCTCTATGCGCTCCTGTACCTCGTAGGTGAGGCTCACCATCAAGGTGAGATAGTCCCTGAGGTGACGGGTGATGAGGAAGTTCTCCCTCACGAACTCCCGAGCCTTCCGCCCCATGGCCTCGCGAATCTCCCGGTGATGCAGCAGGTACCTGGCCCTGAGGGCCGCTCCCTCCGGGGTGTTGACCCTGAAGCCCGTGTGGTGGTTGATGACCTGAAGCTTTATGCCACCGGTGTCACCGCCGATCACGGGCTTGGACTTCCACATGGCCTCTGTCACCGTGAGGCCGAACCCCTCCCGCAGCGATTTCTGCAGCACCACATCCGCCCCCCTCTGAAGGGCGTTGATGGTACGATCCGCCTCCGGGGGCAGGAACAGGACGTGGATGTTGGGGTCGTCCGCTGCGGCCGCCTCCACCTCTTGGAGGACCGCTTCGGCCTCGGGGTCGTCCACCGCCCCTCCCCCTGCCAGTACGAGCTGTAACGCCGGGACGAACTTCTTGGCCAGCCGGTAGGCTTGGATGACCCCTAAGGGGTCCTTGAAGCGATCGAAGCGGGACACCTGCAGGAGCACAGGCCTCTCGAGGTCGATCTGGAAGGCCCGGTAGGTAGCCTCTACCTCCTCGGGAGGTAGGTCCCGGTTCTTCTCGCTCAAGGGGTCTATGCTGGGAGGGATTATGTAGAGGGGGTGGGGCAACGCTTGGGCGAACTCCGCTATGGAGAAGATGCTCGCGTCGTATGAGGCCACCAAAGGCCGCAGGTACTTCCAAACCGCCCGATAAGGTCGGCTTATGTCTATGTGGCAGCGCCATACCCACTTGCCCTTGCGGTCGGGGCAGAACTTCAGCATGGCAGCGGGTTGGGGGTCATGGACGAAGACCAAGTCCGCTTCCTGCAACAGTTCTCGGAAGGCCTCGGCGTTGCGGGCGTTCACCTCCTCGTAGTGCCGGAGGGCTGACTCGGGGATGCTGACGGGGGTCCCCTGCAGGGCGTTGTGGAAGTTCTTGGTGCACTGGAAGAACTCCTCGTCCCCCTCTATGACCACCCACTCCGCCTCTATGCCCAACTCCTTCATGAGGGGCACCAGCCTCTCCAAGATCTCCGCCACCCCTCCTCCCCTTCGCGTGGAGTTGATGTGGACCACCTTCAAGCCTTTAAGCAAAGAGGCCAGTTGGCGGAGGTGTTCCACGACGTCCTTGCCGGCCACCTGTCCGTAAAGCTCCAGCTCCCTCAAATCACCCTCCCGAAGTAATCCATGAAGACCTTGAAGAGTATCTGGCGGAGTTCCGTCAAGGTGGTGAAGTAGGGGTCTATGGCCGCTATCATCTCGCAGAGGTCGTCGTACTTTCCTCCGAAGCCGCAAAGCCAGGCGCGGAAATCATCCACCCCCTCCGGGGTCCGCCTCCTCGCGTCGATGAAGTGGTAGAAGAGGCTGCCCAGGGAGAAGTTGGGCAGGAGGTAGGGCAGCTCCTCAGGGTCTCGGAGCCTGCGATGGGTGTCGAAGACCACTATCTGCGAGCGGATGAAGTGGAACTCCTCCCCTGGCCTGGCCCACGGGATGTGTTCGAGCTCGTAGAGGCGCTCCTCCATGACCTCGATGAGCTCCTGACGCAGGGCCTCCAGGTTGGGGAAATCCGTGGGGTCTATCACCGCAAGCCTTTCGGCCAGCACAGGGTCATGCAAGGCATGTCTCACCCAAGCGGCGAAGTCGTTGTTGAACTCCGGCTCCTCGAAGCGCGAGTGCAGCATCCCTCCCCAGAAGTGGTAGTAGATGCTGCCCGGGTGGATGGTCTCCATCTTCTCCCTCAACTCCCGTAAGTTCTGAGCCTGGACCCCGGTGGCTATGGCTATGAGGGTGCAGTCCTTTACCTCAAAGGGTTTCATCTTCCTGACCGACGGCCGGAGCCCCCCTCTGGAGGAGTTGTTCCAAGAGCTCCAGCACTTGGGAATGGGACAGGATGTTGAAGCGGGCCTTGGAAGGGTTCAATCCCACCCTTATGGAATAGGCCCCTTCGGGCAGTACGGCGAAGACGTCCTCGTCGGTCCAATCGTCGCCCACGGCCAGGATGAAGTCCCAGGGTCGTCTCAGCCATTGCATCGCTGCCCTGCCCTTGTTCACACTTACGTCCTTCACCTCGATGACCTTGCTTCCCTCCAAGACCCCCAGGTTCAGGTTGGCGGTGAGGACGAGGAGCTCCTCCTTCAGTTCCCTCGCCCTGATCTCGGCGAGCTCTGGGTCCGCCCTTCGGTAGTGCCATACCAGGGAGAAGTCCTTCTCCTCTATGAAGGCCCCTGGGGTCCTGTCCGTGTAGAACTCCAGCACCGGTCTGATCTCGTCCTTCCACTCATCCCCCAAGGACTGGGCCGCCTGCCAGGTGTCCTCCTTGATCCAGGCGCCGTGTTCGGCCACCAGACGTACCTTCAGGCCGCCGAACCACCGCTGCAAGGTCTCCCTGTCCCTGCCGCTTATGATCACCACCTCGTTGGCCGGGACCTCAGCCAGGGCCCCCAATACCTCAAGGAGTGCGGGGGGAGGGACTGCCGCCTCAGGCCTCGGAGAGAAGGGGACCAAGGTGCCGTCGTAGTCGAGCAACAGGAGGCGGTCCTCGGCACGGGAGTAGTCCTCAAGGAGTTCTTCCCTGATCTTCGGTGTGAGGAGCTTCGCCTCCATCTCCTGTTGTAGTTCCTTCACCTTGGCGAGGGAGTCGAGGAAGTCCTCGGCCCATCGCCTGACGTTGTATCGGCTGAGCCGTCTCTGCATGGCGCGGTTGCGCTCCACCTGCTCCTCTTCCGCCATGGAGAGGGCCCGCTCGAGGGCCCCTATCAGCTCCTCTTCGTTGTTGGGGTTGACCAGGATGGCCTCCCCCAGCTCCGTGGCTGCCCCGGCCATCTCGCTCAGGACCAGGACCCCCTTCCCTTCGGGTTTGCTGGCCAGGTACTCCTTGGCGATGAGGTTCATCCCATCCCGTAAGGGGGTCACCAAGGCCACGTCGGCCAAGTTGTAAAGGGCATGGAGGGTGGGGAAGTGTAGGAACCTGTAGAGATACCATATGGGGACCCATCCGATGGTACCGCGTTCACCGTTGATCCTGCCGACCAATTCGTCCACCTCCCTTTTGAGGGCCCTGTAATGCTCCACCTGGGTCCGGGAGGGGACGGTCACCAGGATCAGGGTGACCTTCTCCCTGTAATGGGGGTTCTTGGTCAAGAAGCGATGGAAAGCCTCAAGCCGTTGTGGGATCCCCTTGGTGTAATCGAGACGGTCGATGGAGAGGACCACCTTACGGTCCCTCAGGCGGTTGCGGAGGCGCTGGACTTCCCTCTTCACCCTGGGGTCCTCGGCCGCTTGGGCGAAGCCCTCATAGTCTATCCCCATGGGGAAGGCATCCACCTTCACCACCCGGTCGCCGGCCATGAGGTTGCCGAGGGTGTGCTCGTAGCCCATCAACCTCCGCACTGCAGCCAGGAAATGGCGGGCGTAATCGTAGGTGTGAAAGCCCACGATGTCGGCCCCGATGAGGCCCTCCAGGAGTTCCTTCCTCCAGGGCAAGAGCCGAAAGGTCTCAAAGGAGGGGAAGGGGATGTGGAGGAAGAAACCGATGGTAGCCCGAGGGATCCGCTCCCGCAGCAGCCTCGGCAGCAACATGAGGTGGTAATCGTGTATCCAGATCACATCCCCCTCGCTGGCCACCTGTGCCACCTCCTCGCAAAAGACCGCGTTCACCCGTCTGTAGATCTCGAAGAGCTCCTTGGTGTAGACGGCGTGCTGGGTGAAGTAGTGGAAGAGGGGCCAAAGGGTTCGGTTGCAGAAGCCGTGGTAGAACCCCTCTACCTCACGCTGGGAGAGGAAGATGGGTTGGCATCGGAATTCCTCCCTGAGCCTCCCGGCGAGGGACTCGTCCTCTGCCCCCACCTTCTCCTTGGTGATCCCCGGCCACCCTATCCAAAGGCTTTCGTAAGACCGGTAAAAGGAGCCAAGCCCTGTGGCAAGCCCCCCCACACTGGGCTGGAGGTGAAATTTCCCCCTCCGCCTTTCGACGTTTACCGGCAGCCGGTTGGAGACGATCAATAGCCGTTTCAACCCCTTTAAGATAGCACAAAAGTCCTGCGATCCCCAAGCATCTGAGCTCAGCCTCAGGGCCTTGACCTTTATCCCCTGAGGCTGAGATGATCTAAGAGGTGTCTGGACGGAGATCGATGGAGTTCCGAGAAAGGAGGGCGAGATGAAGAAGGGGTCAGTGTCTCTTCTTCTGCTGGGCGGCATCCTCACGATGTCCCTGTTCTGTGCCTGTTCCGTGGGTTTCACCGAGATGGAGGCCAAACCGCCCCACAAGGTGGGGAAGGGACCTCCCCCCTGGGCCCCTGCCCACGGCTACAGGGCCAAATTTCGCTATCGCTACTACCCTTCGGTGCAGATCTACTACGATGTGAACAGGGGTCTGTATTTCTACTTCTACATGGGCAAATGGCGTTGCGGCGATGTCCTCCCCCAGGGCCTCAAAGTCAAAGGGGAGTATGTGGTCCTGGAGATGGAGACCGACAAGCCCTATGAGTTCCACGCCGAGGTCCTGAAGAGGTACCCCCCAGGGCAGAAGAAGGGGAAGGGAAAGAGAAAGGGGAAGAAGCACTGGTAGCGGTATCGGCGAGGTGCGCAAGCCCGCCAGACTCTTTGAGCGACTCGATGGCAGAAAGGTTAGATGCCATCTGTGTCAGCGTCGCTGCCTCATAGGGGAAGGACGGAGGGGTTTTTGCCGGGTGAGGGAGAACAGGGGCGGGACGCTCTTCACCCTGACCTACGGAACGCTATCGGCCGTGGAGTCGCGCCCCATAGAGATAAAGCCCCTCTTCCACTACCACCCGGGGTCCACCTCCCTGACCATATCCACCTGGTCCTGTAACCTCCGTTGTGCTTGGTGTCAGAACCATCACCTCTCCGGCAGCCTCCCCTCTGAAGGGTACGGACCGGCCTTCTCCCCCGCAGAGGTCTTGGAACTCGCTCGGCAGGACCGCGGCATCTGCGTCTCCTTCAACGAACCCACCCTGCTGTTTGAGTTCTGCCTCGATCTCTTCCCCCTTGCCAAGGGCCAAGGCCTCTACTGCTGCTTTGTCTCCAACGGTCTGATGACGCCTGAGGCCCTCAATGCCTTGGTCGAAGCCGGCCTCGATGGGATGAACGTGGACGTGAAGGGGAGGCAGGGGGTCTACGACCGTCACTGCGGCGGTGGCGATGTGGAGGCCGTCTGGGGACTTGCCGCCCTCGCAAGGCGCAAGGGCGTTCACGTGGAGGTGGTCTCCCTCCTGGTGACGGGGGTCTCTGATGACGAAGACACCCTCGAGTGGATCGTCGAGAGGCACCTCATGTACCTCGGCCGTGATGTCCCCCTGCACTTCACTCGGTACTTCCCCAGCTTGGGACTTCATGGCGCCCCCTACGCCGCTTCAGCGCCTCGAGCGGGCCTGCGATATCGCCACAGAGGCCGGGGTCCGTTACGTGTACCTCGGCAACGTCCCTGGCCGAGGGGAGGACACGCGTTGTCCATCTTGTGGTAGCACCCTGATCGTGCGGAGGGGTTTCTCGACGGTCTCGGTGAGGTTGACCGATCGCAACCGCTGCCCCCATTGCGGGACCCGCATACCCATCGTAGGGGAGCCCACCGTCTCAGCCCGCTGACCCTCGGGCCGCTCCCAAAGGGCCAGGGTCCCCTAAAGCCCGCCAGTGGAGTGCAAAAATTTGGCCTGTCCTGGTTCAGAGAGATGTGGGACAGTAAGGGAGGGTGTAAAATAGGAAGCCACCCCCTGTGGGTGAAGCTCTTTGGAGGAGGTGACCCATGAGAGTATTTGGTTTACAGAAGGGATTTTACCAGCTTTCCAGGATAGATGTCCAGGAGCCGAGTTGCCTCATTTGAAATCTACTTAAAAGGGGTATCGTTTCATCAAATCAAAATCTACACGAAATCGGTTATCCTCCTCCCCAAGATCCATCCCAGGGGAGGAGCATCATGGAGTTTGATCTCAT
>Ga0190360_1000592_pt1 | contig 20096 bp, 22 predicted proteins | sample 48721834_MG_FD_161271 | JGI IMG/M metagenome (GOLD analysis project Ga0190360, IMG submission 161271) | Hydrothermal vent microbial mat bacterial communities from Southern Trench, Guaymas Basin, Mexico - 4872-18-3-4_MG | ecosystem: Environmental > Aquatic > Marine > Hydrothermal vents >... | reverse complement strand
CTTTTCCTTCGTATATATATGGTATCTTCACAATGTCTTTTATCGCAACTAAAATGACTAACATACATTGTAGTTTCACCCCTGGGATATACGAACACAGAGAAAAAGGAGTATGTACTGGAGCTACTGGAATATTTGAACTTTACTCTCCATTCATTTCCCTTAATAGAGAACCACATTGTAGTTGTGTCGTCATTTCCACTAAAATAAGTAACTTTATGCCACTCTTTGGGGGGTTCTGTCGTTGGTGGAGAAGTTGTAGTCGGAGGTGGCGTCGTCATAGGCGATGGAGTAGTAGTTACAATTGTTTCTCCAACAATAACATTTGCTCTTTCATGACCCGATGCAATAGTTAACAATCCAGGCAATTCAGCAACAAATGTAAATGTTATTGTTTTTGTATCTCCCTTCAGTATATAAACACTCTGTGTGAGTTTCTCATCATTAATTCGCACAATAACATCGTCACTTCCACTCTCACCCATGTTTTTCACAGTCACTTGAAAAGTTACTATTTCTCCAACAATTACTCTTGATGGTGCAGAAAGTTCTTCGACTTCAAACTTAGGTTGTGGTGATGTAGTAGTGGGTGGAAGTGTTGTAGAAGACTGAGTTGTTGTGTGGGATTCATCCCATTTTGTTCCATATAGGGCATACTCATTTATCTCAAAGTCTTTCAAGCCTTCTGGATCAAATTGGGCCACAGCATAGGCAAGACTTATTTCCATCTCTGGTAAATACATCTGAACAGTGAATTCATCCCAATCTTTGTTTCCATTCTGCCATATTTCTGTTGCAGTACTCATGAGTTGATCTTTGGACGGTATACTCTCCACATCAACTATTACTATGTATTTCATACGTTGAGCTCCAAGGTAACTATAATCCTCTTTTGACATTACCCTATACTCCAGAACAGATTTGTTCTCTTTGCCAAACTCAAGAAAATACCCCCCGATAACAGTTGCAACGCATATTATAACAATAAGACCTATTACCAGAGACCATTGTTTTTTTGATGTAGGTCGTTCCTCTTTTATTTCTTCTTTCTCCAATTCTTTTATTTTTTGGGAATAATTTTCAAAAAAATCCTTTTGATATGGATTTTTCTGAATATGTTTTGGATAATGAATTTTCAAAATCTTTTTTTAAATCGTTATACTCCTCTTTACTCATTTTGTCTTTATTTTTTACCAAGTAATTATATAATTCTTCAATTCCTTTCTCTTTTTCTTCGTTCATAAAATCCCTAACATATCGTACCTACCTGCATATAAATAACTATCGTTTACACAGACAAAAATATGAGAGAATTATAGATGTGTGTACAAGATTCACACCTTAGGGAAAACTTTAAATAGGAATCCGCATTGGAATAATTTCGAACCTCCTTTGTGGAGAGGAGATACCGAGTCTTCTTAATTTCTCCTCTCTACTTCAAAAACTATAGAAAACTTTTTATATTTAAAGATTATATGTTATTATGGAGAGGAGAATCACTCCCAATCACAATCAAGGAAAATCCGCCCTATAGGGTAACCAGAGGTCGTTGTCTCGCTGATTTTTACCTCCTCTCCACATTTTTAACCTAATCGAATTGTGTAATTTTTTTAACGCTGTATCTAATTGTATCTCCTACTGCATAATTCTCATCCTTTTCTCTGATTTTTCTTATTACTATACCATTTTCCAGTTTTATTTTTACCTCTCTTCCCAGAAATTCGATGTTTGCTATCCTTTCCTCTTTACCTTTCCCTATAGAAACATCCTCTTGTTTAAATCCTATATTTCCTTCTATATTCCATCCCATGAATTCTGCTACATATTTGTTTTTGGGGTGATGATAAATGTTCTCGGGGGCATCTACTTGGTATATTTTTCCATCAAACATTACCGCAATTCTATCAGAAAGAGATAGTGCTTCTTCCTGATCATGTGTGACATAGAGTGTAGTAATGCCCAATTTTTTTTGGATTTTTTTGAGTTCTTCTCTGAGACTTATCCGTAATTTGGCATCTAAAGAGGATAATGGCTCATCTAAAAGAAGTAAATCCGGGCTTATCGCCAGTGCCCGGGCTAACGCTACTCTCTGTTGTTCACCGCCGGAGAGGTCCTGGATTCTTCTCTTTTCGTAAGTATTTAATCTTACCAAATCCAAAAGTTCTTCTACTCTCTCTTTTATTTCTTTCTTCGTATATTTTCTCACTCTGAGTCCAAAAGCAATATTTTCAAAAACATTTAAATGAGGAAAAAGAGCATAATCCTGAAAAACTAATCCTATGTTTCTTTTTTCTATTGGAAGATCCATTAGCTTATCATTAAAATAAAGGCATCCAGAATCCTGATTTTCCAATCCAGCGATAATTCGCAGTACAGTGGTTTTTCCACACCCTGAAGGTCCCAGCAGTGTTAAAAATTCACTGTCATGTATTTCAAGAGATACGTCTAATTTAAAGTCACCGAATCTCTTCTTTATCTCTGTTAACTTTATCTTCATATCTCCACCTCTTTCATTCTGTCGATGATTATAAACACGATGCCAGTAATAGCCATGAGGAGTACTCCCATGGCAGCCGCCCCACCGAAGCGCCGTGCAGAAATAAATCGATAAATAAATATGGGCATGGTAATGTATTTACCATCATACAAGAGATATGTCGCTGCTAATTCGCCTACAGAAATGGCAAATGCAAAGGAGGACGCAACAATAATGCCTGAGAATATCATGGGGAGTTCTATCTTAAAAAATGCGTAGATTCTTGAGGCACCTAACGATAGAGCGGATTCTAAAAGGGAAGGATCGAGTTTTTTCAATGGAATATAGACACACCTCACCACAAAAGGATATGCAATTAGTGAATGAGCCAGTACAATCCTCCACCAACCGCCGAAAGGAAAGAGCTTCAGAATACCGAGACCTAACGTAACTCCCGAAACGATCAGGGGTACTAATAAGAAGATCTCCACTTTCCTGAGGTATGCTGCGGGAATGCCCATTGATAACGATAAAAGTACGGTGCAGAACCCGAAGAAGAGACTGTTTTTTACAGATACCAATGCGACGCTGCCTATGATAGGAGAATATACCCTCCCAAATATCATTTTGTACCAGTAACTGCTCAGCACGGTCTCATACCCCGTGAACTTCGTGAGGGAGTAGTATCCCACTGCAATCATAGGAAGAATCATCATGAAAAATACAAGTAAAAAATAAAGATATATAGGGATATTATCAAGAGAAAAACGTAATTTTTTCTTCTGTTTGAATTTTGTAATTTTTTCTTCTTTTAGATATAAACGAGAAAATTTATTGTAGAGAAACATCAGAGAAATTAAAAACATGATCTGTAAAATCGCTAGAGAACATCCTAAATTGAAATTACCTGATCGCTGTAAAAGGTAATATATCTCCACTTCCATGGTAGTGTATCGAACACCGCCGAATGCTAATACAATAGCAAAACTTGTGAAACAGAAAATGAAAGTTAGAATGGCCGATGTAAGTATTGAAGGTAGAAGAAGAGGAAACGTAACCTTTCTAAACAAAAAGAACCTCTTCGCCCCTAACGTTCTGGCAGTCTCTTCTATGTGTACGCTCAAGCGTTCCCACGAGGCACCTACTATCCGTATCACCAAAGGAAAATTGTAAAATGCATGGGCAAGAATAATAGCTTTCCAAGTATACAAAAAAGATATACGGAGATTAACATGACTTAAAAAAGAGTTTATAACACCATTGTTCCCGAATAAAACTACGAACGAAAGTACTACCAGAATCGAGGGTAAGACAAAGGGTATCATCGTAATGGATTTGAGAAATTTTCTTCCGAAAAAATCATAGTTTGAGATAATGTATGCACCAGGGAGACCTACAAGTAACGTTACTGTAGTAGAGAGAAACGCCTGTTTAAACGTGAAGTAGATTATTTTCTGGTAGTAATAATCAGTGAGTATATAAGAAAAATTATGTGGAGATAATCCTGTTTCAAGTATAGAAATTATTGGCAGGTAAAAGAATACAAATAAAAAAAGTAAAGAAATGTAGGATTTTTTCATTCGATCATTAACTCTGCCCAGTTCTTTATCCATCTATCGAGATTCTCTGTAATTTTTTTTGAATCGAGATATAGGATCTTATCTGGTTTTACTGCGTAGTCAAACGATGCTGGCAGCTTCACATTAGGATTAACAGGGAACATCCACTGTGTCAGGGGTATTTCTCTCTGAAACTCTTCTGTGAGCATCCAGTTCATGAATTTTTCAGCCAGTTCTTTATGTGGGCAGTTCTTTACAATTCCAGCTCCTTCTATCTGTAAATAGCCTCCTTCTTCAGGTATGAATGCTTTGTATCTTGTTATATCTTCATATTCTACGTGGTAAGCCGGGCTTGTAGCATAACTGAGTACGATTGGAGCTTCTCCGCTGGTGAACATTCCATACGCCTGATCCCATCCCGATGTAATTGTCAGAATGTTGGGTTTCAATTTTTCCCAGAAATCAAGATAATTCTCGCCGTAGATAGTTATTGTCCAGAGTAAAAAGGCAGTTCCTGGTGACGATGTCCTCGGGTCCTCGAGAATGATCGCCTTTTCATACTTTGGATCTAACAATTCGTCAAATGTTTTTGGAGGTGTTATGACTTCACTGTCGTACACAAAAGCGATGTATCCGTAATCAAAGGGTATCACATGGTGCGTAGGATCAAGTACAAACTGTTCTGGAACTACATCTATCGTTTCAGGTACATAGGATGCCAGTATATCATTCTTCAAGGCTTTGGAGAGTGAATTATTGTCTATCCCTATGAGAATATCTGCCTTCGGATTGTTTTTTTCTATTATCGCTCTATTTAATACGTCGCCAGCGTCTCCCACAGCCTTGAGTTCTACTTTGCAGTTATATCTTTCTTCGAAGAGAGGAACTATTTTAGGACCTATCCCCCATTCAGATACGAATGAATCGTACGTATATATCACCAGTATATCTTCTTTTTTTTCTTCTGAGACACATCCTGTGAGTGCCAGTACAAGAGCTATTACAGATACCAATGCTACGAATCTTTTCATGTTTGTCGTTTCTTTTATCATAATATCACCTTGTAATACTTTTTTATTAATGGATTATAAAAAGGTATCTTATTGGTAACAGAAAGATGTGATCGAGTTTAGACTAATTATTTTTTAACAGCATGAAAGATATATGGTATGATATAATTATATACATTAAAGGTCTGTTCAGCGGGTATCTGCGCTGTAAAAACAATGACCATATCCAACTCTTTCACAACAATAATAAGTTGTCCCCCATAACCTAAAGCACGAAAGGATTTGGTACCACATCTCCATATCCACCATTGGTATCCATAATCATTACAAGGACGATCTGATTTTATATAGGCCAGTGTCGATTCTTTTACCCATTTTTCTGAAATGATTTGATTTCCATTCCACCTTCCATTATTGAGGTAAAGTAATCCAAATTTTGCCATGTCCCGTGGTCTCATACGAATGAACGCACCTCCGAAGTATATCCCCTGGGGATCCTTCTCCCACGAGAGATCGTCGCTTGAGACACCGAGAGGTGTGAAAAGATATTTCATGGCATACGAGAGCGTGTCCATACCTGTGGCTCTTTGTAATATCGCAGAGAGAATATGTGAATTACCTGAGTTGTAATTGAAGACCTCTTCAGGTTTTGCTACCACTGGTTTATCGAGGATAAATTTAACCCAGTCATCGGAACGAGTCATTTGGAAAAAATCATTCTTCTCATCCTCATACGGTACCGATGACTCATCCCACTCCAAACCGGAACTCATCGTTAAAAGATCTTTGATAGTGATCTGCTTTTTTAGCTCATCGAGATTCTCGATCTCATATTCAGGGAAAAAATCCAGTACTTTTTCATCGATGCTCTCAATCTCTCCTCTTTCTAATGCAATCCCTATCAACGCAGACATAATACTTTTTGTACAGGAGTAGATCTCATGTTGAATCTCTTTGTCATAATCGTTATAGTACTCTTCTAAAACGAGGTATCCATCCTTTACAATAAGAACGCTGTCTATCTCTCCTTGTTCTTCTATACGTGTAGTCATCCTCGACAATTCCTCTGCATCGAGTCCTACCTCTTCGGGTGCAGATACCTTCCAGTCTTCATCGATGATGTACTCTGGTGTTCTTTCTGAGACACATCCTGTGAATGAGAGCACAAGACACAGTACAAGGATCAACGTTGCGAATCTCTTCATGATCCCACCTAACAATTATGTTATATAACAATTTTGTTATGTATAAACTTTTTTGCTTTTTACGCATATAACATTACCTAATATTATCTCAACCCCCAGCATCCTTGCACACATGCACAAACAGCAACTTTTTAAACATATTTCACAACCTTACTCATGGAAAAGATAGATTTTACAGAGATGGATATACCAAAGGCGTTATTGCATATAGCGTTGCCATCGATGATCGGCATGTTTTTCGCAACTCTCTACAATCTTGCAGATATGTTCTGGGTGGGAAAACTTGGATATGAGCAGATAGCATCTATTGGATTATTTGGAATATTTTTTGATTTTGCCATAGTTTTTAATGAAGTGGTGGGTGTCGGCAGCGTGGCATTGATCGCGAGACACTATGGTGCAAAGAACTATGGAAGAGTAAACGAAGTTGTCAAACAGACCCTCTTCTTGAAGTTATTCATTGCCTTCATCTTCTGTTTCGTCGGGCTCGTTTTTGTAAAAGACATCCTTATTATTCTCGGAGCAGAAGGAGATGTAATCGAATACGGTATTGTGTATGGGAGGGTGATGTCGGTCGGGTTTATATTCATGCTCTCCTGTGCAACGATTTTTACCGCTATGCGGGGAGTTGGAGATGCAAGGACTCCAATGAAAATAATGATCTTTTCAAATATTATCAATATAGTTCTCGATCCAGTATTCATATTTTATTTTGGCATGGGTGTTCGAGGAGCAGCATTCGCATCAGTTCTTGCACAGGCAATGAGTTTCGGTATCGGTCTGTGGCTGATTACCTCCAGACGACATATTGTGGAGATCACTACGAAAATAGAGTTCGATTTTAAAACAATGAAAAACATATTATTTATAGGGATACCTTCGGGATTTGAACATTTAATACGAAATATATCCAACATGATAGCTATAAGAATTATAGCAGGTTTCGGTATGACAGCCCTTGCAGGAGTTCAGATATGTATTAGATTGATGGGAATTGGATGGATGCCCATATTCGGATTAGTACTGGCTTGCGGTACGTTGGTGGGGCACAATTTAGGAGCTAAAAAGCCGAAACAGGCAGAAAAAACGGCATTAAAAGCTGGATACATGGGGGCCATGATAATGATATTTGCAGGAATAGTGTTTTTTATTTTTTCACCTACTCTTGTATCCTTTTTTAACAGCACGGAAGAAGTAGTGCAGGCTGGAGTGTCATTTTTTAGAATAATTTCGCCTTTCCTTGTTTTTATGGGATTTTATATTCCTTTGAGTGGTGTATTTTTCGGTTCAGGTGACACAAAGCCACCCATGATCATTACCTTCATTACAAATCTCTGCTTCCAGATACCCATGATGATACTTCTTTCGCAGATTTTTGAAATGAAAGGAGCTTTCCTGGCATATGGATTACCAATGGTATTAGGATCGTGTCTCATGTTTGTTTGGTTCTCCAGAGGAAAGTGGAAAGAAAAAAAAGTGGAATAAAAAAGAATTACCTTTTTAAGTCTGCGTATCTATATATCGTGATTAAATGAAAATGAGAAAACTTGGAAAAAATGGGCCTGAAGTCTCAGTAATTGGCATGGGTACGAGAACGATGGAAAAAGAGAAAGAGGGGATAAAAGCTGTTGAGGCTTCGCTGGAGGTGGGCATAAATTTCATCGATACCGCACCAAATTACGGCAGAAATAAAGCAGAAAAAATCCTCGGTGAGATAATAAGTGAGTACAGAGGAGATATAATTCTTGCCACCAAAACAGGTTACAGATTCACCGAAGAAGGTGTAATGCCAGACTGCAGTTATGAAAACATATCGACACTGCTTGAGCAGAGTCTTGAAAGATTGAATACAAAGTATGTCGATGTACTGCAGATTCACGGTCCTGATCCAAAGATCGATATAAAAAAGATTGTTCAGAACCTCGAAAAGTTAGTAGAAGAAGGAAAGGTCAGATACTTGGGATTCTCGAATCATTCCTTGTTGTCTTTAGAAAAGATAGATTCAGACAATGTAATCTGCATCCAGGACTGTCTGAATATATTATATTCAAAGGCTATTAATGGCAAGTTACCATTGTGCAAGGAGAAAGGATGGGGATTCATAGCATACATGCCTCTTTTTATGGGCATTCTGGCAAATGCTTATACTCATGAGAAATTTTTTTCACTGGGAAAAACGTTTCCTCAGTGCAATGAAGAGATTGTCAAGAATTTAGAGAAATTCGCAGAAGATTTGAATAACCTTGCCAGAGATTTTGATGTCACATCAGGTCAGCTCGCTTTGGGATGGGTAATAAAACAAGAAAATGTTACTACGGCAATACAGGGATCGCTGGACCCTACTCACATAAAAGAAAATGCGCAAGCGATAGAAATTGAAAATGATGCAGTAGAAGCTGTAGAAAATCTGAGAAAAGAATCTGCAATTAAAACTTTTAGTATTATAGAAACACAAATAATTAAAATAAAAGAGATCGATGGTGTAGTTATGGCGCTTCTGGATCTTGGAGCTTGGATAGAGGCACCCAAGAACATAAAGACAGGGGATAAGATAAAGATCGATGCGCTCGATGGGAGTATCATACGAGAATAGATATTCAAAAATTTAATGATCTTAGTTGTAACCTCTGATCGTTAAGTTTATATATAGAGAGAAGTACTGATTACACCAAAATCTATAAAAACCAAAACTTTTTAAATAGTATAGAAGATAGATTTTAAGTTATCGAAATAGGAGGTAATTAAGATGGCAAAAGAAAAACCTCACATGAATGTGGCATTTATTGGCCATGTAGACCATGGGAAATCTACACTGATAGGAAGAATGTTGATGGAACATGGAGACATAAGAGAACAGATGATCAAAAAGTTCGAAGAGATGGGTGAAAAAGGAAAGACCTTTAAATTTGCGTGGGTAATGGACAATTTAAAGGAAGAAAGAGAGAGAGGAGTTACAATAGATCTGGCACATAAGAAATTTGAAACAGATAACAGGTATATAACGATTGTGGACTGTCCAGGTCACAGAGACTTCATCAAGAACATGATCACGGGTGCCTCACAAGCGGACGCAGCTGTACTTGTAATAGATGCAAAGGATGGTGTGATGCCCCAGACAAAAGAACATGTTTTCTTAGCTAGAACTCTCGGTATAAAGCAGTTAGTTGTTGCAATAAACAAAATGGATCTGGTAGATTACAAACAGGACAGATTTGAAAAGGTAAAATCTGAAACGATCAAGCTTTTAAAGCTTGTAGGATACAAACCAGATGAAGTGCCTATAATACCAACTTCCGCCTTTAATGGTGATAACGTTACAAAATCAAGCGATAAGATGCCATGGTTCTCAGGGAAGTCTTTCATGGAAACATTGGACGCACTGAAAGAGCCAGAAAAACCGACAGATAAGCCTTTGAGACTGCCGGTGCAGGATGTCTTTACAATTACAGGTGTAGGTACTGTACCTGTAGGAAGAGTAGAGACTGGAGTAATGAAGGTAGGAGATAATGTCATATTTGAGCCTGCTTCAACTATTCTCGGAAAACCTGTATCCGGAGAAGTAAAAACAATCGAGATGCACCACGTGGGACTTCCAAAAGCTGAGCCAGGGGACAACGTGGGATTCAATGTCAGAGGCGTCGGTAAGAAAGATATAAGAAGGGGGGATGTTCTGGGACATGTTGATAATCCTCCAACAGTAATTACACCAAAAGACACATTTAGAGCCCAGATTGCTATTCTGGCACATCCAACAGCTATAACTGTGGGATATACACCCGTATTCCACTGCTATACAGCTCAGGTGGCATGCACGTTTGAAAAGTTAGTTGCAAAGCTTGATAAGAAGACAGGTGGAATAGCAGAGGAAAATCCAAACTTCTTAAAGCCAGGAGATGCAGCTCTGGTGGAGATCAGACCTACTAAACCTATGGTTCTTGAAGAATACAAGAAGATCCCTGAGATGGGCAGATTTGCTGTAAGAGACATGGGAATGACGATAGCAGCAGGATTCTGTGTTGCTATACATAAAGGATCTAAAAAATAAAGGGGATCAAGTTGCAGAGAGCCAGAATAAGACTTGCTTGTACAGAGCCAAAAAAGCTGGATGATGTTTGCGATCAGGTAAAAAAGATTGCAGAAAAGACGGGAGTAAATATTTCTGGCCCTATGCCTCTGCCCACGAAGAAACTGAAGGTACCTGTAAGAAAGTCTCCTGATGGTGAAGGAACAGCTACATGGGAACGGTGGGAGATGAGGATCCACAAGAGGCTTATAGAGATAGACGCTGACGATAGAACGATGAGACAGGTAATGAGAGTAACTGTGCCAGAGGGAGTGAATATAGAGATAGAGTTAATCTCTTAATTTTTTTATTTTCAATCTTTTCTTTTTATGAAAAAATATTTATATCTGAAAAATTAGTTAATATTATGAATTTAAAATCCGTCTCACCCATAGTTTCAGTAGTTCTGCTTATTGTGGCAACAATAGCAATAGGCACAATTTTGATGGCATGGGGATCAGGATTACTTCAAGAAAAGCAGAGCGTTTCTGAAGAAACGAGTAAGGCTGTATTCGGGAACGAAAATTATCTCAGTATCGATAATCTTGCGAATAGTGGCGGCAATCTTTTGATATGGATCAGAAACTCAGGAGAAGAAGATGTAAAAGTGGAATATTTCAGGATATACATCGAAAAAAATGAGATAGAACAGGATCCTGTAGATGTTTCTGGGATGACAGTACCAAAAAAAGGTACTGCACAGATAGCTGACATTCCCTTATCTTTGCAGGAAGGAGACACAGTCTTTGTAAAAATTACAACAAAAAGTGGGTACGTAATGACAAAGAGTTTAAATCTTGCTCCTAAGGTAACTACTACTTTAAGTCCCCCTCCTACAACTCCTCCTCCTAATAATCCTCCTAACGCTGATTTTGATTACGATCCTCCAAATCCATATACCAATGATGTAATCCAGTTTACAGATCTCTCTACTGATTCTGATGGCACAATAGTTTCATGGCTGTGGGATTTTGGGGACTCACAGACGTCTACTGATCAAAATCCGACTCATTCTTACCCTGAAAATAATACATACACTGTTTCTTTAACGGTAACAGATGATGATGGAGCTACAGATACAATACAGAAAGATGTTACTGTTTTGAATCAAAATCCTGTTGCAGATGCCAATGGTCCTTACTCTGGAAATGTAGGAGAAAACATAACATTTGATGGATCTGGGTCTTATGATCCTGATGGCAATATAGTTTCATGGGACTGGGACTTTGGAGACACAACTACAGGAAGCGGCGAAACAACAGCGCATGCTTATACAAACCCGGGAGATTACACAGTAACATTGACAGTAACAGATGATGATTCTGGAGTAGACACAGATACTACAACTGTTCATGTGAATTATCCTCCAGCAGTGAATGTGACATACCCCAATGGAGGAGAAACTCTAAATGGTATAGAGAATATCACGGCTGTAGCATCCGATTCTGATGGAACTGTTGTGCTTGTTACTTTTTATTATAGTGATGATGGAATAAACTGGAATCTGATAGATTCTGATACCACATCACCCTACGAAGTATCTTGGGACACTAGAAGAGTTTTGAATAATACAACATATCTGATAAAAGCAATAGCACAGGATGATCTAGGTGCTACAGGTGAAGATACATCAGATGCCACATTCTCCGTATCTAACACATCTGCAAGTTTAAACATACTAAATATTACAACTTCTCCTACCGAAGTAAAACAGGGAGATACCGGAATCACAGTAACAATGGATGTTGAGAATACTGGAGAGGCGTTTGCTTATATAACTGACTTGTACCTTACCTTTACCCATACAAGTGGAGATGTTTCTTCAGATTATACAGTAACACCTTCGCCTTCTAACCCAACAGAGATAGAGGGAGGAACTACAGAGACATTCACATTCACTGTGGATGTAGCATACAATGCTCAAACAGGTTTAATTACCATAGATGGATATATCGAGGTAACTGATGCTGCGACAAATAACACTATCTCAGATAATACAGCTGATACTCCAGATCAGTGGATAGTAGAATTTTTTGATGATGTGGAGAATGGAACAAACGGATGGAGTGTAACAAGTTCTAACCCAAATGTTCTATGGCACATAACACAGCACAGATATCATAGCAGTGACCATTCTTGGTATTATGGACGTGAAAATGTTTGGACATACAGAACTGGAAATCAAAGAAATTACGGTACTTTAACATCGATATCTATAGATTTAACATCTGCTACTATAACATCAGCTACTCTGAGATTCTGGGCTTGGTGGGAGATAGAGCATGGATATGGTAGTGATTGGGACAGAATGGAAGTATATATCTCTACAAATGGAGGAGCCTCATGGACAAGGATATGGAGAAAAGATTCTGATGATCCCGATATGAACTGGCATGAAGAGACGATAGATATTTCTGGGTATATAGGAAATAATATTGTGATAAGGTTCAGTTTTGACACTGTAGATGGATTGTATAACAACTACGAAGGCTGGTATGTAGATGATGTTTATGTAGATGTATCCCAGTAACCTTTTAAAAGGATAAAACCGTATAGTAAAAAGGTGTTTATATGACAAGTGTGTATGATGTTCCAGCAGATAAGCTAATAGGAAAACTGAAAGGAGAATTAAAGGCAATGAAAGAGATAACTCCTCCGGAGTGGGCAAAGTTTGTAAAAACTTCGTCATCACGAGAGCGACTACCAGACCAGGAAGACTGGTGGTACATAAGGGCAGCTTCCATTCTCAGGAAAGTATACATAAATGGTCCCGTGGGCGTTTCAAGGCTCAGAACAGTCTATGGAAGCAAGAAAAACAGAGGATGCAAGCCAGAGAGATTTAGAAAGGCAGGCGGTGCGATAATCAGAAGAATACTTCAGCAGTTAGAAGAGGCGGAGCTTGTAAAAAATGAAACTGGGAGAGTTATAACGCCTAAGGGAAGGTCTTTACTGGATAAAATTTCAAGAGAGATTGAGGGATAATAGATGGAGGGAGAGATTGAAGAGATCAGAAGAAAAAAATTAGAGGAGCTTAAAAAGGCTGAAGAAAAACAAAAGAGGGAGATACAGAAACAGCTTGTATTGCGACAGATACTTACAAATGAGGCTAGAAATAGACTTGTGAGAATAAAGATGGCGAGACCTGAGTTTGCAGAGCAGATAGAGTTACAATTAATTCAGTTAGCACAATCAGGGAAGCTGGAGAAGAAGATTTCAGATGAGGATCTCAAGAACATTTTAAGGTCTTTGCAGCAGAAAAAACCGAAGTATAAAATCATGAGACGATAGAAATGGAAGCGAATCTGCTGTTCAGCGGCGGAAAGGATAGTTCTTTATCTGCCTTCATACTCAAAAAACTTGGCTATGAAGTGAAAACTATTACGATAACATTCGGGTACAGTGAAAACTGGAGACTGGCAAAAGAGACATCGGAAAATCTGGGATACGCACACAGAGTAATGAGGATGGATGAAAGGATACTAAAAGAGGGATCGAGGATAATATTAGAAGACGGATATCCTTCAAAAGGGATTAAATATATCCACAGAGAAGTGATAGAGGAGCTTGCAAAGGATTATAAAGTGATCTGTGATGGATCAAGAAGAGATGACAGAACACCAAAACTTGAGTTCAATGAGATCAGGAGTCTTGAGGATAGATATGGGGTGGAGTATATATCTCCACTGCAGGGTATTGGTTATAAAACGTTAAGGTATCTGGCGAATAAACTATTTATAATAGAAACGTATAACAGCAGTGAAAAAAAGACAGCCGATTACGAAACAGAGGCAAGAATTTTTTTAGGTGACAGAGCAGAGAATATATTCCCGGCACATGAACATACGAGAGTTCTTGGCTGGAGAGGTGATGCGGAATGGCAAGAAATAAGCCACTCGGTAAAAAACTGAGGTTAGGAAAGGCATTGAGACAGAATAGGAGAGTCCCTGTTTGGGTATGGGTCAAAACAAGATTACATGTTAGAACTCATCCAAAGAGAAGGAATTGGAGAAGAACTAGTTTAAAAAGGTGAGTTTATGAAATCTGGAGAAGAAAGAGTTTACAGTATTCCTTTGAGAAAAGCCAAAAGAACGCAGAGAAAAAAGAGGAGCCCGAGAGCTTTAAGAGAGTTAAAGGGATTCCTGAGAAGGCACACAAAGACTGAAAATATAAAGATAGACTCTAAATTGAATGAGAAAATCTGGGAAAGGGGCATAGAAAAACCGCCATCAAAATTGAGGGTCAGAGTTAAAAAAGAAGAAAAAGATGAAGAGGAAATAGCAACTGCCTATCTCGCTGAATGATATGATAAAGAAATTAGAAATTGAAAGAAATCCCTATATAGGAGCTTTTGGCATTACAAATGAAGAAATAACGCTTCTTTCTGTAGATTTTACAGAGGAAAAGAAAAAAATTGTAGAAGATACATTATCTACAGAAGTGTTTCTTACGACGATAGCAAGAACAAATTTAATTGGCATCTTCACCGCAGGAAACTCAAACGGAGTTGTGCTTCCATACAATGTAGAGGATTATGAGATCAGTAAGCTTAAAAAATTTGATATAAAGATAGGGATTCTATCCACAAAATTCACAGCTCTTGGAAATATGATACTTTGCAATGATAAAGGTGCCGTTATAAGCAGAAAATTAAAAAGGGAATCCGAATTAATAGAGGATACACTGGATGTTGAAACTTTTGTATTTGATTCTAATAATTTTGGAAGTATGGGGTTATGTACAAATAATGGATCTCTTGTACATCCTTCTCTTTCAGAGATGGTAGCCGAATTGGAAAAAGCTTTAAAAGTGGAGGTAGATATAGGAAGTGCAAACAGAGGAGTTTACTATCTTGGCATATGCGCATTAGCCAATACAAAAGGGGCATTAGTCGGTAATTTAAGTACAGGACCGGAGATAAATAAGATTGAAGATATACTGTTTTAAGAGGGATAATATGAAAAGCTTTGAAATACATGGGAAATTCAAGATGGGAGATAAGATGCAGAAGTTCACAAAGATATTTAATGGAATGAATGAAAAGAGTGTTATAGAAAAAGTGTACTGCGACATAGGAAGCAGGCACAGGGTCAAGAGATGCAATATAGAGATAATTAAAATAGAGGAGAGGAAAGAATGAATAAAAACGATCTGCTCGCAAAGTTTGCATATCTGAAGGAACAAGGTGAGATCATTGTAAAAAACATAGCAATCTTGGAAGAAAGACTGACAGAAACTTTGATAGCGAAAAATACCTTAGAAGAATTAAAAAAGGTGGGGAAAGGAGAGTTATTGGTACCTATAGGGGGAGGGTGCTTCATAGAAACCGAACTTAAAAATTTGGATAGCGTTACAATCAATATAGGGGGAGGAGTTTCAAAGGAAGCCTCTGTAGAAGAATCGCTGTCCAAATTGGATGAAAATGCTGAAAATATAAGAAAAATGCTCATGCATACAAGGGAAAATCTCTCAAAAATTGAAAATGATCTTGCAGCTGTGGATAAAGAGCTCAGAAAGCAGAAGTGAGAGGATGTTCAATTCTCTAAAAAGTAGATTGGATACATTTCTTCAGAGTGTAAATCAAAAAGCTATCTCCGATAAGGATATAGACTCGATCGTTTTCGAACTGGAACTAATTTTGCTTCAAAATGATGTCTCGATTAAAGTTACCGAAGAGATAAAAGAAATTCTCAAAAAAGATCTCTCTGGAAAAAAAATAGGTTTACTGGATAATAAAAAAGCTTTTATAGAGGATTCCTTAAAAGAAGCTGTAAAAGAGATACTCAGTTCAGAGAAGATTGATTTAATTGAAAAGATAAAAACAAAAAAACCATTTGTAATAATGTTTGTAGGTTTTAACGGCACTGGAAAAACTACCACTATCGCAAAACTTGGGAATATATTAAAAAAGAAAGGATTTTCTGTTGTATTTTCAGCGTCGGATACATTCAGAGCAGGGTCTATAGAGCAATTAGAGAAACATGCTGAAAATATTGGAATAAAAACTATCAAACATAGATACGGTGGAGACCCAGCAGCTGTAGCATTTGACGCTATAAAACATGCGGAAGCAAGAAATATCGATCTTGTGATGATAGATACAGCTGGAAGGTCTGAAACAAATAAAAATCTAATAGAAGAAGTTAAAAAAATAAAGAGGGTAGTAAAACCTGATCTAACAATATTTGTAGGAGATGCACTTGCAGGGAACTCCCTCGTTGAACAGGCTGAAAAATTTAATGAAATCGGGATCGATTGTTCTATCCTGACAAAGATAGATGCAGACGCAAGAGGAGGAGGTGCTCTCTCGATCACATTCGCCACCAAGAAGCCCATTCTGTATATTGGAACTGGGCAGAGTTATGATGATCTGGAGCCATTCGATCCTGAATTGTTCATAAAAAATCTTTTTTAACTGGAAAGTTAATAATAACTTTATTTCTTTTCGTATGGATTAAAAAAGTTTAAATATACAGGCTGTTTTATATTTAGTATGTACATGCCAAAAGGCTGGGTCAAGACAAGGTTCGAAGAAAAAAATTTCAATCTGAATATCAAAGATTTAAAAAATAAACACTTAGGTATTGACGGCAGTTTTTCCGGATATATCAGGATATTTGGTACAAGTCCTCATGACACACATGACGATTACTATTTTCTTATAGAAAATGGGAGAATTATCGCGGCGGAAAAGGTAGAGATAGAAAGGAAGATAAGAACTATCAGAGATGATGTTTTTAACGAAATGGATAATTTATACAAAGAATGTGAAATAAGCGTGGTGAGACTTGATAAATCACAGCTGGATATATCGAAAGAGATAAATGAAGACTGTTTATTGGAAAATAGAGTAGTGTTTAAAAGCGAACTCAATAGAGAGGAGTTACTAAAAAAAATAAATGCGGATCATATAAATGTAGAAAGACTTCTTTATAAATTTGAGAATAAGAGAGTTTTTAAGTCCTGAACTTTGGAACTGCTTCTTTGAGAGGATCAAAACTTTCCCAGTTTTTTACAAGCTTGCAGATCATGGAAACTTTGGAGTGTAAAGAAGAGGGGAGTCTCAGTATTCTTTTGGTGTCTATTGTTACCTTTCCATCCGCCAATCCTGCATTTATCTCTGCCACATTTTTAAGGATCCTCCTTTTCGTACTTTCCCCAACACAGTCTAGGAAATCTATTCTTCTGTCAAGAAGTCTCTTTATTATCTCATCTCTGTTCTTCAAAATTTCTTTACTTCTTATGTCCTTTATCCTCGAAAATGTGAAGGCAAACATCCTCCTGAAAACTTCTGGATATCCATGTAACATGAATAGATCTTTGGGTACATGCGAAGCTGTCACATAATCAAAAATTTTGCTTCTATCTTCAATATAGAGTGCCTCTTCATCCAGAACTCTTATATGGTACCCCCTTCCCGAATAGACCAAAAATATGTTTTTAAGATCAAAATTTGATCTTAATGAATCTATAATAGTTAAAGCCAACTCCTTTGCATCTTCTAGACATATCTCACATATATTTCCAGGAGTACAATCACATCTCCTCACCTTAAGATCTTTTGCATCTATATCAAAAACTATCTCAGCTTTCATCCAATTCTCTCTTTTTCCCGGCTTTTTATAATATGAAATAGAAGAGTAAGCTGCGTACGGCGCTTTTATTTTCATAAATCTCTCGAAATCCCTAACAGAGTTAAAGGTTTCATACCTGTCCTTTGGACCATTTCCGTCATGATCAAAACCGAACTCTCTGTATTTCAAAGAATCGATAAGAAAATCAGGAAGATCCTTTATCTTCCATTCTTTTTTATAGTACATGTGTCTTTCTTCTAAGGTAGCCTCTCTGAACTCCATGACAAAATTTGTTAATTGAGGATAAAAATGTTTTGAGTAATTAACCTCTGTAATAGATCGTCGCAGGGCATCCCAAACACTTTTTCTCTCTGTATCTCAGGCATTCTGAGCAATCTCTCCCACAGGGAGCTTTTTCAAGATCTGACTTTTCAAAAATTGAGGATTGAAAATATTTTGGGTAGATTAGTTCACCTATTTCCACCTCACTCCTTCTTATACTCTCCAGTGTACGGATGGAACAGCTTCCTCTTATACTATCCTCCACATCTTTATTTTCAGCGATCATTCCAATAAGTGTGTTGTATTCTCCTGTAGTTTTTAAAATGAAAAGAATTCTGGGGCAATTTTTAAATTTTTTTATAATTTCTTTCTGTTTCTCATAATTTTGTGTTTCTATTGAGACCAGAATTACTCTGAATTTTAGATCCTCCAGATTTATAACAGGAGATACTTTGATAACATCATAAAGTTTATCCAGCCTTTTTTTCACACCAACATGTGACATTCCGATTTTTTCTCCCAGCTCTGTGAGAGATATTCTTCCATCTTCTTTCAGTATACTGAGAATTTTTCTATCGATTTCATCAAGTTTCATAGTTAGAATTTGTAAGAGAATATTAAAAATATTTTGATCTGTATTACAATTTGAAACGAAATATTTTTATAGAGGGAACATATTGAAACTTCTATATTATACCAAAAGGTGATAAAATGCTAAGAGATATCAACTGCAAATGTGAGATTATAAAGAATTTTACGCCTTCGTGGTTTGCCTTGGTAATGGGTACTGGAATTCTGGCAATGACCAGCTTATTTTATTCACAGTATATCCCATTTTTAAAAAATATTTCTTTCTTGTTATTTTATTTCAATACTGTGTTATTTTTTATATTGCTTATACCATGGATCTTGAGGTGGATAATCTTTAAGAAAGAAGCGTTGAAAGATCTGGAACATCCTGTAATTTCTAATTTTTATGCCACCATTGCTATAGGTATGCTTGTTCTCTCTGCCAATTTCTTGGTAATCGATAAGAATTTATTGATAGGGGAGATATTCTGGTTTTCAGGGGCGTTCTTAACGATATTTTTTGGAATTCTAACACCATACATTATGATCAGAGGGGAGCACGTAAATCTGGATCATATAAATCCTTCATGGTTTATACCTCCTGTCGGACTCATTGTGCTTCCCATTCCTGGAGCTTTACTTATCCCTGAATTTTCAGGGTTATTCAAAGAATTTGTTATCTTTCTGGACTATTTTGGGTGGGGGGCAGGTTTCTTTATATATCTTACTTTATTGGCAATCTGTATGTACAGATTTATTCTGCATCATCCTCTGCCAAGCACACTGGCTCCTACGATATGGATAAATTTAGGTCCAATAGGTGCTGGAACGGTAGCTTTAATTAATTTAGTCAAAAATTCAGAATTTATAACGTTAAAAGAGCCATTCTTTGTTTTTGCTTTGCTCTTCTGGGGATTTGGAGTATGGTGGGTTACGATGGCGATTATTATGACTATACATTATATAAAAAGACTAAAATTACCTTACGCCATGTCATGGTGGGCATTTACTTTTCCTCTCGGTGCTTATGTAGCTGCCAGTCATTCTGTCTCCAGTATCTTTAACATGGAGTTGATAAATTATATCGGTTTCATTCTGTACTGGCTCTTAGTCTTTTTCTGGTCAGTAACACTGATCAATACTGGAAAACATGCATATCATGGAAGCGTATTTAAATCAGCCAGCTAAAACCCTGACCGAAAATGTTATAGGAGAATAGAGTTGCCCGTATAATACGAGATGATAATATGAATGAAGAAAAGGTATATAAGAAAGTAATGAGGCTAAATAAAATGTCTATTGGAATACACATGATAGAGAAAATTCAGAAGAATCTTTCAAAAAACATGCTATTATATAC
>Ga0190360_1000591_pt1 | contig 20132 bp, 23 predicted proteins | sample 48721834_MG_FD_161271 | JGI IMG/M metagenome (GOLD analysis project Ga0190360, IMG submission 161271) | Hydrothermal vent microbial mat bacterial communities from Southern Trench, Guaymas Basin, Mexico - 4872-18-3-4_MG | ecosystem: Environmental > Aquatic > Marine > Hydrothermal vents >... | reverse complement strand
CTCGACTTCATCAGTCAGGAGATGCTGCGAGAGGCGAACACCCTCGGATCGAAGGCGCGCGATTCGGAGATAGGGGGGCTGGTCATCGACATGAAGCTCGAGATAGAGCGGCTCCGGGAGCAGGTGCAGAATGTCGAATAGCGGGATCGTCGCGCGGAGGAAGGGGATAGGGAGTGGACTCGCGTTCGTCGTCACCGGACCGTCGGGAGCGGGGAAGAACTCGGTGATCGACCGGGTGATGGAAGAGCTCCCCGGCCTCGCGTTCTCCGTCTCCTACACGACCCGCCCGCCCCGCGAGGGAGAGGTGGATGGGGTCGATTACATCTACGTCTCGCGCGAGGAGTTCAACCGGCTCGTAGCCCGGGGGGAGTTCGTCGAGCACATGACCTACCTCGGCGACATGTACGGGACGTCGCGGTCGCAGATCGAGGATATCTTCAGACAGGGGAAGGACGTCGTCCTGAACATCGACGTCGCCGGCGCGCGCGCCCTCCGCGAGATCGGCCTCGACCGGTACACGATCGTCTACGTCTTCCTAACCCCTTCCTCTCTCGAGCGGCTCGCCGAACGGCTCAGACTGAGGGGGTCGGAGACCGAAGAACAGATCGCAGAGCGCCTCCGCGTGGCGGAATCGGAGCTGAGGGCGATCCCCGCGTTCGACTATCTCGTGATCAACGATGATCTCGAGACGGCGGTCGCCGAGCTTTCCGCGATCATCGCCGCCGAGCGGCTCCGGATCACCGAGGGTTCCTGGGAACGGAGAGGCGGCCGAGGTCGTCGGCCGCCCGGATCCTTCTTCGCTCGCCCTCTTATTTCCGCGCCACCCCTGATCCCGTTACTTTGAGCGTTTTATCGACCTGGCGCTTCAGTTCCTTCCCGGGCTTGAAGACGGGGACGACCTTCGCCGCCACTTGAATCGGTCGCTTCGTCTGGGGATTGATCCGGCTGCTCGCCTTCCGGGCCCGAACCGCGAACTTCCCGAACCCGACGAGCTTCACGTCCTCGCCACGGAGCAGCGTATCCTGGATGAGGCCGAGGACGGAATCGAGGAGGCCCCGTGCCTCCTTCTTCGTCAGCCCGGTCTTGTCGGACAGCCGATCGATAAATTCGCCCTTGTTCATTCTACTGCCTCCTTGCAGTGTGGTTTCGCATATGCCGATTAAGCCTCGTCATCGAGGCTCGCATCGCCGAGAAGGTCGCGCATGCTGAGCGACTCGTGGCCGGCATCGTCGAGGAACCGGCGATCGACCTTCTCCCGTGCCCGCCCCTTCTCCTTCCGTCGGCTGCGCTTCGGCCGTTCCCGCTCCTCGAGCGCGGTCGGCGGGATCTCCGGCGGGCCGAACAGGTTCCGCATGCTGAGACGGACCTGTTTCTTCTCCTCGTTGATCCCGATGATCTTCGCCTGGACCTTGTCTCCGACGGAGAGGACGTCGGCCGGGGTGGCGATCCGCTGGTCGCTCACCTCGGAGACGTGGATCAACCCGTCCACGTCGTCGGTGATCCGCATGAACGCCCCGAAGTCCTTGATCTCGGTTATCTCGCCTTCGATGACGTCATCGATCGAGTATTGCTCGACGAACTTCCGCCACGGATTGTCCTTCAGCTCCCGGATGCTGAGCGAGATCCGCCGCTCCTTCGGGTCGACGTTCAGGACCTTAACCTCAACCGTATCGCCCTCGCTCAGCACGTCCCGCGGGTGGTTAACGTGCCCCCAATCGATCTCCGAGACGTGGACCAGGCCCTCGACACCGTCCTCGAGCTTGACGAACGCGCCGAAGTCGGTGATCTTGGTGACCGTCCCGGTCACCGTCTGACCGCGCGGATACTTCGCCTCCACGTCCTCCCATGGGTCGCGCTGCATCCGTCGGAGCGAGAGGCTGATCCGATGCGCATCCGCGTCGCAGCCGAGAACGACGACCGTGACCTCATCACCCTCGTTGACGACCTCCTTCGGGTTCTCCGGATGCCCCCAGGAGAGCTCGGAGACGTGGACGAGCCCCTCGACGTCCTGTTCGAGCTCGACGAACGCGCCGAAGTCGGTGACGCTGACCACCTTCCCCGTCACCTGCGCCCCGACCGGGTAGCGCTCGAGGATCCCGTCCCATGGGTCCGGCCGGAGCCGTTTGATGGAGAGGGAGACCTTCCCCTTCTCCTTATCGAAATCGATCACCTTCACCCGGACCGTATCCCCGACCTTGTACTCGGGCGGGGGAACGGGGAGGTCCTTCCAGGCTATCTCGGAGCGATGGACGAGCCCCTCGAACCCGCCGATATCGACGAACAGACCGAAATCGACGACGCTCCGGATGACACCTTCGATCTCCTGCCCCTTCTCGAGGGAGTCGAACAGGGCCATCCGCTGCTCACGTTCCTTTTCTTTTAAATATACTTTATGAGAAACAACTAAGTTTTTGTCTCGCCGGGAGAGCTCGAGGATCTTCAGCGGGATCCGCTGGCCGCGGAGCTCATCGATCGCGCTCGGCAGGTCCCCACCGAGATGGGAACCGGGGAGGAAGGCGCGGATGCCGTCGAGGTTGACGTGATATCCCGCTCCCTTGACCTCACCGGTGACCTCCCCTTCGACGACGCGCCCCTCGCGGAACGCCTCTTCGAGGACGTCTATCCGCTTCTCGTACTCGGCTTGCTTCTCCGAGGCGTAGACCGTCCCCTTCTCCTCGTCGATGTAGGTAACTAGGACCTCGATCTCCTCGCCCTCCTCCACCTTCCCGTCCGTACGGAATGGGGAGAGCTCGGATACCGGTAGGATCCCCTCGGACTTGTAACCGATATCGACGAGGATCTCGTCAGCGTTGACCTGAACGACCGTCCCTGAGATCGTGTCGCCCCGACTGTAGGTCTTGACATCGCTTTCAGAGAAAGCGTCTTCCATCTTTATTTTCTCTTGCATCGCTCCAGCCATCTTTCCGTTTCGCCTCCCCAAATACCGGGCCCTAGGTTAACCCTTATCGTCCTCCATTCATCATGCACTATCAACTCGGCTCATCAGCCGTTCGTTCAACAACCTCTGCCGTTCGGTGCGCGGAACCGTCCCTTCCACCTCCCGCTCGAGGGCCCTCAACGTAAACGGCTCTCCGATCGAGACGGTGACGCGGGGGAACCGGAACGGGTATTCTGGGGGATACGGTCCGCGGACGCGGATGTTCACCGGGAGGAGCTCCTTCTTCGTCAAGCCGGCGAACCGGATCGCCCCTCCCTTCGGCTCGACCCGCTGCCGGGTCGTCCCTTCGGGGAAGATCCCGACGAGCCGTTCCCGCTTCATCGTGGCCAACATCCGGCGGAAGTCCCCCTTCCCGAAGCCATCCCGATCGATCACCGTCGCGTACAACCGGACCAGCGGTCGGACGAGGGGGTTGCGCCTCATCAACCCCTTGCGCGCGATGAAGTGGATCCGCCTCCGCGGTCCGACGGCGGCGACGATCAATGGGATATCCCAGTAACTCCGATGCCGGGCGACGATGATGTACTCGCCGTCGCGTCGGATGTTCTCCCTCCCTTCGATCCGCAGGGAGAAGAGGACCTTCGCGAGGATGAGGAGCAAGAAAGCTAGAAACGTGTAAAGTCCGCCCTTGAGCCCGCTCTTCAGCCGTGATCCCAACGTCCTTCCAACCGCTCCTTGACCAGGTGTATCGCCTCGGAAATGACCTCAGTGAGGGTCTTTTGATCGGTAACGATTATAGTCGCATCAGAAGCGGGGTTCAAGGGTGCTATCTCCCGCGTCGAGTCACGCTCGTCCCGACGGATGATCTCACGGAGCGTCTCCGCGTAGCCGCCTCCACCCCGCTGCTCTACCCTCCTCCTCGCCCGGACCTCCGGGCTGGCGCTGAGGAAGATCTTCACATCGGCATCGGGGAGGACGACCGTTCCGATGTCCCTCCCCTCCATCACGACGTCCGCCCGGTCCGCGATCGCCCGCTGCAGGGAGACGAGCCTCTCCCTCACAGCGGGGATCGTCGCCACCTCCGACGATCCCCGGTCGAGGCCGGGGGTATGGAGGAGGTCACTCACGTCCTCTCCGTTCAGAAGGAGCCTCCCATCCTCGGAGACATCGATCTCGATCCCGTCCAAGGCGAGTCCGCGCTGAAATGCGAGGGCGACCGCACGGTACATCTTCCCCGTCTCCACGAACCGGCAACCGAAATGCCGGGCGAGCGCACGACCGAGGGACGTCTTCCCCGACGCAGCCGGCCCATCGATCGCGATCTTCATCCGCTTCCCCCTCTTGTGATCCTGTGCCCCTCTTCGGTCGGCGAGCATACGAAGACCAGCGCCCTGGGGAACTCCCGCCGGAGCCGCCCTGCCGCTCCTCTCGCCGAATCGGGATCGGCGAAAGCGGCGTAAAAAGAGGCCCCGCTCCCGCTCATCCCCGCGTACAAGGAGTCGAGCCGGTCCACCGCCCGATGATACGCGACGAGCTCCGGATAGATCGAGAGGGCGGGGGAGAGGAGGTCGTTGGCCCCGAGCCCCGCATCGCTCGCCCGGCCACCCACACCCGGTCTCCAGCGCCGGTAGACGCGGCCCGTGTCGGAGCGGAGCGGGGGGACGAGGAGGAGGAACGACTCTTCCGCTGCGGCATCGATCCGCGTGATTACCTCCCCCCGACCCCTCATCCGGAGGCGGCCGCCGTAGAGGAAGAGGGGGACGTCCGAACCGACGTCCGTCGCGACCGAGAGGAGTTCCTCCGGTGACAGTCGCGGGGGGAAGAGCCGATCGACCGCCCGGATGACCGCAGCGGCATCGGACGACCCTCCCCCGAGCCCGGCCCCGGCCGGTATCCCCTTTTTTACCGTTATTCGCACCCCTTCCGCTCCCGGCTTCCGCCGGAGGACCGCCCGCGCAGCCAGAGCAGCGAGGTCTTCCCCATCGATGTCCGTAAGGTCGTTCTCCACCTGTACGCCCCTCGCCGGTTCCACCGTAAGGAGATCGGCAAGGTCGATCGTCTGGACGATCGAGTCGATCTCGTGGTATCCGTCCTCCCGCCGGCGGAGGATGCGGAGGATCAGATTGATCTTGGCGAACGCCAGCACCTCGATCTTCATCCCAATTCGGCCTCACTCCCCTCCAGAAGCACTTTCTTCACCGGACTGACCCCGATCAGATCCCCGATCTCACGGTAATCGTCGATATCGAGTATCACGAGGTCGGCGAGTTTCCCCGGCTCGATCGATCCGATCTCGCCGGCAAGGTCGACCGCCGCGGCCCCGTTCAGCGTCACCGCGGATATCCCTTCCTCGAGGCTCATCCCGAGCCTCAACCGGGCGATGGAGATGACCGACCACATCGATCCGACCCCGTACCCGGCGAGGCCGCAGTCGGAGCCGAGTGCGATCGGGAGGCCGGAGTCGATCAGCCGTCGCGCATCCGGATACGGACGATCGCGGAAGAACGCCGCCCCCGGGAGGAGGACGGGGACCACCCCGGTCCGCCTCATCCCCTCGATGTCGCGGTCGGTCGGCGAGGAGAGATGATCGACCGATGTCACCTCGAGCTCAGCGCCGAGCGAACCGACCGCCCTCTCCCCTTCCCCGGCGTGGATCTTCGCCCGGAGACCGGCTCCGCGCGCAGCCCGGAGGATCGTCCTCGTCTCGCCTTCTGTGTACGCGCCCTCCCCACAGGCGACGTCACAGAACTCGGCGAGTCTGAGCCCCCTGATCGCCGGGATAACCTCACGGATCAGCGAGGAGACGCGCTCCTCCCTGGGGCACCGTCCGCACCGGCCGAGCGCGCCGAGAAACGTGGTGACAAGGCGGATCGGCACCGAGCGCTTCAGCCGCTCGATCCTCCGCAACAACGAGACCTCTTCTTCCGGTTCGCCCCCGCGGCTGCACTTCACCTCGATCGTCGTCGTTCCCGTTTTGAGCGCTCGATCGACCCCCCTTCTCAGCCGTTTCTCGACGATCGTCTCCACGAACGGTCCGTCGTCTCGAACCCCGGGTGGAAATAGGGCATGGGTGTGGGGATCGACGAGACCGGGAAGGACGACACCACCATCGGCATCGATGATCGCGTCTATTCCATCACGGAGGTGTCCCCTCCCTATCGAAGCTATCCGCGGGCCGCTGATCAGGATCTCCACCCGCTCCTCGACCTCGATGGCCGACATCCCCCTCCCGGCGAGGGCCCCTCTCCCTCGCGGCGTCACCAGCTGCCCGATATTGGTTATAAGGGTGTTCATCCGCCTCCCGGCCGAGAGTATAATCGGCGCCGAACCGCTTTACAACGGGCTTCTGGCACAGTATACTCCTAATTTAACCCCAAAGGGAATGAAGCGGAACAGGGGGAAGCTCCCTAAAGAGCGAAGGATAGGATGGACGAATACAGATCCGGCCTCGTCGGTGTCTTGGGACAGACTAATGTGGGTAAATCCACGTTCTTAAACTCCATTCTAGGGGAGAAGCTCCTCCTCACATCCACTAAGCCGCAGGCGACGCGCAACCGGATCCGCTGTGTCCTGACGACCGATCGCGCGCAGATAGTGTTCGTCGATACCCCCGGGCTCCATCATCCGAGGACGAAACTCAGCCGGTACATCGTACGTAAGGCCTACCGGAGCCTCCGTGGCCTGGACGTCCTCATCTACGTCATCGAAGCCTGGGGGAGGCTCGATCCCTTCGACCGAGAGATAATGGAACGGCTCGGAAAGGAGACCCCTCCGGTCATCCTCCTCGTGAACAAGATCGACATCGCCAAGCGGGGAGCACTGGAGAGGACCCTGGTCGCCTACGCGGAGACGGGACGCTTCGCCGAGCTGATCCCGATATCTGCCACCGAGGGAACGGGCCTCGACGATGCCCTGGAGACGCTGATCGGTTACCTCCCCGTCACCCCCCCCCTCTTCCCGCCCGAGGTCAAGTACGACCAGAGCGAGGAGTTCCTGATCGGTGAACTGATCCGCGAGAAGGCGACCGAGCTGACCCACCGGGAGGTTCCGTACTCAATCGCCGTCCGGGTGAAGTGGATCGTCGAGCGGGACGACGGGATCGTGGAGATCAAGGCCGAGATCATCACCGAACGGGAGTCCCAGAAAGGGATAGTGATCGGGAGAGGCGGCCGCATGATAAAGGAGATCGGGACCAGGGCGAGGACGGACATCGAGCGGCTCCTCGGCAGGAGGGTCTACCTCGAGCTCATCGCCAAGGTGAGGCCGAGCTGGACGAGCGACGAGGAGAAGATTCGGGAGCTTACAGGATCGGAGTAGGTGATCGACCATGCGCGGAGATGCCGCCGATCGAACCCATCCACCAGAGTTGGGTGACTGCCGAGATCCGATCGAACACGATCCGGTCGGGGTGTTCGTCCTCGTTGGGGGGAGGTTGAGCTATGCCGATGCCGCGTTCCTCGACGTGCTTGGGCGTTCTCGTTCCGAGCTTATCGGAAGGCCGTTCGAGGGGTTGGTCGCGGAGGAGGACCGACCCAGTATCGCGGCTCTACTCGATCGGAGTTCCGCCGCGACCGGCAAGATCGAGTCCTGCCGGTTCGTCAGGAACAACGGTACAACCCGGCCCCGGGAAGTTGTCATCCGCCGGATCGATGGGAAGGATCTGGTGATCGGGACGGTCCGCGGCGCCATCCCTCAGATCAGGTCGGAGCGACTGCACGGCCTCTGGGAGTTGGGGAAGGGGCTGACCGAGATCGGCGACGTCGGAGCCCTGTGTGAACGGGCTGCTCTCTACGTCCGCGACGACCTGGATTACGACTTCTGCGCCATCTGGCTGACGGAAGGCGCGGAGATGGTCCAACACGGAGCCGCCGCCAACCCGGTCTTCCCAGCAGGCGAGATCCCGATGCGGGGGATGCGGATCCCGGTCGAAGGGAGGGGGATCACGCACCTTGCGATCAAGCACAGCGAACCGGTGATCATCCCCGACGTTACAAGGGACGACCGCTACGACGGATCACGTACTTCGATGAGATCGGCCCTCGCCGTTCCGCTGATCGGAAGGAAGGGGCCGATCGGGGTGATCGAGGTGGAGAGTCAGCGACGGGCGGCGTTCGGTGGGCAGGATCTCGAAGTCCTCTCCGCCCTCGGAAGCCAGCTGGCGATCGCCATTTCCGCTCTGAGGCGGGAGGAGTCGCTCCGATTGATCAACGGGTTCGGCCAACAGATCGCCGCCGCTTCGACCGTCGAACAGGTGGTGGCAGGGACCATCGACTTCCTGGCCGAACAGTTCGACTACCAGTTGAGCGTCCTCTTCCTCGGGGGGAGCGAGGGGGATCTGAAGGTCGCCGGTGCGCGGGGACCGTACGGAGAGAGGGGTGTGGAGATCGGCTGGTCCCTCCCGCCCGGCGAGGGGATTGTGGGCTGGGTAGCGCGGAACAGGCGTTACGCCATCGTCGATGACGTGAGGTGCGACCCGCGTTACTACGAGGCGTTCTCCGGGACGCGATCGGAGATAGCCGTCCCGGTGACCTTCAGCGGCGAGCTGTACGGCGTGCTGAACGTCGAGAGCAAGGATCCCGGCTTCTTCGACGAGGAGGATCGCCGGGTACTCGAAGTGATCGCCAACCACCTTGTCATCGCCCTCTCCAACCTCGCCTCGAAGGAGAGCCTCCGCGAGCAGGCGATCCGCGATCCGTTGACCGGCATGTACAACCGGCATTACTTCAATTCGATCATCGAGGCGGAATTCAACCGGAGCAACCGGTACAACCACCCCTTGACTCTGATGATGATCGACATCGACGGGTTCCGGGAGGTTAACAACCGGCTCGGCCACTTGAAGGGGGACGACGTTCTCCGACAGATCGCCCGCGTCATCGGCGAGAGCGTCCGTGCCGCCGACCACGTCATCCGATACGGCGGGGACGAATTCCTCATCCTGATGCCCGAGACCCGAGAGGAAGCCGAGATGGTAGCGAAGCGGCTGAAGGAGAGGATCGCGAAGCTGCCGGAGGAGGCCGGGATACCCGGGATCTCCCTCGGGTTGAGCATCGGGATCTATTTGCGTCCACCCGGGGAGGGCCGATCCCTCCAGGCGATCCTTGAGGAGGTCGACCGGAAGATGTACGCCGACAAGCGGGAACACGGACCCGATCGGACCGATGGACATGACCATCCGCCCCCTGACGACGCTCGATGACCTGCGGGCCTGCGAAACGCTCCAGCGCTCCCTCCTCGGGGCTCGGGCAAAGGCGGCCTTATCCGCCCCGATCCTCGCCGCGATAAAGGAGGCCGGTGGCCTCCTCCTCGGCGCGTGGGAGGGGGAGATGTTACTCGGAGCTCTCGTCGACATCGTCTCCGTGAACTCGGGGGAAGAGGGCCGGCTCACCTACGTCCACGCCGTGGCGGAGGGGGTCAGGAACGAGGGGATCGGAACCCTCCTCCGGTTGCGGGAACGCGAGGTATTGCTCGAGGCCGGGATCGCTCGCGTCTCCTGGTGGATGGATCCGCTGAGGAGCGGTCAATCGCATCTTGCGTTCAATAAGCTCGGCGGGATAGCGGCGGACTACGTGCGGAACGCCCTTGGAACGCTCGATGATCGGCTGAACGCCGGGCTCGCCACCGACCGGCTCCGTATCGAGTGGCGGATCGGATCTCCCCGGGTCCGCCGCGCCCTCGACGAGGGGAGGCCGCTTCCGCACTTCGACCTTTCGTTCGACCAGATGGAGGTACTGACCAAGACGAAAGGGATACCGTCCGGCCTCCGCGCCCTAATCGGGTTCGCCGATTCGCCGAAGCGGCCGTACGTGTTGACCGAGATCCCGGTCGATCTCGACCGGCTGAGGCGGGAGGATCTCCCGGCGGCGCGGGGATGGAGGCTCGGGACCCGGGAGCTCTATCCCTTGCTATTCTCGCTCGGATACAGGATCGTTGGCCTCGTCCACGAAGGGGGGAGGAGCTTCCACCTCTTCGAGCGGGGATCCGGCGACTAGGAAAGGAGGTATCGTGCGACGGGAAGAACTGGCGAAGATGATCGACCACACCCTTCTCGGCCCGACGGCGACGCGGGAGGGGGTAGAGAGGTTGTGCGAGGAGGGGATCCGCTACGGGGTCGCATCGGTCTGCGTCAACCCGTGCCACGTTCCCCTCGCCCGGAAACTGACCGCCGACAGCGCGGTCAAGGTATGCGCGGTGATCGGGTTCCCGCACGGGATGACGACGGCCGAGGTGAAGGGATTCGAGGCGGAGAAGGCGATAGCATCCGGAGCGGAAGAGCTCGACATGGTGATCAACGTCGCCGCCCTGAAGGAGGGGGACTATGAAGCCGTCCTCGCCGACATCCGGGGCGTCTGCGCAGCGGCGCGGAAGGCGCCGGGGGAGGTCCTCGTCAAGGTGATCCTCGAGACCGCCCTCCTCGAGGAGGGAGAGAAGGTCGCCGGAGCGATCCTCGCCGTGGCAGGAGGGGCAGATTTCGTCAAGACATCGACCGGCTTCGGGCCGGGAGGGGCGACGGTCGAGGACGTCGCCCTCCTACGCCGGACGGTCGGGGACAAGACCGGGGTCAAAGCGGCCGGCGGGATCAGGGACGCTTCTACGGCGATCGCGATGATCGAGGCCGGGGCGACCAGGATCGGGGCGAGCCGGACCGCCGCCATCCTCGAGGGGCTCGATCAGTAGCCTCTCCTTGCCCTCCTTCCCTTCCCTCGACTATAGTTGGCAAAACCTCTGGAGGTTCGAATGCACTGCCAGGTCCGATCGGCCGAACGGGTCTTCTTCGATGGAGAGGCGACGATGGTCGTGGCTGAAAGCCCGACCGGTGAGTTCGCCATCATGGACGGGCACGCCCCGCTCCTCGCCGCGGTCGGGGATGCCCCGCTCCGGGTCAAGACCGGTGATGGAGAGGTGACCCTCGCCTGCTACGGGGGGGCGCTCCGCGTGTCGAACGACGGGACGGTCAGCGTCCTCGTCGAGGACGCCACTCCGATCGAGGAGATCGACCTCGAGGGGGTCAGACGGAGATTGGCGGAGATCGGCGACCGGCCGGAGAGCGAGGGGGAGCGCCGGCGCCTCCTCGTCCTCGAGCGGACGAAGGAGCGGCATGGCTAGACGGGTGGTGGTGACCGGCCTCGGCCCGATCACCCCGATCGGGATCGGGAAGGAGGCGTTCTGGGAGGGGCTCCGGACCGGGAAGAGCGGGATAAGGAGGGTCGATGACATCATCGATCTCGATGGGATCGACGTCAAGATCGGCGCGCCGGTCCTCGATTTCGACCCGCTCGAGCATATGGACCGGAGGAGGGCGCGCCGGATCGACCGCTCGGCCCAGTTCGGGCTGGTGGCAACGAAACTCGCGTTCTCCGATGCAGGGCTGAATCCGGCGGACCTCGACCCGGACCGGGTCGGGGTGATCGCCGGGACCGGGATCGGCGGTCTCGAGACGATGTCGGCCAACTTCAAGGTCCTGTTCGAGCAAGGGCCGCGGCGGGTCAGCCCGTTCTTCATCCCGCGGCTGATGCCGAACGCCGTCGCCGGAGAGATCGCGATCGAGTTCGGCCTGCGGGGGGCGAACTTCGGGGTCGTATCGGCGTGCGCCAGCTCGGCCCACGCGATCGGGATCGCCTCCGAGCTGATCTGCTCCGGGTTCATCGACGCCGCCGTCGCCGGCGGGGCGGAGGCCGGCCTCTTTCCGATCTCCTATGCCGGGTTCGTCCAGATCGGCGCCCTGTCGAAGCGGAACGACGAGCCGTCCCGCGCATCGCGGCCGTTCGACCGGGATCGGGACGGGTTCGTGATCGGAGAGGGGGCGGGGATACTGATCCTCGAGGAGGAGGGGCACGCCCGCGCCCGGGGGGCGCGGATCTACGCCGAGCTCGCCGGTTTCGGGATGACCGACGATGCCTATCACATAACCGCCCCGCCTCCGGACGGGATCGGGGCGGCGGCCGCGATAAAGGGGGCTCTCTCCCGCGGAGGGGTCTCCCCGAACGAGGTTGACTACATAAACGCGCACGGGACATCGACCGAGCTGAACGACCGTTCGGAGACGACGGCGATCAAGCTCGCGCTGGGGGAAGCGGCGTACAAGGTGAAGATCGGCTCGACCAAGTCGCAGATCGGCCACCTCCTCGGAGCGGCGGGCGCGGCCGAGGCGATCGCCACCCTCCTCGCCATGGAGAACTCGTTCATCCCGGCGACGCTGAACTACGAGAACCCTGATCCCGAATGTGATCTGGATTACACACCCTCCCCGATCGAGAAGGAGATCGGTCTCGCCATCAGCGATTCGTTCGGATTCGGCGGCCAGAACGCCGTCCTTCTGTTCAAGCGCGTCGGTTGATCTAGAATTGGGTGATGAACCGAAGATCGTTCGTCAGGAACGTCCGGATGTCGCCGATCCCGTAGCGGAGCATCGCCATCCGCTCGACCCCAAGGCCGAAGGCAAACCCGGTGACCGCCTCCGGATCGTAGCCGACCTCGGTGAGGACGGCGGGATCGACCATCCCTGCCCCCATGATCTCGAGCCAATCGCTCGAACCGGGCGCCTTGACGTGTACCTGGACCGATGGCTCGGTGAACGGGAAGAAATCGCCGGAGAAGCGCATCTCGTAGCCCTCTCCGAAGAACTCCTTGGTGAAGGCCTCGAGGACGTACTTCAGATTGGTGAGCGACAGCCCCTCCTCGACCCAGAGCATCTCGACCTGATGGAAGATGGGGGAGTGGGTGGCGTCCTGGGCGTCGCGGCGGTAGCAGCGTCCGGGGCAGATCACCCGCACCGGGGGTGAGGTCTCCTTCATCACCCTAATCTGGACCGGCGAGGTGTGCGGCCTGAGAAGGTGCGTATCATCGATGTAGAACGTATCCCATTCGTCGCGTGCCGGATGATCGGCCGGGATGTTCAACGCCTCGAAGTTGTGGTACTCGGTCTCGATCTCCGGGCCGGTGGCAAGGTCGAACCCCATCCGCATGAAGATCGACTCGACCTCCCGTTGGACGATCGTCAGCGGATGGAGATGCCCCAACTTTCGATAGACGCCGGGGAGGGTGACGTCGACCCGCTCGCTGGCGAGGCGTTCCTCGAGGTGGACATCGGAGAGCTCCTTCTCCCTGGCAGCGACGGCCTCGGTCGCCTTCTTCTTCAAGGCGTTCAGGAGGCTCCCCGCTTCGGCGCGGGATTCCGGATCGATCTCGCCGATCAACTTGAACAGCCCGGCGATCCGCCCCTTCCGACCGAGGAACTCCACCCGGAACGACTCGAGCCCCGCCGGATCGGTCAGGGCGGGTAGGCGTTCCGCGAGGTCGCGGTCGATCTCGGCGATCCGTTTGCGCAATAGGTCTAGATTAGCCATTTAGGCCGGATTATAGCCGGCCGATTTTCCATTGACAAGCGGCTTTCCGCGAGTGTATCCTCACTTCCACGCCCTGGGTACAACCGGCGATGAAGGGGGAGAAGATGACCGACTATGCAGCGCGGCGGGAGATGGTGATCCGATCGGTCGATGCGGAGGCGTTCCTCGCGTTTAACCTGGAAGGTTCGGACCCGGCGAGCATCCGTTACCTTACCGGTTTCACCGGCGAAGGGGCGCTCATCCTGACCGATCGCCAAGGGGTCCTTCTGACCGACTCCCGCTACACCGAGCAGGCGAGGAGGGAGACGGCCGGCTTTCCGATCGAGGAGTCGCGGACGTGGACCGGAGATGGGCTGATCGAGGCCTTCGCCGGTATGGGGATCTCCCGCGTATCGGTCGCCTCGAGGCGGATCAGCCACCATTTCTTCGAGGCGCTCGGAAGGTCGGGAAAGGTGACGCCGGTGGCGATCGCCGATCCGGTCGCCGAGCTTCGGAAGATCAAATCGCCTGAGGAGCTAGCCTCCCTGAGGAAGGCGGCGCGGATCGCCGAGGATGCCCTGATCCGCCTCCTCGACGAGATCAAGATCGGGATGGACGAAGCCGAGATCGCCCTTAGGCTCGAATGGATGATCCGGGAGGGGGAGGCGGAAGGGGTGGCGTTCCCGTTTAACGTTTCGGCCGGAGAGAACACCGCCCTCAACCACTACAACCCGTTCATCGGCCGGAGGCCGATCAAGAGGGGAGATTTCCTCCTGTTCGACTTCGGAGCGTGTGTCGACGGGTATCGATCCGACATCACCCGGACGTTCTCGGTCGGAAGGCCGACAGGAGAGGCGAAGGAGATCTACGACGCGGTCCTGCGGGCGAACCTCGCCGCCATCGCGGCCGTCAGATCCGGGATGACCGGCGTGGAGGCCGACGCGGTCGCCCGCGACTCGATAGCCGCGGCCGGCCACGCCGAGCACTTCGGCCACGGCCTCGGGCACGGGATCGGCCTCGAGGTGCATGAGGCCCCGTTCCTCTCCCCTCGTAGCAAGGACACCCTCGGAGCCGGGATGACGGTGACGATCGAACCGGGGATCTACATCACCGGTTTCGGAGGGGTGCGGATCGAGGACGACATCGTCATCACCGATGAGGGATGCGAGGTGATAACCTCCTTCCCGAAGGATCGCCTGATCGAGGTGGGATAGATGCCCCTGAAGAGGATCGCCCTGATCGCCGTGGCCGCCTCGCTCGCTGCACTCTCCGCCTGCACCCTGTTCAGCCCCGCTCCGGTGGCGCGGTTCGACGTCGAGCCTGTCGTGATCTACGCCGGAGAGCCGGTCGATTTCGACGGATCCCCGTCGTCGGGGAGCCTCGTCTCCTACACCTGGGCCCTAGGGGACGGGAGGACCGCTTCGGGAAAGCGAGCGACGGCGAGCTTCCCGACGCCGGGACGGTACACGGTAGCCCTGACCGTCGAGGATACGAACGGGCGGACGGACGAAGTCTCCGAAACGATCGTCGTGTACCTCCGGAGCGGGACGGAGATATTCCACGAGGACTTCTCAGCCGGCGAGCCAGCGCTCGGCGCTTGGCCGCTCGATCCGACCTGGGCGAGTCCGGAAGAGGGAGCGGTCGAGTACATCGCGAGCACGCCCGGATATGCTCTCCACATCCGAAGCGATAAGGAGAGCTGGCACCGCCGCTACGCCGGGGTCTCCCTCCCTCCCCTCCGGTCGGGGCAGAAGGTTTCCTTCACGTGCAGCGTCATGACCCTGGCGAACCAGGACCATCACACTTTCATCATCATCCCGTTCCGGGCCGATCTCTCCTCGAGCGCCGGCTCCCTCCCCTACTACCAGTTCACGAGCGACGGCGGAGGATCGTACATCCGCGAGCCGACCGCCTACGGGACCGACGTCGGCCATCCGATCGGGTTCAAGCCGGATGTCTACCGATGGCATACCTATTCCTTCTCCTACGACGGTTCCGAATATGAATTCCGCGTCGACGGGACCGTCTGGAGGACCGGTCCGGTGAACGCCGACATCACTGATGGAAGAGGCTGGATCATCCTGATCGGCGAGGAGAGCTCGACCGAGTCCTGCAACGCCTACTACGACGACATCTCGATCAGGATCGAGGAATAACAGAAACTCCGCCCTTAACCGTATAAGACAACCTGGCCTAGAAGGGGTGCCCTTCCTCCTCCTGGAACCCGGTCGCTGTCCTTCCCTTCACCCAGGACCAGATGCCATCCTCGTCATGTCATGATCGGAAGCCTGGCTCTGTTGATCATCGTCTGGGCGGTCCTCGTCCGTCGGCCGGACGGGGCCTCATTGGGGATCGGGATCGCCTCCTCGGCGTTCGCCCTCCTCATGGGAGGGATCCTGTTCCCGCATCGCCGCCGGTTCCTCCCGGCCCCGGTCCGCCGCCCCCTCTCCTTCCTCCGCCTCCTCCTATCCCTCGCCGTCCGGGTGACCGTCTCCACGGTGCGCACCTCCTGCCTGATCATCTTCGGCGGGGAGGAGGGCCGGATCATCGCCCTCCCGACCCGGATCGCCGCCCCGTTCGGCCGGCTCCTCCTCCTGAACGCGATCACCCTCACACCCTCGACGATATCGCTCCTGATCGACCGCGACCTCCTCTACATCCATTGGCTCGGCTCGAGAGAGGGGAAGGCCGTTCCCGCGCGGATCAAAGAGGGGATCGAGGCGGAGATCGCCGCCCTGTTCGGGGAGAAAGGGGTACGACGTGATCGGTCCGGTTGAAATAGCGATCCTGGTGAGTATCGGGGCGATCCTGATCCGACTCGGTCTCGGCCCGACCGCCTGGGATCGCCTCCTCGCCTACAACTCCGCCGCCAACCGGATCGTAGGAGTGCTGGCCATAGCGGCGGTCACGTCACAGGAGAGCGTCTTCTTGGACATCGCCATCGTCTACCTCAGCCTCAGCTTCCTCGGGGTGGTGGTCCTGGCCCGTTTCCTCGAACGGGGAGGGAGCTTCAGATGACGGCGCTCGTCTTCATCTACCTCGGTGGGGTGTTGATCCTGATCGGAACCGCGGGGATCCTCCGCTTTAACGACGTCTACTCCCGCCTCCAGGCGAGCGGCGTCTCGGACAACGTCGGTCTCACCTTACTCCTCGTCGGCCTGATCCTACGCGGGGGATGGGAAGGGGGCGACTGGGCCATCCTCCTTCTGACCGCCCTTCTACTCGCCACGAATCCGGTCGCCACCCACAGCATCGCCAAGAGCGCCTTCGTCCAGGAACACGCGGAGAAAAAGGAAAGATGACGATGCGGACCGCCCTTTTCGTTCTCCTCCCGGTGATCGCTTCGATCGCCCTCGTGCAACGCCGGCGGGTGGCGGCGTTGATCGGGATGGGGCTGTTGAGCTTCACCCTCTCCGCGACCTACGCCTTGCAGAACGCGCCGGATGTCGCCATGACCGAGGCGGCGATCGGTGCGGCCCTCGTCACTACGATCTACGTCCTCGCCATCAGGAGGACGGGGAGGCTGATCGTCGTCGCGGACGAGGCCCCGAACCTCCTCGCCCGGAAAGGGGAGCGCCTCGTCGGTCTGGAGTACGAGATCCTGGAAGGATTCGCCCGGGAGCTCGGGCTCGATCTCTCGATACGGTTCCTACCTCGCGAGGCCGTGGAGGCGAGCCTCCTCGCCGGGGAGGCCGATCTCGCCGCCGGTGGGATCGTCCGGAGCGACGACCCGCGCTTCCGGGCGACCGCCGGCTACCTAGCGACGTCCCTCGTCCGGATCGGAGGGGGAAGCCGCGGTCCGGAGCCCCCCTACACCGGATACTTCTCCGAGCTGCTCGAGTCGATCAGGGAGGGGAAGGAGATCACGGCGACCCTCGACCTCGCCCGGTTCATAGAGGCGATGCGGAGCGGCCTGACCGGATTCGAGCTCGAACGGCTCCCGGGCGAGCGGGAGTACGCCTTCCTCGTCTCCAGGAAGAGGGAAGGCCTTCATGCGAAGCTCGAGGGATACCTGCGGGAGCTGAGGGTCGGCGGGAAGCTCGATGAGATGATCAGAAGGAACCTGAGATGACGAGACGGAAGGCCGCCTTCGCCATTACCTGCCTTTTACTCACCGCCGCGCTCTGTCTCCTCGTCGCCCGGTCGGTCCATCTGCCGGGCGGGTTAGGGGAACCGCAATACATCCGGGAGCTGGCGTCACGGACCGGTGCGCTGAACCTCGTCGCTTCGATCTACCTAGACGGACGCCTCTACGACACGATATTCGAGCTCATCGTCTTCTCCGTCGCGGTCCTCGGGGTCCGCTTCTACCTCTCCGAGCGGAGGCCCTCCCATCGTCCGGCGCCTATCCCCGAATCCCATGTGGTTCGGGCATCGGCCGAGGCCCTCTTCCCGTTCCTCCTCCTCCTCGGGATCTACCTGGCCGCCTACGGCCACCTCTCCCCCGGCGGCGGGTTCGCGGGCGGGACCGTCGCCGCTAGCGGCCTGATGCTATGCAGCATCGCCATCGGGGCCGATGCCGTCGCCAGGAGGATCCACCGGCCATCCCTTGAACGCCTCGAATGGGCCCTCCCGCTGACGATCATCTCCCTCGCAATCGTCCCCGTCCTCCTCGGCAGACCCCCGCTGGCGGCGCTATTCCCCCCGCGCGGGGGAGGCGGGATCTTCTCCAGCGGCTCGATCCTCCTCTACAACCTTCTGATCGGGATCAAGGTCTTCATCGGCTCGTGGGTCGTCGTTCACGGTTTCATCGAACATCGGGGGGAGATATGAGCTACTCTCCGAGCGGAATCGACGCCGCTATCGCCCTCCTTGGGATCGGGATCCTCGTCCTCGCCCTCCGGCGGGACCTGATCCTGAAGCTCCTCGGCCTCGGGTTGATCAATTCGAGTACGATCCTCTTCCTCGTGTCGATCAGGTTCACCCCGGATGCCGCGATCCCGATCCTCCCCGTGCGGGATGCGGGGATCGTCGCCGATCCCCTCCCTCAGGCGGTCGTCTTATCGGCGATCGTGATCAACTTCGCCATCCTCGCCCTCGCGCTCGTCTTCGTCATGATCCTGGTCGAACGCTACCACACGACGGATTCCGAGCGGATCGAGAGCGAAGTGGCGGCCGAACAGGGCGGTGAGGGATGATCCTTCCGCTCCTCCCCCTCTCCCACGCCTTCCTCGGGTTCCTCTCCATTGCATGGGGCCGCTCGGCCCGGGCGACGCTGATCTGCGCGTTCCTGTTCGATGCCGCTGCGATCGGCCTCTACTATGCCGGTTCCCGTTGGTTCGGACCGGTCTTCGTCGGCGGCTGGAAGGGGCCGGTCGGGATCGCCCTCGCCTTCGATCCCGTTTCGCTCGCGTTCCTCATCCTCGGCGTCCTGCTCGAACTCGCCGTCGCTGTCTACGTATGGAGGGAACAGCGCCGCCCCTACTTCTTCATGCTCCTTCACGCCCTGTTCGCCGCTGCCTATGCGCTGATCCTCGCTCAGGATCTGTTCAACATCTACGTGATACTCGAGCTCCTCACCCTGACGAGCTTCCTCCTCGTCGCCTACGACCGCCGCGCCCGCCAGGTGTGGGCGAGCCTCAAGTACCTCCTGTTGGCGTCGCTCGGGATGTCCCTCTTCCTGCTCGGAGCGGCGATCGCCTACGGGTACACGGGGAGCTTCAACCTCGCTGAGATCCGAACGGGTATCGCCGGTTCCCCGGATGGTCCCTGGATCGCGGCATGCGCCGCCCTGTTGGTCGCCGGGGTCGCGGTGAAAGCGGGGATCTTCTCGTTCTCCCTCTGGCTCCCTGCCGCCCATTCGACAGCGTCGACGGCGATCTCCGCCCTACTCTCCGGATTCGTGATCAATATGGGCGTGGTGGTCCTGATCCGGCTCGATTCCGTCTTCCGGCTCGACCTCCCCCTACTCGTCCTCGGGGCGGTCACAGGGATCGCCGGGGCCGCCTACGCCATAGCGAGCCTCGACGTCAAGCGGCTGCTGGCCTTCTCCACCCTCTCCCAGATCGGCTACCTCCTCGTCGGCCTCTCCCTGAGCGGAGGGGCGGCCCTCACCGGCGTCCTCGCCTACGCCATCGCACACGGTTCTGTCAAGGGCCTCCTCTTCCTCGCCGCCGGTGAGTCCTCCCGGGCGGTCGGAAGCACGCTGATCCGGGATCTGATCGGCGGACGACGGCGGATCCCCACGGGGGTCCGTTTCGGATTGCTCGTCGGAATCCTCGGGATCATCGGGATCCCACCACTGGCGGTCTACGTCGCGAAAGGGGCGATCCTGGCAAGCGGGAAGGGGGGCATCGATCAGGCAATCCTGATCGCCCTCGGGGTGGGGAGCGCGGCATCGTTCGTCAAGCTGATCCCCCTCCTCCGGCCGTGGAACCGGGTCAGGGCCCCTTCCCGTACCGGAGCGCTTTGGGTCCTCGTTCTTCCCGTCGTCCTCTTCGCCCCGCTCGCCGTCCGGCTCTTCCCCGATATCCCATCCCCGACCGTCTGGAGCGGGGGCTTCTTATGGAAGGGCTTCGCCACGATCGGGGCCGGACTCCTCCTCGGCCGGTTCCTCCTCCACCGGCCGCTTCCCCTCCCGCAGCGGATCTTCCGGGCCGAGTTCGGGGTGTTAGCGATCCTCGCCGGGTTCCTCCTCATCTATCTCCTCCTCGGCGGCGTTTAAACGATGCAAACGGGGGGGAGTTTCGGTACCGTTTCGTCATGCGAAGCGAGAATCCGATCGAACGGTATGCCGGGTTCCTCCTCGATATCGACGGGGTCCTCGTCCGCGGGAGGGAGCCGATCCCCGGGGCGGCGGAGGGGCTCTCCCAACTGAAGCGGATCGGGAGGACGATCCTCCTCACGAACAACTCGACGCGGACCCGGCGAGCGCATGCAAGGCGGCTCAACTCGCTCGGCTTTACGGT
>Ga0190360_1000589_pt1 | contig 20141 bp, 24 predicted proteins | sample 48721834_MG_FD_161271 | JGI IMG/M metagenome (GOLD analysis project Ga0190360, IMG submission 161271) | Hydrothermal vent microbial mat bacterial communities from Southern Trench, Guaymas Basin, Mexico - 4872-18-3-4_MG | ecosystem: Environmental > Aquatic > Marine > Hydrothermal vents >... | reverse complement strand
TATGATGCCTTCAGAGCCGTAGGGATGAGGCCGCCGGGGAAGGTGCTTGAGGTCCAGGATGGGGATGTAGTGGAACGTGAGGATGGTGTGCCTCTAACACCTTGAAATCCTTATATTTTTGTTGAGGAGGTGTCAAAGTTGGGCAATACAACGGCTTGACATCGTCCCTGGCTGTACTTAAAATCTCAAGATGAAAAGGGGCTGTAGCTCAGTTGGGAGAGCGCGTGAATGGCATTCACGAGGTCAGGGGTTCGACTCCCCTCAGCTCCACCAAATTAAAATAGGCCCACTACAAATTCATATTTCATTGAATCGTAAGGAAAAGCAGTTGCGGCGTGAAGCTTAAGCCTTTGTCTTCCTTTCATCCTCTTCCTGAGATTCTTGTAAGAATTCGATGAAGAAAGCCCCCAACACAGCCACCATTAGTCCCAGTATGCCCGCTATGGCCATGTTCAAGAATTTACGCGGCGAAATAGGGTGAAGCGGAATCCCAGCCGGAACGGCAAAACGGACCTCAGTTCCCGGAACTCGTGTAACCAGACGAACTTCCGCCGCCTTTCGCTTCAGGGCAATATAAGTATTGTAGGTAAGGTCACGATCCTCGATCAATTCTTTTTTACGAGCCTTTTCTTGTTCTAATCTCGCTTCTAAAATACGTATCTCCTTTTCTAAATTTTCTATGGCTTCTTTTAAGGGCCCAGAAAATTCTTGTTTGGGCAAGGTCTCTAAGCCTTCTAACCGCATCAACTTCTCAGCTTTAATCTCAATCTCACGTTGTAGGTCGTTCTCATGAGGAACTTTATCGCTTAAAGAACTCAGCTTCCCGAGCTGGAAAAGCTTTGGATAGATCCTCTGAAAGGCAGCAGTAAATTTTTCTTCATTACTAGAAAAGAACTTAAAAGAACTTCCCACAACTATTTGTTGAGATAGCATACTTATTTTTTCGTCAATTTCTTTTAAACGATTTTTAATAACTACAGTAAGCATGTCAAGATCTTTAACAAGGTCCTCAACACTGAGCTTTGGTAACTCTTGAATTTCGATATTAAGTGTTCCAGGTAGACTTGCTGAGGATGCAAAAACTTGAGCTTTCAGTAATATGATGGCAAGACTATTGCTGATGGCGGCTCCTTTGCCTCCTTTTGATATTTGATCGCGGAGCACTGTCGCATCTTCTAAAAGAAGTTGCAATTTTTGCTTGTTTTTATAGTATGAAGTAAGAGTTGCCAACTGGCTTTCAAGCTGTTTTTGAAAAACCTTTATTTGAGAATTGTTGCGGGCATTTAAATAAGCCGAAGCTAACTTGCTAAGCCCTTCTTGTTCTTTCTCAAAAGCCAAAAGTCTGTTTTTAGCTTGAGCTGCCAAATATGCAGAAATTAACCGTTGCTGTGCTTTAACTTTCTCATCAACTAATGCATTGAGAGCTACTTTCCTTCCACGCTGCAAAGCAGAGATAACCTCTCGTTTCTCAGCTATCAAGCGCTCTATTTCTTTTATTTTATTTTGGCTGATAAAACGCTCCAGCGCTTCTTGAGCACTTAAATAGCGCTTTTTGGCTTTCTTTAATTCATCTTCGATGGATTTAGCGTAAGCCAGTGGAGCAGTGGCGTAAAGTTTATTGATATGTTCCTCATATAACCGTGCCCATGTATTCGCTATTAAGGCTGCTTCTTGCGGATCATTCCATTTAACACATATAGCAATTATGTCTCCTCCTCCTGTCCCAACCCTCCCTTCTACCTTTTCCATCAGATAAGAAGGTTCTGCTTCCTTCTTTTCGAATGTGCCTTTCAAGCGATTTACTACTTCCCTTGCAATGGCAGCATTTTGAACCATCTCGGCCAGGGCCTTACGTCGTGCTTCGTACCACTTATCCCATAGCCGTCCAAGGACCGCCAATTCTTCTTCTCCGATGGTCTTAAACTTGGGCTCAAAGGTTATGTCAGACTTGGCCTTCACGATTGCCACCAAAGCCTTTGCTTCGTAGACCGGAGGAAGTGTCAAACTGATTAGGAAAGCACCAAGGGCCGCGGCACACGTGATTCCGAGGATCATCTTCCATCGTCGAAGTAACACCTGGATGTATCTACGGAGGTCAATCTCTTCAAAGCCCTCTGCTCCTGTAGGGATCTTCTTATCGCTCATCTTTTGCCTCCTCAGGTTTTCAGAGGAGTTTAATAGACCTAAATTTGTGCTATCGTATCTATAATTTTTCCACTATTGGACATAACTTAAAATACAAGGCTTTCCCAGTTCGCGCAATAGGGAGATAGCTATTAGGCGCTCTGAGACGGGAATCGCATGTATCCCCCTGACCTTTGACATCGATCGGAAAGGCGTCTTAAAATTCCCCCGACAACTTTCCTACTGGGGGATGCCTGAATAATGAGGCTTTCCGCCCTTACGCCCTCGGAGCGGAGGGCTGTGGTCATCATCGGGGACCTTCTGTTACTCACCATGGCCCTCCTTCTGGCTTACGGCCTTTGGGCTTACAGAGGCGATTATCCCCTCACCCTTGCCTTCCTGAAGGAGAAGTCCGTATGGTTTGTGCTGCCACCCATCTGGTTCTTCCTCGCTGCGGTGGGCGGCCTCTACGAATACCGCAATTTGGTATCACTGGAGAGGACCTTACGGGGGTTAGCCACCTGTGGGGCCATAATCTTGATCTCCTACACGGTCCTTTACTTCTTCGCCCCCAAGGAATCCCTCCCAAGGGGGATAGTCCTTTACCACGCCTTCTTCTCCGTGGGACTGGTGGGGGGTTGGAGATATCTACTGCTCGTCCTCCATGGAAACCCCCTCTTCAGGAGGCGCTGTGTGGTGGTGGCAAAGGGCGAGGAGAAGGAAGGAATTATCTCATTCCTCAGCCAGTACCCCTTCTACGAGGTCGTTGGGGTCTCCGCCGAAGCCCCCTGGATGATTATGCCTTCACAAGGAGGAGACCCTCTGGATCTTCCCTCCTTTGTCAGGACCTTCGGCGTGGACGAGATATTGGTGACGGGCCCCGTCTATTCTGACCGTGAGGTAACCAAGGCCATCGTCTCCTGCGGGGAGAAAGGGATAACCATCACCCCTTTTCCCCTCCTCTACGAGGAGCTGACCGGCAGGGTCCCCATCGACCACATCCGCGAGGGATGGTGGTATCTACTGCCTTTCCGAGCGGCTGAGGCTGGGATGCTTTACCCCATCCTTAAGCGGACGGCAGACGTCATCGGAGCCATCTTGGGCCTCAGCTTCCTGGGATTGATCCTCCCTGGGGTGGCCTTGGCCATAAAGCTCGACTCCAAGGGCCCTGTCTTTTACAGACAGGTGAGGGTGGGAAGGGGCGGAAGGCCCTTTACCGTCTTGAAGCTTCGGACGATGAGGGCCGACGCTGAAAGAGGCAAAGCCGTATGGGCGAAAGAGAGAGACCCACGCGTCACGCGCATAGGGCGATGGCTCAGAAAGGCTCGCTTTGACGAGTTTCCTCAGTGCTGGAATATCCTCAAGGGTGAAATGAGCATCATCGGACCGCGCCCTGAAAGGCCAAGTCAAGCCTTTGGGACACGAATACCCGGGAGTGCCCCATAGTGGACTTTAATACCGTCAATCCTTACTTTTCGCAACCTTCGGTTTTGGACACTAATGCCCAGGAGTGGACAGTAAAAGAATGCAGAACTGGCACCTATACTGGCACCTGGGTGTTCCATGGATCGAATGACACGCTTCCTCTTAGCAAGTGTCCTGTACAAGGAACGTGCGAAAAATCGAACTACTTCCGAAGAACCAAGGTTACCTTGTCCAGCTTGACGGCCTCGTCGATCCTGCGGCGGATGGGACGGCGAAGCGGACTAAGAGAGCGAAAGATGACCTCATCTCCCTGGAACTCAACCAGCTTGACCCAGGAGTTGCCCTCCACGTCTTGAAAGATCACCACATCCGCCTCTCTGATGGTTCCTATACTGGCAGGCTTTGCAACCAGATCGTCACCGTCGCGGAACAGCGGCAGCATGCTGTTCCCTTTCACCCGCACCGCGTACAGATGTGACGAAGCGACCTTCTCAGGGAGAGTTACCGCACTCAGCGGTATCTCGTCTATTGCAGGCTTATTCAGATCAATCCTGAAGGGCTCAAGAGCATCGACATACGCAACCACTGGCACACTTACCAGTTCCTTCGCCCGGGAAAGGGGCTTTCTGAAGACCGGGAAAAAAGCCTTGGCCGCCTCGGGAGCCCTGTCCCTGTGCGCCATCAACACCGCCTGCTGCATGTCGATTTCCAGGACCTCCGCAAGCCTGATTACCACCTCGTCATTGGGCACCTTGCCCATGGTCTCTATGCGGCGGAGGTACTCCTCCGATATGCCCGCTGCCCGCGCAACCTGACGCCGGGATAGCCCCCGCTGCTTCCTCCTGCTCAGAATCAATACTCCCAGGTCTCCCATCTTTACCCCCAATATCAATATTTAAATTTAGCCCAGGAATTCAACATTCTATAACCTTTTTCCAGTTGTGCAAGCAAAACCGTGAAACTCAATCTCCAACTGCCTGTTAGGCTAATATAAAATAACACATTTTGGCATAAATGCAAGACGCTCGCCGACCATTGGACCCAAACCAATGGGGCTTGACAAACAACTGGGTGTTGTGATATCCAGAGGGTAGAAGGAAGATGGAGGTGTACCCATGACGAGGTTCCTCAGCCCTGCACAGGCCGCGGATGCACTTGCCATCAGCCTCAAAACCATCTATCGCCTGATCCACAGTGGAGAAATACGGGCGGTGAAAATAGGCCGCCAGCTGCGCATCCCGGCAGGAGAGCTCATCCGGTTGGAACAAGAGGTTCAACTAGTTGCCAATAAACCCATACACGTGTTGGAGCCCTCCAAAAAAATCCCAAAAAAAGGAGGTCGAACAAAATGATCGTGGGTCTCACCCACACCGAAGAGGGAAAGCCCATCGTAGCCCCTCCCGCCCTTGTGAAGCTGTCAATCGGCGAACCGGGACACGGCAAGCAGGGTCCGCGCAAGCTCGACCACATCCTCTTCAAACGCTACGACCCGAACAGCGGCGAGTGGATCCAGGACCCGGAGCTCACGGAGAAGTTCGGCCCTCACCCGACGGAAGTGGAAATCGTCCTCCTCCATGACACCCCGGAGGAGGCCTTCAGGACCAGCTACGAGATGTGGGCCTCCCAGCAGCTGCTGTGCAGGGGCAATGGCCTCACGGCTCAGAGGTTCTTCAGAGAGCTCAAAAAGCGCAACGGCCGAACGGAATACACCCCAACCACAGAGCCCATCCAGGTCAGCTGCGACTACGCCGAAAGGTGTCCATACCTTGAGGAGGAGCGGTGCAGGCCGCGCGGAACGCTGTTCTTCATGCTGGTCGATCACCCGGTGATCGGAACCGTGTGCAAGATCACCACCGGAAGCTTCAAGTCCGTCCGGAACATCCACTCGACGCTCGCGGAAATTTACCAGGCCCGCGGGACACTCCGTGGCCTGCCCCTCACCCTCAGCGTCGAGGCCGTAACGGCCTACCCTAAGGCCCGGGACAGAAAGAAGACCATCAACTTCGTCTGGACGCTGCGCTTCACCGGGCTCAAGGACTACGGCGCGCAATTCAAGAAGCTCCTCGAAGATCTCACGAGACCGGCCGCGTTGCTGGGCGTCAACGAGGCGATAAAGGCCCATCAGCTCGCCGAATCGCCCCAGGAAATACAGGCTGAGTTCTATCCCAAGAACGGAGACCTCGTCCTTGAGGAGGAAGCACAGGGAGAAAACGCAACCAGCAATGGGAACGTTGCCCATGAACCCGCCACACAGGCGGAAGCAGAAGGGACAGAGCAGGAAGTCGAGTGGGAGGGCCTGTTTTAGGATCATGGAGGATACGCAATGGCTTACTCGGTAGCAAAAATCGAACTGTTTAACCGATGCCCCCTTGCATATCGGCTCAAATACATCGACAAGATGCCCGAAGTCGCCCCGGAGATATACCTCGAGGGCCGTGCGTTCCACCAGGTCGCGGAACAGTACGTCACATGGTGCCTCAAGCACGGGCGAACGACCGACTTCAACTACCTCGCTCAGCTTGAGCGCGAGAAGGCAGCTGAACTCCCAGCCGAGCTCGAGGAATCCTTCCGAAACATGTGCCGCACGTACAGGGAAACACACCTCGTCGACTTCCATGACGCGGACGATGTCCTCGTCGAAGAGCGAATCGGCATCGGGAAGGACTTCTCCCCCTGCGAGTACTTCGGCAACCGGTGCTTCCTACGAGGCATCGTCGATCTCGCGGTGAAACGGAACTCGACGATCACCCTCACTGACTACAAGACCACCTGGAGGGTGCCACCGAAAACGGAGGACGAAAAATCGCTGCAGATGACCGCGTACGCCCTGCTGATCTTTTCTCTGTTCCCCGACGTGGAAAGAATCCAGGTGGTCCTGGATTACGTCCGCTACGGCATCGAGCACAGGTTCACAGTGGACCGAAATCGAGAGGACGAGATCCGCGAGCGGATCCTCAGCAGGATCAAGCGCATCGAAAGGGAAGAGCAGTTCAAGGCAAGGGTCAGCACGTTCTGCGAGTGGTGCCCCTTCAGCTACATGTGCCCGGAGATCAAAACAGCAGTAAGTGAACTGAATATCCCTGTCGGGCCACTGAGCAAAGAGCAAGCGGCAAAGCTGGCCCGCCAGTACTCCCTGCTGAGAACACACCTCAAAAAGCTCGAACAAAAGCTGCGGGCCCACACTGAAGCGCACGGTCCCATTCCCGTCGGGGACGAAACCCTGGGCTACTACGTCAGGGAATTGGAAACCCTGCCTGATACCCAGGCAGTGGTCAATACCCTCGGCAAGGCAGGCATTTCCCGCGAGGAGATATGGGGCATTCTCACCACCTCAAAGCGCAAGGTTCAGACCCTGCTGAAGAGGCTCGGCTGCAGGGAGCTCTGGGAACGGATCGAACCCCTCGTGCAGACCGAACGGAGGACAGAGTGGGGGCTCAGGAAGGGGGTACCAGGATGAAGCTCACCCTCAGGAACTTCACAGCCCACAGAAACACCGAGCTCGAGCTCGCGAGGGTAAACATCATCACCGGTCCCAACGGAGCGGGCAAGAGCTCGATAGCGTACGCGCTGCAGCTCGCCCTGACGGGGAGATGCGACGCACTGCCCAACAAGAAGGACCTGCAGCGTCTCATAAGACACGGCGAAGGCAGCGCAACCGTCGAGCTGCAGATCAACGACTTCAAGATCGCACGCACCATATCCCGCTCGGGCACCGCCACGGTGGCGTGGCTCAACGGGAAGCGGAAGCGGCTCACAGAATCGGAGGCCACCTCGCAGGTCTCCGAAAGACTCCACACATCCCTCCCTTCCATCTCGTTGCTCGTTTCATCCCGTCTCCCGGGTGAGGTGAGCGTCCAGGCCATCCGCCAGCACGCCACAGCATGCCTGGGCGCTCAGCCCAGCCCCGCTCTGTTGAAGAAAGTGGCGGCAGCCGAGCTCAATCGCGAGATCCAGCAGAGCGAGGAGTTCTCACGGATACTGGAAGTTGCGGCCTCAAGAGCAACGCTCCCCGAGCTTCACAGGACAGCGGTGGAAATCCGCCGCGGCCTCAAGCGCGCGGTGCAGGAACTCAGGAGTGCCATCCCTCCAGCCAGGATCCAGCTGGGCGACAGGGAGGTGGACCTCGCCGGGGTTGACCCGGAGCAGATACGGCGAAAGATCGAAGCCCTGCAGCGCGAGCGGGACAGAGCACTGCTGGCAAGACAGGCACTGGAGCGCAAGGCGTCGCTGGAGCGACAGATCAGACAGCTCGAGGTGCAACTGAGGTCTGGCAAAAAGGGGAAGCTGCACGCCAGGGAGGCCGAGCTCATAAAAATCCGTGAGTCACTGCGCAACCTGGTGAAGGAGCTCACCGTGCGGGTGGAACTCACGGAGCTGCTGCTCAAGAAAAACGAGTGTCCCCTCGTGCGGGCACCGTGCCCACGCCTGAAGGAGGCACCGCGGTCCGCTGACCAAGCCGAGGACCGCCTGATGGAAACCCTGCAGGAACTCGAGAAGGCCCGCCAGGAACTGCTGGCGGCAGAGGAAGAGCTCAAAGAGGTGCAGGCGGCGCTGGCAGCCGAGGAGTCTCAGGTGCAGCTGAAAGAGCGGCTGCAAGCTTTGAGAAAGGAGCTCCAGGAACTCAAGCAGATTCAGCCCCGCGATCCGAAACAGCTGGAGGAGAGAATAGCCCGAGGACGCCGCCTGCTCGAAGCCGTCACAAGGTACAGGGATGCCGAGAGGATCAGGCAACAGATAACCGAGCTGGAAAGGAAGATCGAACACGCGGAGAAGCTGGTGTCCCTCGTCGCTCCGGGCGGACCAGTGGAGCGCGAAATCGCAAGAAGGTTGGAACACTTCAGAGCGGCGTTCAACGAAACCGCCAGGAGGCTGCACCTGCCCGTTGAGCTTGACCCTCAGCTGGAGCTGAGGAGCACCAACGGCATCCTGAGCAGGTCCGAGCAACACGCAACTGTTGCCGCAATGAAGATCGCCCTCGCACGGTGCACTGGGGCTTCCCTGCTGGCCCTGGACGACATGGAAATGTTTGACGGCGAGCACAAGGCAGCAATCCTGAAGGAGCTGCACGCACTGCCCGGCTGCTGCAGCCTGATCCTCGCCACAGCCGACCAACCGCCCAGGGGGTCAAAGCTGTCGGACATCAGGAGCTTCTACGTCGATGGGGGAAACATCACAGAGATCAGCTGACGGGTCCACCGGCTGAAACGCCGGGAACCCGTCTTTTTTTAGGGCAAAAAACATGGGCAAAAAGACCAGCAAGATCAGCCTGGATGTCAAAGCAATAAACCGAATGACCAAGGCACTAGACGGAAGGGCACACGCCGCGCTGTTCCTGGCTTACCTGCTCGAATCCATGAACGGTCAGGAACACGTCGTAAAGGCCGACGCCGTGATCCGCCAGGAAACGGGCCTGAGCAGGAGGATGGTCGAGGACAGCCGCCGCATACTGACCGAAAAGGGCTGGATACGGACGGTCAGGCGCGGAATGCCCGCGAGGATGCACTACACCGTTCACCTGGACAGGATCATCGCAGAGGTCGACTCCCAGTTTGCACAGGGTGAGCAAACAAGTTTGCACGATCCGTGCAAACTGGGAAAGGGACCAGAGAAACCGCGCATCTCGTTCGATTTCCGCACGGGGACCTTCAGGGGCATTGCAGAGGAGGACCTCGACGCCTGGCGCAGGGCCTACCCGGCGGTGGACGTGCAGGGCGAGCTGCAGCGGATGGCCACCTGGCTCATGGCGAACCCCCACCGCAGGAAGAAGCACTACAAGCGGTTCATCGTGAATTGGCTGTCATCGGAGCAGAAGCGCGCGGAGGCACGATCGGGTGGGACCCTGCCCAGGAGGACGATCCAGAACCTGCGGGCCGTGAAGGTCGCCATAGAGGAGCACCGGAGGAGGCATGACGGAGAGGGATTTTGAAGAGTTCGCCAAGCTGCTGGGGGCGGTTGCGGAGGTCTACAACGAGCCGCTGAGCCCTGTGAGGATCAGGCTCTACTTCGACGCCCTGAGGGAATATTCCCTCGAGGAGGTTAGGAGGGCCTTCAAGGAGCTCGTGCGCACGAGCGACTTCTTCCCGCGTCCCGCCGCGGTGGTCCGCGTCACCGAGGGGGAAGGTGAGAGCGGACAGCTCATCTGGCTGGCCCTCCTCAGGATGCTCGAAGGGCACGGCTACTGGGATTCGGTGAAGCTGCCCAAGGAGATCGCACAACTCATCAGGATGCGCTTCGGCGGCTGGATCGAGTTCTCGCAGCTGACCCGCCAGGAGCTGCGCCGGCTGGAACGGGAGATGGTTCCCCTGCTCGACCGCGTGGCCAGAAAGCTCAGCGGCGAGACCGAGGTCCTGCACGGGCAGCATGACCTGAACAACATCCGAAACGGTTACACCGACGCCCTGCAGAGACCCGTTGACTTCACCACCTTCATCGAGCAGGTGAAGGCCCTATCACAACCCGGGCAAATACCCCCGCTGCCCAGGGCGGCGGGTGAAAGGAGGTGATGTGGAGAGGTGCGAAACACAGCACAACCGCGGTGGCATGACTCGATAGACGAGCTGCTGGACTTCCTGGAGTTCGAGATACCGCTGCAGCTGGAGGAGGTTCTCCGCAAGACAGCCGGAGATCTCACTCCGCGAAAGGCCGTGGAGGCCTTCGATTCGGAGGAGCTGCTCGGGCTGCTCCTGGTGTTCGACCTCGATGAGGACACCCTCAGGGTCTGCAAGGTGACCCCCGAGCACACCAGGGTGCCGGTCGAGGTGGAGGACATTCGGAGGGATCAGCTGCCGGGCGTCCTCGTGAGCTTCTACAGCAGGGTGAAAGAGAAGGCCGTGGAGCGCGGAATCACAACCTACGTCGTCAACGAAAGAACGTTCGTGCGGATCCACCATCCGATGGGAGCCCAGGTGGCCTTCGCTTGACAGGCCACCGCGCGCTGCCCAGGAGAAAGGAGGGAGACGATGGAGAGGATAGTGGAGAAGCGTCTGGACCAGCTGAGGGACCACCCGGAGAACGACAGGATATTCCGGCCCCTCGAGGGGGATGAGTGGCAGGACTTCCTGGACGACGTGGCCAAGTTCGGCATCAGGGAGCCTCTGATCGTCAGCAGGGATGGGTACATCATCAGCGGCTCACAGCGGGCCAGAGCGGCGCGGGCCACCGGGGAGGAGAAGGTGCCCGTGATCATCAGGAACTACACCCACGACTCGCCGGAGGCCCTGGTCGAGCTGGTGGCCTGCAACATCAAGCGCAGAACCCTGACCAAGGCAGAGCTGATGAGGGCGGTGGAGGTGTACCAGGAACAGAAAACAAAGATACTCGGGCACAGACCGAGCACTCGGGAAACCGCGGAAGCCCTGAACCTGTCCCCAGCGCAAGTGACGAAGCTCACGAAGGTCAACCACGACCTCATCCCTGAGCTGAAGGAGCTGTTTCAAAAAGAGAAATTGCCGGAGGAAACGGCTTACACTCTCGCGCAGCTCGACCTTGAGCACCAGAGGGAGCTCCTCGAAGCCATCCAGGAGAAAAAAGTCGTCCCCACGCTGGAAGAAGCAAATGAGTTCCATGACAAAGCTGACAAGCTCCAAGACCTCAGGCGCCAGCTGGCTGAAAAGCTGGAGGAAATCCGAAGGCTGAAGAGGGAAAAGGAAGACCTCCAAAAGAAACACAAGGCAGAGATAGAAGAGCTCAAGGAGAGTCACGAAAGGCGCATGCAAAATCTGGATAACCTGTACAGGGAAGACTACGCGTCCAATGCAAACGAGCTGGAAAAGCTGCAGAAGGAGCGTGACAGGCAAAAAGAGGACATCAGAAAGAAGCAGGAGGAAATAAACAGGTTCAGGAACGAAATCAAAAAGCTGAAGAGAGAAAAGGAGCAACTTCTCAAGAACCTCGGCAACCGGGACAAAACTGCCGTCAGAACCCGTGAGCTGGCTGGGGCGGCAACGCTGCTCGTGGAGACCATAACGAAATTCGCCACCAGAGTAAGGGAAACCGTGATCGCAGGACAGGTCTCGCCACCGGAAGCCAGGGCGGTCGTTCAGAGCCTGCACACCATGATCAACCACCTCGAGGCCGCAAAAAAGGACCTGAAGGAGCTGATCGAATCGCGAAAGGAGAGGACCACATGGATTACTACAACAGCCTGAAACAGGAACTCCAGGAGAGGGGTCAGCACAGCGCCCTCAGGATCCTCCAGCGTCTTGAGCACAAGGGCCTGTTCACGCGGGGACTGCTTGCGTCGATAGCGGAAGACTTCGTCCTGGACCGAGTCAACTGGGCGCTGGCGCGGGCATACTATCTGCTGTCGGAAAGCCAGGAGACAGACGCCCAGCTCTACATCAAGCTCTACTCGGCGCTGTACACGAGGATTCAGGCCACGCTCAGGGCCATCAGGCTCATAGGCCTGATGTCCCCCAGCATGCTCGAAGAGGTGGTTCAGGACGCCCCTGAGGAAAAGGTCGAAGTGTACCTGCAGTCCCTTTACCACCCAAAGGTTCAGGAAAAGGAGGGAGAACTATGGGTGCCAGACACGCTGAACACGCTGATCATGCTCGATCTCCTCTTGAGCCGGGTGACTTCTGGGGAGATCGAGGCGATCCAGGAGGCGGCATCCCTTCTCGAGAGGGTTCCGGTTCCTTCGCAGGTGGAGAGATTGAAGGAGGAGCTCCGCAGGGAGCGGGAGAAGAGGGAACAGCTCGAGCGAGAGCTCATCCGCCTGAGACGCATCGCAAACAACGGCGTGTGAGCTACCGACTGATCAGGAGGCTCTTGGCGGTGGGCGTGCCCACCTCGATCGTTGCCCGGTTCGTCGGGATGTCCCCGAAGGGGTTCTGCAAATCCGTGCGGTTTCTCAACGACACGTGGGTGCCGGAGCTCAAGAAGACCAAGCCGCGCACCAAGAAGGGAATCCGCTACATCGAGGAAAGGGAACTGTACGCAGTGCTGATGGCCGGGATACCGGCGGACCGAGCCATCAGGATTCTGCGCCTTCAGCCTGGAGCGCTGAAGCGGGTCCTGGAAAACGGGAAGTGGAGGGTTGTGCAATGCGTTCGGTGCGACATGCCCTTCGTGACGGACGAGAAGAACAGGCACATCTGCAATCGGTGCAGGCAGAAGAGAATGGCCTAAGACGCTTCACGCTGCGGCTTCCGCGTTCCCTGGTCACAAGGGTGCGCAGCGTCGATCATAACAAGAGCTTCTCAGAGATCGTCCGCTCCTTGCTCGAAACCTGGGTGAGGAAGCGGGAGCAGAAGCTGACGGTGAGGTGCAGATGGCTGGAAGACATGAGCCGGAAGCCCGCCCTGGTGACCCCAGAGAGCATAGAGGAGCACCAGAAAACATGCCCTGCGTGCCAGCTGGCAAAGAGGCTTGTACCGATAGAGGTGCCGGAGCCCGAGGATCTGAAGCTGAGCTTTACGTGGTACCGGGTGAAGTGCCCCTTCTGCGGGGAGCCCGTCCAGCCGCCAGCCTACGACGCGGATGTCATGGGCTACGAGGTCGCCAGATGCCCGTGCTCCGCTGTGTACACCGTCGTGACCCCGGGGGACGAGGAAGCCCAGATCCTCAACCTGTACAAGGAATGCCCTCAGAACGAGGACACAGCGCAGCTGATCGACATCGTGAACGTCCACGTCGAAGGGTGGTGTTGGACCCCTGATCTCCGGGACGACTACTGGCTTTACCACGACGAGCTGAAAAAGGTGATCTTCGTCGGAAGGAGACCAAAGGTGTGACTTGGGTCAATCACAAGTCAACCACCTTTTTCCTGGGATTCCTGCTCGGTTTTCCGCTGTGGGGAACCGCCGTAGCCACGGTCTGCAGCGTGTTGCCGGATGCAGTGGAGTTCGCCCTCAGGCTCAGGCACAGGGGGAGCCTGCACAACCCAATCACCTACTGCTTCGTGCTGCCCCTCCTGTTGGTGCTGTCCCCCAGCGGCCTTGCTTTCTGGACCGCCATCTTCGTTCTGTTCGGAATTGGGCTACACCTGCTGGAGGACTGGGCCAGCGTCGCAGGCATTCCGGTGGGCAGGGGGAGAGCGGCCCTGGGGCTCTACAGGGTCGGCTCGCCGGCGGAATACCTGCCGACGGCCCTGCTCGTGGCCATCGTGCTCGTGCAGAGGGAGCGCTTCGTCCAATGGCTGTCAAGCGGGACCAGGGAGGCGATATGGCTGGTGCTGCACACGATCAGATAGCACGCAGGCTGCTCAACTTTTCAGTCTTCGCTGGACGGGTGGGGCTGGTCCACGTGCCGTGGCAGGTCCTTGAGGAAGCCTTCTCGTGGAAGGGCATCGACGCGGAAGCGCACCGACTCGCGAGGAAAATCGGCTACATCGCCGACGGGGCCAGGGACGGCCACTGCTTCATGCCAATTGCCCTCCTTGTGTCCATGATGCGCGAAGCGGTGGTGGAGAAGTTCGAGTGCCTGACGGGTGACGTCGATGGCACGGCCGCCGATCTGAGGGAGCGGTCTCTGGCCGCACTGTTCGCATGCCATGGTGAGCGCAACAGGGAACTGCTGCTGCTCCGCCTGGGCTTGCTCGAGGGAAGGAAGTGGACCCTGGCAGAGCTCGCCGACCGTTACAGCATAAGCAGGGAGAGGGTCAGACAGATTGAGCGGAGGTTCATGCGCAGACTGTGGAATCCCATGAACAAAGCGGCGATGCTCGCCCTGCTGTGCAGCTGCGTGCTGGAGAACCGCGGTTCTCTGGTCTTTGAGGCGAAAAATGCAGCGTTTATCACCATGGCAGCCAGGACTCTGGAGCTGCCCACCCTTGAGCTCATCGACGGAAGAGTGGTCATTGGTCTCTCGGAAGCCTACCTGGGCCTCATCTACAAGACCCCAGCGGAGCTCACGGTTGTCCCCGGCAAACTCGCCAAGCTCCTCGAAGAGGCAGGGGTGGCCATGGCGTCAGACGACCTTCGTATGCTGGCGGAATTATTGTCTGCGGAGGCCCGCAGGGGCCTGAGGAGCCTCAACGACCGGTTAGTGATCGTCATGCGGATTATGGGCAGACCTGCCCACTACAGTGAGATCGCACGATTCCACGACCACCTGTTCCCTGAGCGGCAGGTGAGCCCCAGGTCTGTTCACAACGCCCTGCTCAAGCATCCGGACATAGTCCCCACAGGCGCCTTGGGGGAGTACGCCCTCAGGGAATGGGGGTTCACGGAAAGACCCAGTAGGAGGAGAAAAAGGGCCTGCATGCAGGCAGCCTGAAGAACGGAGGTCACCAGATGAAGAGCTGTGTTGACAGGATCAAAAGCCTTCTTCAGTACCGCGGCATGTCAGCTGCAGAGCTGGCCAGGCGACTCAGGTTATCGGAGAGCACCGTGCAATCCTATCTGCGAGGGAAAGGAGACGTTCCGGTTTCGTTCGTGATGGCCGCAGCGGATTACTTCAAAGTGGACATCAGCTGGCTTGTCAACGGAGAGGTCAAGGTAAACATCGAGAAGGCCCTGCGCGTAATCGATCGGTTCCGCTCTGCACTCAGAGAGAAAGCAAGTAATCAGGGACTCATAGTGGCCCTCATTGAAGCGGACCTAGCCAGTGAGATACGCCAGAAGTACTTCTATCGAGGAGAAGCCCTGTTCGAAAACCTCGATTGGCTGGACCGCGTGGTCAGTGATCGAGTAAACCACTACCGATCCGTGCTGAACCAGTACAGAGACCGCCAGGCTGCTGATGCTGAGTAACGAACTGATCCCCACAGGTAGCAACTCGGCAAGGAGGTTCGATGATGAGAATAGCCATCTGCGGCACGCACGGAACCGGAAAAACAACCCTTGCAAGGCGGCTCGCATCCCAGCTTGGTCTTCCCTGCCTTGAGGAGATGGCAAGGAAGGTGGCTGCAGAAGGCCTGCCGATTCTGAGCAAGCACGGTCAGACCACCCTGAGAAGCCAGCTGGCGATCCTTGGCCGCCAGATCTACGAGGAACAGCGCCTGGGGTCCTTTGTGGCCGACCGCAGCGTGCTCGACAACCTCGCCTACATGGTCCTCGCCGTTGAGCAAGACGACCTCCACCTGCTGCAGTGGGCATTCGAGTTCGGTTACGAGTACGCCAGGAAGAACTACGACTTGCTCGTGTATGTCCCTATTGAGTTCTCTTGCCCGGAGGACGGTGTCAGACACACCGACGAAGATCTCCGGAAACAGGTGGATGAAATCATCCGGACCAGCCTGGTAGGACTGCCTCACCAAACGGTGAGGGGGGACATTAACCGTCGGGTCCAATCGGTCCTGCAAGCCCTCGAGCAAATCTCCAACCGGGGGACAGCCCCGCAACAAGTCCAGATGGAGTGAAGCCATGGATAAGAAAATGTGGATACTCGGTTTGGTCGTGGCCCTGCTGCTCGCTGTCCATCCCAAAACGGGGGAAACAGCAGGGAATCTGGGCAAGACCGTGACTGACTTTCTGCGGACGCACCTGCACCTGCAGGCGGAAGATGTGAAGACCGTGAAGGATTCCCAGTCCGGACTGTGGGTGGTCAAGCTCAGGATCGCCAGGGGTTGTTAACAGTCACTTGATTTTTTTAACCTTTTTGCTTATACATGCACATGTGAGCAGATTATATCGTATAGGGGATGCAGCAAGGATTCTCGGGGTGTCGGTTCAAACGCTGAGGCGTTGGGACAAGGAGGGGAAGCTCAAGCCTATTCGTGTGGGCAAGGAGAGAAGGTATAAGGAAGAAGACCTGCTGAAGTTTCTCGGGGATGACAGATCCAATGCGGTGGCCGTGTATGCCCGTGTTTCCTCCCACGATCAAAGGAAAGACCTTGAAGCTCAGCTTGAATTTCTGAGAAGGGCCGTTTCTGGGAACTTCTCGCAGATCTATGAGGTCAAAGACATAGCCAGTGGCATCAAGGCAAGCAGAAAGGGGCTTCTCAGGTTGATAGAACTTGCAAAGACCAAGAAGATTAGGGCAGTAGCTGTCACCTATCCCGACAGGCTCACCAGATTCGGGTTTGATGCTTTTGTTGAATTCTTTAAGGCTCTAGGGGTTGAGGTTTTGGTTCTGAACGGAGAGGAGCAGAAGGAGCCTGAGAGAGAGCTGGTAGAGGACCTGATTGCTATACTGACATCCTTTGCTGGCAAGCTCTACGGGATGAGGAGCAAGAAGATTAAAAATTTTGCGAAAGAGTTAAAAAGGGAACTGAAAACTGAAGAATGAACAGGATTGAGCTTGCATACGAGACTACTCTGCCGTCGCACCTGTACCCCTATCTCAGAAGGCTGTTTGCCGTTCAGAAGTTCTATGCCAATCAGCTCATCAGGGAGTTCTGGGATAGGGGATGGATAGAAAAACTTGGCAGTTCTCAGAATGTCTGGAAGCTGATAGACAAAACTTCAGAAAGGCCGTCACACATACCCAGCCGTGTTTGGAGGAACATCTGCGCTGAGGTAGGTTCTGTTTTGAAGACTTCACATAAGAGGATGGTTCTGACAGAAAAGTTACTGGAACATCCGGAGTTGATAGATGCTCCCTTCTGGAAGGTGGCAAAGAGGCTGCAGGCCAAACGACTTTTTGTTGAGAACATACAGAATCGACTTAGAAACTTCAGGCAGAAGCATGGAAGGCTACCAGAGGACTTCTTTGAGCTGGGTGTGCCTGAGTGGAAAGGTTTCGAGTTCACAACTGAAGCTGACGATTCCGTTTCAAACGGGCAGTTCAAAAAGCTACAGGTTGATGCTGAAAGATACCGATATGCTTTAGGCATCAAGCTACCCGTCAACTGGGAGAGCTGGAAGTGGTTTGAGATAGAGCAGAGTCTGCCTCGAAAGGTAGCAGACCTGCTCGGACAGGGAGCTGTTTTGAAGGCTCCGGGCATAGTCAAAAGGAAGAGAAAGTGCGGAAAAGAATACTATACGCTCAAATTTGTACTTGAGCTGAAAACCGAGAGGCCAAGCAAGACTGAGAAAGTTCTCGGCATTGACCTGTCCCCGTCAATCAGCAGGCTTGCAGTTTGTGTTGTGCACGATGGAAGGGGCCACGCGAAACCCATCTATCTCTCAGCCGAGAAGCTTATCAGAAAGACCATGAGAATTCAGAAAGAGATAGACAGACTTGAGCACAGAATAGACGAGGCATACAGAAGAAGGGACTTTGCAAGGCTCAGACACCTGTTTGAAGAGCAGAAGAGGAGAAGGCACAAGCTGAAAGCCGTAAGGAAACAGGCGCTTGAAGTGTTTGTTAGTGAGCTGGTGCTTCTGGCAAAGGCAAACGACTGCTCTGTGATAGCCGTTGAAAATCTTTCAGGCATTAAGATGCCCAACTGGAAGAACAAAGCATTGAGGTATCTCTTTTCAAGCTGGTTCCACGGAAAGGCAGTTGAGAGGCTCAGGCACAAAGCGGCAAGACACAGGATAAAGGTAGTATCTGTCAGTCCGAGGAGCACCAGCAGACTCTGCCACATGTGCGGTTCTGAGCTTTCTGGTAAAGGACTTTATCTTAAGTGCAGGACCTGCGGTAGGATTTGGGACAGGGACTACAATGGTGCCGTGAACATAGCAAGAAGAGTTTTTGATAGACTCGCGAGCCGTGGGCAACCCGAGGGGCTTGACTCCGAGGGTGTCAGGCAGCGTGAGCCGTCACGTCTGACTCCACGGCTCCATGTGGAAGCAGATGGTGGTTTACCATTCTCCACTCTGCTTGCATGGCTGTGTGTGGTGAGAATTTCACTGCTTGCTCATGTGAACAGATATAAGGAAGCTAAAATAGGAAAGAGGTGACGGTGCAGGAACCGTTCCCGCTGTCGCCTATGTCACGTCTAACGGCCGATACCTCATACTGGGACGCCTGTTTGACTTGTACACAGGTAAGGATGTGACTGTTCAACACTTGCCACAACTCCCAACACAACAACTCAAGACACGTCCTCCTCTTATGGAACCGCTCCTCGGCTACGGAAGCAAGGTTCTGCACCTGATCTCAAGTCCGCACTGTGCCCATTGTCGTCAGGTGTTTCCCAAAGTGGTGGAGTTTGTGAGGGAGCACAGCTCGGACTACAGTCTAAACTACATCCACTTCGGGGCCTTCACCTCCAGACGAGAAAACGCTCTCGTTGAGTGCGTCCGGCGCGAGGCCCCAGAGTTCTACTGGGAGTTCCTCAAAGTGCTCTACCAGAAGGGATTCAGCCCCGCCAACTCGTGGGTCCGTGAGAGAGCTCACTTGGACTGTTCCCGTGTGGCCCCTGTGAAGCACAGGTTGCCCGGCATCCACGCCGTGCCTACGCTCGTGCTGGACGACGGCACGGTGCTCACCGGGACGGATCAGATCCTTGCCCGCCTGGGAGAAAAGCCAGAGCAGGTGCGAACATCCCAGGTCCGAGAAAGGAGGTGATTGCAGTTGACCTTTGTTCGCTGGATCGGGGTGCTCAACTCCGAGTACCCGGTGCTGCTGGCGGTTGTCGTTGCCCTTTTGATCCTCACGGTGGTCTTCACACTGGTTTATGTCAGGTTCCGGCGAAGGCAGGACAGCGGGGGAAGCGCAACAGTGGGCGGCGCGCTGTGCTTCGTCTTCGGGATGGTCGTGATCGCGTCCCTCCTGTTCGGGGTCTTCGTCAGGGATCACCGGACCGAGGTCACGGCTTTCGAGTACGGACAGCTGGCATCGTTCCTCAGCAAGAACCCCGAGGCCCGTAATCGGGTCCAACCCTACTACGCCGATGGTGTGATCAGCGTGGCCGAGTGGGCCATTCTGCGCGCCGGCGTCCTAGGTCGCTACATGGATCGGAGCATCCTCAGGGAGGGGATTCTGAGGAAGAGAGCACAGAGGGCGAGGCTCAACGCTGAGCTGGAAGCTGAGCGGTTCTGATCACGGACGGAGGGGGTTAAGATGAAGGACCTGATCTACCTCGCTGGGCCGCTCTTCACACCGGGGGAGCGGTGGTTCAACAGCCGCCTGGCTGCTACGATCACAGAGCATGCCAGACGGGCAGGGAAGGACCTCGAGGTGTACCTTCCACAGGAGGAAGCAGAGGGAAGTACCGTATCAGTCTTTCAAAGGAACCGCCACGCCCTTGATCGTGCCAAGGTCGTCGTTGCGGTGCTCGACGGCCCGGATGTCGACAGCGGCACCGCCTGGGAGGTGGGGTACGCCTTCGCGAAGGGAATCCCAGTGGTGGGTGTACGCTTCGATTACCGGCAGAGCGGAGAGGACGGCTCGGTGAACCTCATGATCAGGCACTCGCTGACGGGAAGGCTCATACGGGCAAATGGACAGGAGACGGAAGCGGTCTGGCACCAGGTAGTGAAAAAAGTCCTTGAGCTGCTGTGACCCGGGGCCGAGTTGACACGGCCAGGAACTTCACCCAAGACCGGACAATCCCACGTGCTTTAACCGTGGGAGTGTCAAGGGCTATAATACAATTTATCAAAGTTGATTCGCTGCAGGCCTTGATAATCAAGGGATTTTGTTTTCGGCACCCCTCCATTTTGCTCAGCAACTTCACCCCATGGGAGGAAAACATCCCATCAGGGGCGCTCTCAATGGCCGAGGCATACCCCTCATCCCGCTTCAGGGAATCAAAGTAGACCAGGTGACGGCTGGTGCCATCCACAAAAAAGCACAAGAGCTGCTTGAAGACCTCCCCA
>Ga0190360_1000588_pt1 | contig 20163 bp, 13 predicted proteins | sample 48721834_MG_FD_161271 | JGI IMG/M metagenome (GOLD analysis project Ga0190360, IMG submission 161271) | Hydrothermal vent microbial mat bacterial communities from Southern Trench, Guaymas Basin, Mexico - 4872-18-3-4_MG | ecosystem: Environmental > Aquatic > Marine > Hydrothermal vents >... | reverse complement strand
CCGCAATGGCTCTTAACTCCTTGGGATGAGCCACCTTAACCTCCACCCCCAGCCCCTTCATCAAATCCACCATCGTATAACTAGAACGACCCGCCTCAATAGCCGCCACTATCTTACCTTCTACCCCCTTAAGAAATCCCTCTACTTCCCGCCGAAGGTTCTCCACCCGACCAGATTTAATCTCCTTCCCTCTCTTGTCCACTAAGGTGAGGTGGGAGTATTGCTTATGATGATCAATTCCCATATAATTCATTCGAGCACCTCCTTTAAATTCTTCTTTTTCTCGATGGGTAATTTATCACAAATATTCACCCATCTGGAGGTGCATCAAATCACCATGTTATCTAACCTGGACCACTTTCTATTTGACTAGAAAAATGAATAAGATTATACTTTATTGTTTTTTTGTTATGAAGTCGAACAAGAAAATGAATATTCTACTGATTAATCCCCCAATTGAAAACTTAATTCGAACTTTTGCTCCTGATTCTATAACTGAAGAGATGGGCATTTACCCGCCAATGGGGCTTTTGTATATTGCTTCTTTTGCCAAGAAAAGGTTAAAAGATTCGATTAATATCAAAATCTTAGATATGCAAGTTGAACGAATGTCCTACCCCGAATTAGAGAACTATTTGCAAAAAAACCAATTCGATGTGATTGGAATTACATGTATGACATTTCTACTTGTTGATGCACTAAAAACTGCAAAAATAATAAAAAAAATAAATAATCAAACTAGAGTTGTTGTAGGAGGAACTCATCCTACACTTTTCCCTTATGAAACTTTATCTCAGAAGGAAATTGATTTTGTTGTCATAGGAGAAGGAGAAGAAAGCTTTACTGAAATATTAACAGCCCTTCTCAACCAAACAAGCTTTTCAGATATAAAAGGTATTGGCTATAAAGAAGATAATAAACTGCGAATAACTCCCCGCCGGAATTTTATTCAAAATTTAGACTTACTCCCTTTCCCAAACAGAAGACTTTTACATTACCAAAAATATTACAACTTAATAGGGGACGCCAAAAAAATTATGACATCACTCTTGACCTCAAGAGGCTGTCCTCATAATTGTATTTTTTGCACACATATATATGGCCGAGTATGTCGGATGAGATCCCCTGAAAATGTAGTTCAAGAAATTGAAGAATGTGTTAAATTAGGGATTATAGATTTCAACATTATCGATGATACCTTTACTATCAATAGAAAACGAGTATTATCAATTGCCAAATTAATTATTGAAAAAAAACTTGATATAACAATGGATATAAGAGCAAGAGTAGATCAGGTTGACGAAGACTTAATTAATCTTTTAGCCAAAGCTGGGTGCACTCGAATTCGTTTTGGGGTGGAAAGTGGCAGTAATGAAGTGCTTAAAAGACTTAGAAAAGGTATAAATCTCGAGCAGGTAAAATATGCATTTAAAATAGCTAATCGGGCTGGGATAACTACTTTTGCTTATTTCATGTTAGGCTCTCCCGGAGAAAGTATTGCTGAGATTAAAGAAAGCATTAAATTAGCAAAATCAATTGAGCCAGATTATGTTCAATTCTTAATCACTACTCCCTTTCCGGCCACTGACCTTTATAAAGAAGGTCTAGATAAAGGGATATTAAAATCGGATTATTGGAAAGAATTTGTCAGATCTCCTTCTGCTAATTTTAGCCCTCAGTGGTGGACTGAAATTTTAACACGAGAAGAACTAATTAAATGGCAGAAAAAAGCTCATCTTTATTTCTATTATCGTCCTAAATACATTCTCAGACAAATTAAACAGTTAAATTCCTTTAAAGAATTTTGGAGAAAATCAAAAGTAGGAATAAGATTACTTATTGAATAGATAAAAATGCCGTTACTTTCAGTAATAATTCCAGTATATAACGAAGAAAAAACAATTCTAAAAGTAGTTGATTTAGTTAAGGCTGAAAAAACTGAAAAGGAAATAATTATTGTGGATGATGGTTCTACTGACAACACCCCTAAGATTCTTGAGCAACTTAGTGAAAAGAAAGATCCAAATATACGAATTATCACTCACCCCGAAAACCTGGGGAGAGGGGCTGGAATTAAAACTGCATTGGAATATGCCCGAGGAGAAATTGTGATTTTCCAAGATGCTGATATAGAATTAACCCCTTCTAATTACTCGATATTAATTCAACCCATAATTTCCGGAGAAGCAGAAGTAGTTTTTGGGTCAAGATTTCTAGGGAAAGGTTTCATCCAAGGAATGGGAATTGGGGCTTATATAGCAAATATAATCTTGGTGGAACTTATTGATAGATTATATAAGGCAAATTTAACAGATGTCCTTACCATGTTTCAAGTAACAAAATTGCAGATCTTAAGATCTTTAAATATAGAATCTAATAGATGGGGTAGTACTATTGAGATCACTGCAAAATTACTCCGTAAAGGATATAAAATAAAAGAAATCCCAGTAGATTATATTCCACGAAGGAAAGAGACTGGAAAAAAAGTAAGAGGGAAAGACTTTTTTTCTTGTCTGTTTATTTTGATGAAATATCGGTTTTCAAAAATTGATTAGATTAAGGAACAATTTGAACCAACGAATAATTTAGAAAGATTAAACTAATATCTCAAAAAAATGAAAATTATTTTTTTAATTCAAAAACAATTCAAGGTTATGTAATTTTTATATAGAATATAGTTCAATGGTTACAAACTTTAGTTGCTAGTTAAAAAATAAAATATTAAGTAACCTTTAGGTTATAAAATGGAAAAAGTACTTTTGCTTAATCCTCCTGGGGATAAATTATACCAAAGAGACATGTATTGCAGTGCTATTTCCAAAGCAAATTATTACTGGCCACCGATTGATTTACTTATTCTAAGTGGTCTTCTTAAACCATATTTTGATATTGATGTTCTTGATTGTATTACTGAAAAATTATCTCCAGAGAAATCTTTAGAAAGAATTACGCAAAAAAAATATAAAGCTATCATTTTCTTAACTGGAACTGCATCTTGGAAAAAGGACTTTCAATTTTTAGCAAGAATAAAAAAAATATCTCCGGAAACATTAATTATTGGCAATGGAGATATTCTTCTTTTTAAACACCAATATTTTCTAGAAGTCTATGATTTCTTGGATGGCGTTATTTTAGATTATACAGATTCTAGCATTATTGATTTCTTAAAGAAAGATTTCTCCTCCTTAAGAGCTTTTGCATGGAGAGAAAATAACCACATAGTTTCGAGGCTAAGTCCTTCTAAAGAGAAAGAGTTTTCTTATCCTGTTCCTCTCCATGATAAATTCCCCTTAAAAAAATATTTATTAGCTCAAGGAAAAAGATTTCCTTTTACCACAGTTCAAACAAGCTTTGGATGTCCTTTCCATTGTACTTTTTGTATTGCCTCAACTCTTGGGTTTAAAGTGAGATCGATTGAAAATGTAATCAAAGAACTAAAATTTATCTCCTCTCTTGGGATTAAAGAAGTTTTCTTTGCTGATTTCACTTTTGAAGCTAGAAGAAAAAATACAATTCAATTATGTAGCCGAATTATTGAAGAAGGCATTGATTTAACGTGGTCATGTTCTTCAAGAGCTAATCTACTAGACTATGAACTGCTCTCCTTGATGAAAAAAGCGGGGTGTCATACGGTTCTTATCGGAGTAGAAAGTGGCGAGGAAAAATTGTTAAGAAAATATTCAAAAGGTGTAACTCTGGCTCAAATAGAACAAGCTTTTGAATTGTGTAAAAAACTGAAAATTAGAACCCTAGGCCATTTCATAATAGGCCTTCCCGGAGAAACCCAGGAAAGTGTAAAAAAAACAATAGAATTAGCTAAGCGCTTAAAATGTGATTTAGCATCATTTAATATAGCTGTTCCTCCCGTTGGAACTAAATTAAGGAGTATGGCTGTTGAAAAAGGTTGGTTAAAAGATGAAGAATTAGAATTTGATTCGTCAGAATCATATCCGGTAATGGAAACTAGTACATTTTCTAAAGAAGATGCCTGGAAATGGAGAAAAAAAGCAGTAAGAAGCTTCTATTTTCGTCCTGGCTATCTTATTAAAAATATATTTACTCCCCGCTCTTCTTATGAATGGAGAATTGTCTTAAATAACGGGATTGCTCTAATGGAAAAATATCTATGGCCAAAATTTATGAGGTCAACAAAATGAGAATATTATTTATTCATCCTATGCCTCCTTCTTCTCTGTTGGTTCTCCAGAAAATAACCTATCATTATGGTATTGGAAGCATTGCTGCTGTGTTAAAACAACATGGACATCAAGTGAAATACCATGCCTTTAACAAATTCAACGGTCGTAAAATTGCAGAAATACTAAATGAGTATAAGCCTGGGCTTGTTGGAATTACAGTTAATTCTAATCAATTTGATTTAGCCCAAAAAATAACTAATTTCATTGCTGAAGAGTTTCAGCTACCAGTTATATTGGGAGGTGTTCATGCTACAGTTTGCCCAGAAGAAACCATAAATATAAAAGGTGCCTTCGGAATTTGTATTGGGGAAGGTGAATATCCTACGCTAGAATTGGCCAATTTACTTGAAGAAAATCCTTACCCTTTGCCTGAGGACTTATCCATAAAAAATTTTTGGTTTAAATACGAAGGAGAAATTATTAAAAATTCCCTTCGTCCTTTAATTCAAGATTTGGATTCATTACCCTATTGTGACCGAGAAATAATAGATTTTAAAAAGCTTTTAAATTATCACAAGTATCTTGAAATAAGAGCAACTCGGGGGTGTCCATATCGATGTAGTTTCTGTGTGTCAGGAACGTACCAACAAATTTATAATCACTTAGGTAGATATTATCGAACCAGAAGTGCTAATAATATTCTTGAGGAAATAGAACTTCTGAGGAGTAAATTTAAGCAAATTAGGAGCATTGTCTTTGATGATGAATTAATGACTGTAAATAAGAAATGGGCAATTGACTTTTTTGAAAAATATAAAGAAAAAGTTAATTTGCCATTTAATTTAACCATTAGAGCTAACCTTGTAGATGAAGATTTTATTAGAATTCTAAAAGAAGTGGGATGTAATACATTGATGATGGGAGTTGAAAATGGAGATGATTTTATTAGAAATGAAGTTCTAAAGAAGGGAATTACAACTGAGGAAATAATCAATGCAGCCGAAATAATAAAAAAGTATGGAATAAAACTCTGGACTTTCAACATGATTGGGGTTCCTTATGAGACTCCAGAAACAATTAAAAAAACAATCAAATTAAACAGGAAAATAAAGACTGATATTGTTTTTGTGAGTACTTTTTATCCCTATCCTGGAATCCCTCTTGAAAAACTTTGCCGTGAAAAGGGATGGATCAGTAATAGAAAAGTAGAAGGTTTTTTTAGCAATGTCACTGTGTTAGATCAACCTTCCATTACGAAAGAAGAAGTTGCCTATTATCACAATATTTTCCCTTGGGAAATTTTATATCCCCAAGTTTCGTTTTTAATTAAATTGTTAGCGAAAATTAAGATAACCAAGAAAAGATCTATTTATGATCTTCTTCTTCCTTTAGTAAAAACTATTTATGAAATTTATTATCGCTTTAAAATTACTTTGAGATTTTAAGGCTTTTTGACTTTAGGGAAATCTTTTGTTTTTCTTTTGAGTTTAGAAGCAAGTCATTACTTGTCCCAACTTGGCCTAGATATTGAGCTTCTGCATATTCACTTTCTCTCCCTCGAGAATCAACACTTTTGACTGCATATGAAAAATCATCTAATTCTTCAGAACTCTTAATTTCAGTGTCTTGATAATGTCTTTCAACGTTGCTTACTTCTTTTAAGCAATAATATTTTGACTTAGGTTCGCTTTTTTTCTTCCGGAAAATACGGTATTTAACAACTTCGAATTTACCTTCGTTTTGGGGGTTTTCTTGCCATTCAATTATATTGCCATAAACAGTAATAAATAAACCTTCATGGGTGAAAGAACCAACTCTTACATTTTTCGGAGGATATGGTTTGTCAATTACTTTTACATTTTTCATTACTGAACTTGTATATCCATCATCATCAACAACTTGCAAAGTTACAGTAAAGATTCCTCCCCAAGTATATGTGTGCTCAACCTTCATCCCCTCTTTTTTGGTGCCATCTCCAAAATTCCATTTATACTTTACTATCTTTCCATCCTCATCATAAGAGCTAGAAGCATCAAATTTCACCTTCAGAGGGGCAATGCCTTCTGAAGAGGATAAAGTAAATGATGCAGTAGGTCGTGTAAAAACAACTATTATTTTTGTAGCTGAGTCGCTTAAAAGTTTATCATTAGTAACTTTAAGAGTAACTGTATAATCATCGGGTTTTTTATAAATATGAGATAATCTTTTCCCGGTTCCAGTGTGACCATCACCAAAATCCCATTCGTACTTTATAATAGATGAACTTTCTCCTCCGGGTTTAGAATTAGAAGCATCAAATTCCACCTTCAGAGGGGGAGTCCCTCTTAAAGGGCTAGCAACAAAGCTTGCTTTTGGTTTTGTTGAGGTAGAAGAAACATCGATTTTAACCGATTTTTGATTTGAAAAGCCATCATTATCTGTAACCGTTAGAGTAGCGATATAAGTACCTTTTTTTTTGTAGACATGAGTAATAAAGACTCCTTGTCCTTTATCTCCATCACCAAAGTCCCACTCATATTTATTTATATATCCATCCTTATCGTACGATAAAGATGCATCAAAGCTTACTTCAAGAGGTGCAGCCCCGGCATTGGGTGAGCAAGTAAAATCTGCATGAGGAGGGATTCCAACAATAATGTTTTTTGAGGTGATATCATAATTGTTCTCATCATCATAAACTGTCAACTTGACCTCGTAATTCCCTTTTTTGTTATAAGTGTGCGAAATTTTCACCCCGCTACCTGGCGTAGAATCATCGCCGAAATCCCATTTATATGACACAATTTTTCCATCAGGGTCATATGATTTTGAAGCATCAAAGTTTACGGTTAGAGGGGGCAAGCCTTGAAGAGGACTAGCTTCAAATGAGGCCACCGGAGAAGATAAGATTTTATCTAATCTCACATAGTAAATATCCCTTTCTCCTCCCTTCCCGATATCACTATAGACTATATGAATTCTACCTTGGGAATCTACATCTAAACATGGGTACTCAGATTGCCCCCCAGAGGAAACTTTTATAGGTAAATCCCAAACTCCATCGATATTTCCTTGACCATAATATATGCAATCACCGTCTTCATCTTTTTGTCGCCACGCAGCATGTAGTTTGCCATGGCTGAATTTTATAAAGCTCATCGTGGTGACACTCGTACGGGCGGTGGATATTTCCACGGGGGAACTCCAACCTGAACTTGATTTTTTCATGTACCACACAGGATTTCCCTTATTGGAAAAAATTAAGTGTACATTATTGTGGTTGTCAACAGCTAAAGCAGGAGTGTACTGATTTCCACCAGGGAAAAGCTGTATCGAAGGTGCCCACTTACCATTTATTCTTTCTGTATAATAAATATTCCAATTGTTTTTCGAGTGATTATCATCCATCCAGGCAACATATAGATTTTCATTTTTGACCTTGAAGAAAGGATGCACAGATACTGAATTTGGCAACCTCGAGACGTTTTGGTAAGTTGAGGGCCAATTTCCTCCATCTTTTTTTTCCATTAAGACTACATCAAGTTTGTGATTCGTCGACCCGGGAGGGGTATAGTTATGGCACCAAATTATGTAAATCTTATCCCCTTCAACGTCAATTCTAGGCCATGAAGAATTAAGCCCGGGGCTGTAATAGACCATTTCTCTCTCTGTCCATTTACCATTCACATATTTTTTATAATAAATTTCTCTATTTGCCGAAGAATTTCCATCCATGTAAGCCATATGGATCTGTCCTTTATTATCCGATGCCAATTGGGGAAAGGCAGCAGAGTATAATTTGTCAGCTGCAATTCGAGTTTCCGACCAACCTTTTTCTTCCGTATAAATTCTATACAAAATAGTGCCCCATCCATTAAAATGGCCTTCTGTCCAAGCCACCATTACTTGACCATTGGGCATAGCTAAAACAAATGGTAATTCGGACATCTCAGAAGAATTTGATAGATTAACCTGAGAATATAAATTAAAACAAACAATATTTGTAAATTGAATCAGGAAAATAATAATTATGATTCTTTTTCTTGTCATTTTACTCTCTGTTTATAATTTATCTATAAAATTTGAAATTTGAATCACCTTTATAGGTGAAATTAGGGGTGATGTTTGATTATATCTTTGATAGCATTAGTTACATAAAACACATCTTCATCTTTCATCCCTGGATAAAGGGGAAGAGAAAGGATCCCTTCAAAAATTTTTTCAGCTACCGGAAAATCTCCTTTTTTATAACCATAATATTGCTGATAGAAAGGTTGATAATGAACCGGAATAAAATGGACACTTGTTCCGATATTTCTTTTCCATAATTCGTTAATTAGTTCATTTCGACTAAGGCCTAACACTTTTTGGTTTATCCAAATAGGGAAAATATGCCAAGAACTCTTGTTTTTTGGTTTTGGTTTGATGAATTTTATCCCGTCAATCTTATCAAGTTCTTGGGAATAAATTTTTACTAAGGAAGCTCTTCTTTTGTTTAAATATTCAATTTTATTTATTTGAGATAATCCTAAAGCAGCATTTATATCGCTCATATTGTACTTATACCCAGGTTCTTGAATTTCATAATACCAAGAACCTTCTTTCCTATATCTTTTCCATCCGTCTTTACTCATCCCGTGAAGACGTAATTTCAATAATCTTTCCTTTATTTTGACGTCATTTAAAGTGATAACCCCACCTTCTCCAGTAGTTATATTTTTCGTCGGAAATAAACTGAAACATGTTAAGTTACCTTCAGATCCAACATTTTTCCCATCATACTCTGCACCTATCGCATGGGCAGCATCTTCAATTACTGCAATATTATTCTTTTTTGCCATGTCGTTTATCTCTTTCATTTCACAAGGATTGCCTGAATAATGAACAGGGATAATTGCCTTAGTTTTAGTAGATATAGCCTTTTGGATAGCAAGAGGGTCAATATTAAAATCTTCTTCTTTAATATCAACGAGAATGGGAATTGCCCCTAAATGATGAATTACATTGACAGTTGACACAAAAGTAAAGGTTGTTGTTATAACTTCGTCACCTGGTTTTACATCATTGGCAACTAAAGATAAAAATAATGCTGCTGTACAAGAAGAAACAGCCACCGCATATTTGCTGCCAATAAATTCAGCAAATTTTTCTTCAAACAGTTGTGTTTTTTCTCCTGAAGTCAACCAACCTGATTTTAATGCCTCTGAAACAGCGTAAATATCCTCTTTAGTTATATGGGGGCTTGAAAATTTTAGAAAATCTGGTCTAATTTTGAATTTTTTAAAATTCATAATAGTTATAATAGATTTTATCTGTAGGATCTTTTATCGTTTTATTTTCGATACTTTCTTTAATCTCGATAATCCCTTCTTCAATGGTTTTGGATGGATTAAAATTAAGCATTTTCTTAATTTTTTCACTTGAAACTCGATAACTTCTTTTATCTTTTATATTTTCTTTCAACTCGATCTCAATGTTAGGGAACATGGAACTAAATAACTCACCTAAGCCATTTATTTTAATATTGGTTGAGGCTAAGTTAAAAATATGATTCTTGACGGTATCTAATGGAGCTTCTAAGACCTTTAAAAAGCCAGAAGAAGCGTCTTCTAAATGAAGAACTGGCCTCCATTGATCTCCTCCAAATATTTTGATTTTTTCATCAAGTATAGCTTTTAAACAAAAATAATTAATAATTATGTCAAACCTCATTCTTGGAGATAGGCCAAACAAGGTTCCAAGTCTTAAAATTACTGGAGAGAACTGCTGGTCTGCTAAGGATAGGATTCCATTTTCTGCATAAAATCTTGTTTCTGCATATAAAGAAATAGGATTCACTTTTGAATTTTCAGTTAAAATTTCATCTCCTGATTCTCCATAAACACTACAAGTGGAAGCAAATATAAATTTTTGAATGCCTTTTGACTTGCATAAACTTCCCAGTTTGATCGTGGCATTAAAATTAACATCAACTGCTAATTCAGCATGGGCAGCACAAATTGGATCTCCTACTATTGCAGCTAGATGAATAACTGCATTTACTCCATGAAGTGCTCTTTTTAACTCGTCTTCATTTCTAATATCGCCAAAAATAACAGAGAGATTATTATTTTTGTTAAGATTAAGCAAGAATTTCAGGGGGTGGGTGCCAAACAGGAAATTATCGAGGATAACGACTCGATAACCACTGTCAATTAGTTTCTTTGTCAAAATACATCCTAAAAATCCACCACCTCCAGTAACTAAAATAGTTTCATTATTTTTCATTATTTTTTTTCTCCTTTTGTCTCCTTTGGTTGTAATCATCAACAAATTCCATTGTTTTCCGGGCTAACTCTTGCCATCTCTTTCGGGGGATTTTCAATGTAAAATGAGTTTCTAGGCTAAAAGGATCATACAAATTCCAGTTTGAATTTTGTGAAATCCAACCTAATTCTTCAAGCTCATAATAATATTGAGAACCTGGATAAGGAACTAATATACTCATGGAAACATAGGTAGGCTTAATTTCTTCAATTAAATTCCAAGTCATAAATATTTCTTCTTCGGTTTCGTCTGGATAGCCAATCATAAAAAAAGCTGACCAATCTTGCTTAGTTGCTCTTAATATCTCTGCTCCTTTTCGTATTTGGGCTATTGTGATATTTTTATTTGTTTTTTTTAATAATCGTTCACTTCCAGTTTCAATCCCTATTTTGAGGTAATCCATCCCTGCTTCACGCATTTTTTGAATCAACTCTTCGTCAATTAATTCAATTCGGGTTAAGCATTCCCATTTAATTTTTATATTTCTTTGCTGAAGAGAAATGCAAAATTCATAAATTCTGCTCTTATCAAGTGTAAAAGTATCGTCTTTAAAATAAATCTTTTGAACATTATAATTATTATGTAACCATTCGATTTCTTTAATTATATTTTCAACAGATCGATATCTAACATTTCTTCCCCAAATACTTGCACAAAAAGTACAATTAAAAGGGCACCCACGACTAGTCATCATCATTCCCAAATCATCAGGTCTATAAGTATGCTGTTTTAATAATGAATCTCTATCTGGGAATGGAAGTTGATCTATATTTTTAAGTAGTGCACGAGGGGCAGTGCAAGTGATATTTCCTTGATTACCCTTAAAAGCAAGCCCGGCGATTTGGTGAAAATTATTTTCTTTTTTTTCCAAACAAGAAATTAATTCAGCAAAGGTCTCTTCCCCTTCTCCTAAGATTATAAAATCTGCTCTTGTTTGATTCAGAGAAACTTCATAAAAAAAAGAGGGATGTGCTCCACCAAGAACTACAGGTATTTTCGGATAAATTTTCTTGGCAATATTTACTGTTTGGATTACTGAGCCTAATTTTGTAGACAAAAAACTCACCCCAATCAAATCAGGTTTTATAGTGGCTATAGTTTCCTCAACTTCTTGCCAAATTTCATGGTTTGGATTTTTTATTCCCTCTAAATACTTAGGGAATATTTCTAATAGTTCTGTTGAGGTTCTTGGAATAGGTGTTTTCCCGTGGTCTGCATCATAAATTACAACTTCATGTCCTTTTTTCTTTAAATAAGATGAAAGAGAAGCCAGGCCAAAAGGGAAAAAATAACGATAGAATCCCATAATACGGTGAAATGGCGGGTCTATTAATAATATTTTCAACTTTGCCTCGTTGACAAGAAATTTGTCATTTTCATGAAAAAACATTATATTAATATTCTTTTTTTTAATCAAGACGCGAAAAAGTTGTAAAATAAAATTATAAGTTCTTGTTATTTTTTACTTACTGTTTATTCAATAAGATAAACAATATGTTACAGTTTTCTAAACGAAAGACACCCAAGAATATCTTTGTGATTTTTCTTCTTTCATCTATGATTGCTTCTTTTTATATTTATTTTCACTATTCAGAAATATTAGCCCATCGCTTATTAAGAAGATTAATTTATAGAGTTATTCAAGCCGAGGTTTTGTCAAGAACTCGAGATGTTCCTTTCATAATTACCTTCAATAACAGAAGTTATTCATTAAAATTCTATAACCAGATAATAGACAAATGGGAAGAATTTAAGTCTGATTTTTTACCATCGTGTCTTTCCTTTAATCCTCTTATCACTAACTTTGAACTTGTGTTATCAAAAGGCCGTTTAGTTGAAATAAGAAGTGTTGAACACCAAAATTTATCTTTAAGATATTTAATTGTTGAAATTTTGGATGAAAAAACCAAAAAAAATTTGGCCAAAATTGTATTTTATAAGAACGGGAAATGGAAAGTATTAAAATGAAATTTAATTTTGTTTCTAAATTTCATTTATTTTCTTTTCTCCTCCAAAAAAAAAAGTTATTCCTCTTATTCATTATTCTTTCCTTAATATATCGTCTTGTTCTCTTTAAAATTATTACTCCGGTCGTTCATACAGATTCAATATCTTTCTTTTTTCTTAATGAAATAGATACAGTTAGGACAATTGGCTACCCTTTTTTTATAGAACTAATCAGCAATGTAAATGATATTTTTTCATTTATTAAAGATCCAATTGAGTGGATTTGTTTTGTCCAAGTATTCTTTTTGGGTATCTTGAATTCTTGCTTATTATTTCTAATTGCTTACGAACTTACTAAGAACCCTTTTTTATCATTCATAAGCGGGATTTTTTGTAACTTAGATCTATTTTTTATCGGATTTGAATTTCAAATAATGAGTGAAATATTAGCAATTACATTATTATTACTTTTAGCTTATTTATTATTAAAGTTTAATTTCAATAGATTTTCGATTGTGGCAATGGCCGGTTGTATATCTGTATTTTTAATCCTGACAAGACCAACATTTTTGTTATTAGGCCCATTAATTTGTTTATATACGATTTTATTTTTATTGTTCATAAATAAAACTATTACAAGAAAAAATAAAATTATTCTTTTCATAGTTTTATTTTTTTTAATCAATTTATTTGGAGTAACATCTTGGTCACTCAGAAATAAAATAAAGTATGATTATTTTGGTATATCTTCATTAATTCCTTATCAACTTCGATACTATACAAATCCTTTATTTCAAGAAAATAAGTATTCTCGAAATAATAATAACTTAGTGGATAAGATTGCTCTTATATATCAAGAAGAATTAAATAAGACAGGGGGATCATCGGAAACAGTCTTCAATTTTATTGAGAGATCAAAATATGAATTAGGATTAAGCGAAGCTCAAATTTCCAATTTGTTTTTGAAAGCCCAAATAAGATTGATTTTAAAATACCCTCTCCAGATACTTAATCAAATACCAGGATCTTTCAATATTTATTATCAACAATACTCACTATACTGGATAGCTGGTAATGCCAAGCGAGTTTTGTTCAAAATAAATTTTCTTTCTAGATTACTAAGATTTTTCTTTAAAGTATTCAAGATATTATTTTCCAATTATTCAATTTTATTGCTTTTGCCTTTTATTATATTAATTTTATTTTGGAAACAAACTAAATTCATTTATGGATGGGGATTAATTCTTATTATTATTCATTATAACTGTTTCGTTTCTATCCTTACAACGAAAGCGGGAATAAATAATCTTCGTTATAGAACAACTGCAGAACCTTTCTTATTATTATCTTTAACTATTTCTCTTTACTATTTAATTAAACTACTAATTGATAATTTTATTCTTAAGTTAGTTAGAAAAAGGAAATCTTTTCCAGAAAATACGAAATAGTTTATTCTTTTTTACGGGGATAGGAATACTACTCGTTTTTCCTATAACTCCTTCAATTTGATTTATATCAACCGCGGAAACTCCGTATTCATATTCATTTGCCTGAATAGAGCTGATAAAACCTCTGTCCAGGTAATAATAAGTTTGGTTATCAACTTCTCCGATTAAAACAAAATCTTTATTTGGGGCCAACTTCAGTTTTCGGTAGACTCGATATTTAGAAATTTCAAATAATTCATGGTTTTTTACATTCTCTTGCCAGGTTATTCTGTTAATATACTCATAAAAGAATAATCCTTTATTGATAACAAGTTCGCACTTTGTATTCAGAGGTGGATAAGGATCTCCTTGAATAGGAGTGATATAATCTGAAGAAGGTCCTTCTGTTTTGTCTTTATTTTCGGCCTTTATTATATAAATAAAGTTTTGGTTACTATTATCAATATGATCATAATAGGAATTACTATCAGCCTTTACCTTTGCTGTGAATTCAAATTCATCTCCCCATTTCTGACATTTGTAAATATTATAAAAAGCCAATTTTGTTTCTGGGCTTATTTTATTATTTACTTGCCAATTTAAAACAACATAGTTATTCCTACTCATTATTTTGGCCGTTATTTTAACTGGGGGGAAAGGAATTATTTTAATCGTTTCATACCATGTAGATGCCATCAGTTGGTAGCCATTTTCATTCGGATGAAGTCCATCTCCAATTAAATTTTCATGCCCTTGGGGATATTCATAAAACGATTTGAAATTATCAACTAAGAATATATTTAATTCCCCAGCAATTTCTTTGATGAATTCATTAAGTTTCAAGGTTCTAATTTTCATTATTTCTGTCCATCTGTGTCCACCACGAGGAATTATTGTAGAAATCAAAGGGAATCTCCCATAAAGTAGACATTTATTTAGCATTTCTCTTAGATTAAATGCTGTCGTATTCACTGAGTACTCGAGGGTAGTTACATCATTTGTCCCCTCCATTAAAAGAAAATATAAAGACAAATCTTTGCTAATCACTTTTAGAACTCGCCCCAATGCTTCCCACGTTGGTTCGCCTGGAACTCCCCAATTATTTACTTTGGGATGCATGAATGTATTATAAAGTAGTTCTTCTAAACGCTTAACATAACCTAAATCTTTAGCTTCGCCATGTAACCAACCGTAGGTGATACTGTCGCCAAAAGCAATAAAAGACTCTCGGTTTAAAAAATATCCTTCCTGATTGATAATTAGTTCTTCCCATTCCACCTGTGGTAAATTCTTAATATCTATATTTTTAAAATTAACGCTTGTTGAATCTGCCCAGATAGCCCATAAGTCGTTATGAGTTGTTATTAATTTTGGGTTTTTAAATCTACGTTGATCAGCTAAGACTTTTCTTGGAGTTTCCCAAATGCCATTTTCAAAAGAGGATATCAGTATGTAATTATTCTTCATCCCACAACTTGCCCAAATTATCAGCTTTTTACCATTATAAAGGTAACTATATGGTTCCCCATCGGAGAAACCAAAATTATCAGAAATTTTATCTGGATAAGACCATTCTTTTCCATTCCAGAAAGATGAATATATTTCATAGTCATCACCATCATAACTAGTCCAAGCAGCCCAGGGGAATCCCCATGAGCTCAAAGAAACAGTAGGGTGAAATTGGGGATAGTCAGAATTTAAAAATATTGGCTGAGGATCACTCCATGTATTTAAATCAAAAAATGAATAAAGTAATTTATCTCGTTTATTGAGATAAGGAGATACCCAGAAAATCCACACATAATGATTATGGTCTATTAGAATTTTTGGTGAAAAAATAGAAGAAAGCTCTGATTCATAGATTACCCATTTTAGTCCCGTAGTCACTTCTTCTACTACAAGAGAGTCACCATCTTGTCCTGATTCTATCCATGTAACCCAAATGTTTTTGTTTTCTTTATTTTCGATAAATGTGAATGAATGAATTACTCCATTATTCTTTCTTGCAATTTCTCTCTTAGATTGTAGTTTTAGTTTTCTTAATTCTCCCACCCAAAGGGATTTTTCTTCATCTTGGGATTCGACCCATATGATTCTTGTTTTGTTTTGTTGTTTCTGGATTAAAAACTCTTCGATTTTAGAGATGCTCCCTAATTCTATTTTCCCTATTAGAAATTTATTGTTATTTTTAAGAGTTTCAACCTCAATTGAATTATTTCGTAGTTTATAGAAAATAAATTTGTTAGCTTCACTAGAAGCAACAACACATCTGTCTTTTTGATAGGGGAATAAAAAACTCATTGTCCCAAATAACTCAATATAGCTTATGATAAATAATATTACTTTTGATTTTTTCATTATATTTTTATTAATGATTAATAGAGACGTGTTTCAATCTTTTTGAACGTTGTTGAGAAATATGGTACTCAAATTCTAATATTTTCGCTTCAACGTCTAATCCCATCATTTCTACAGTTGATATTATCCATAAATTAGGATGAATGAAACTTAAATCTAGATTATTAATTAAGCATGTCTTATTTGACTCTATTAATTTTATTTCTGAAGAGAGCGGATTCCCATTGGAGTCAAATACTCGAAGATAAATGTTTTTCTTTTCTAAATCAAAAGAATATTTTTCCCAAGCAACTATTATTGTTTTCTTGTCTGCTAAAGTTAAAACAGGATTAACATTCCAAGTCCCATTTTGGATATTTACTTGTTGAATAGCACTTTCGAGTTGGCCATCTTTGGAAATAAACCTAAAAAAAATGTCATATCCATTGGTTTCAATATTATAATTACTCCAAGCAATAATGTATCTTTTATTAAAATTGTCATAAATAATAGAGGTTTGAATAAGAGTGCCATAGTAGATTGGAACAATTTTAGTTTCTTTACTAATTGATAAAAGCTCTGGGGTTAGAATCGTAAAATATAATCCTGATTCCTCAACTGAATCGGCTAATTGATTCCATACAATAAGACAATTTCCTTCGTCATCGACAACAATTTTTGGAGTCAATTGGTCACCATTTTGGTTTTCAGCAACAATCATTTCAGCTGTTAGAGGAACACCTTGAGGATTGAATTTTCTCAGATAAATATTCATTCTAGTATTTAAAATGTTGACCCCCTCCCAAACCACAAGATAATTATTGTTATTGTCCCAAGATAGGTCGGGATCTCCCTGAAATCCTAGAGTTGTCTGATTTACCAATACTTCCTCAGACAAAGCATTTCCATCAAAATCAAAAACTCTTGTGGAAATTCCACCGCTTGTCATTTTTTCACTCCAATAGCTTTCCCACACGAAAGCGATTAATCCAATTTTGTTAGTGCTTACTTTTACATCTTCTTGGAGATGGGTATATATAGAGTTGACTTGAAATTCTGATGTTATTGGTGTTCCGGTTTTATCGAAAATTCGAGCATACACTCCGGTTAATTCGCCATCTTGCCCTTCTGTTATCCAGGCTGTTATTAGCTTATTGTCATGAATAATATTTACCACGCCATTTCTTTGATTACCATTTTGATATTGATTAATAATAAATTTTTTCCTAATTTGAAAATTAACATTTAAATTGCTTCTTATCAAAAAAGGACAGAAGGTGGTGGAAAGGAAAAAGAAGAATAAAGCAAAAGAATAACAATTTCTATTTAATTTTATTAGTTTCAATTTGAGATTATTTTTAAGTTTTATAATTGAGTTTTAAATATACATAAATTTATCCTCATGTCAAACTCCCTTGTCCTTCCATCTCTAGGATATGTTTCATTGACAATAAAAAAAAATTATAGTATTCATCAGAATTCCTCATGAATTTGAAAAATTTTTCAAAACATGGATTTGTTCTTAATAAATATCAATCATATCCAAATTTTAAGTTTATCAAAAAAAATAATCTTATTTATCTTCTGGTTATTTTTATTTTTCTCTCAGTGGCCTTTTTGGCTTATTCTGACCTTTTTTTGGAACTTTCAACCAAAGTTCCTGGAGGAAGAAATCGAGACGTTTTATTTCATCTTAGCATTATCAAGTGGACTATTACTGCCAGCTTGGCTGATATATATCATCTTCCCTTTTTTTATCCACTTGCCTATCTTAGAGCGGCAAATCAACCATTATTTTTTCAATCTATATTTTTTAAGGTATTAGGGTGGATAGGGGCGAATACAGAAATAAGCAACAACCTGTATATTATTTTTGCTTGGTTAGTTGGTGCATTTGGATGTTTTCTTCTATGTCGTGAATTTACTTCTGATTTTTTCTTCCCTTTAGTGTTTTCTTCTATTTACATCATTCATCAATTAAATTTCTTGTATATTAAATGGATCAATTTTATCTCACTATTTTTTTTCCCTTATATTTTGTACTTCTTTATCCAATATTTAAAGTCGAAAAAAGATAAATATGCTTTTTTTGTCTCAGTTTTACTGGTTTTACAGATTATGGCTTCGCTATTTTACGGATTTTACTCTTGGATCTTCTTTATTCTTCTGATCTTTTTATCGTCATTTCTTCTCGGATTGATCTCCATTAACGAAATAAAAGATTGCCTTTTTTATTTATTAATAGGAATCATTGTGGTTTTTATTTGTTTTTCTCCCTATCTGGATACTCAATCAAGATTAATCGCTTCTAAAAGTTTAAAAATAGATCCATACAACCTGATCACTGGAGATATTTTATTCTATTACAGCAAAATTTGGGATTATGTTTTTGAAAATGCACCTCGGGTAGGTATTTATTATTTTCCTGGCTTTGTCTTTTTATTTTTTGTCTTAGCTTATCCCGTTTCGTTTATAGAGCGCCGCAAACTTAAGTATACTGTTTTGGCTAGTCTTTATTTATTATCAGTTCTTATTAGTCTGTTTGTTTATATAAACCAAATAGTGATGGACTATTTATTTTTACTGCTAATCTTAGGTGTATTTTTGACGGTATCTTTGAAGTGGAAAAAAGTTGCAAAGCTGGAAAAAGCAATCTTACTATGTTTTTCTTTGTTTTTCTTAATTTTTGTCTATTTCCCTCATATTCCCATTCTGAAATCTATTAGTATTTATAGCTTTATTCAATATATTTTTCCTATATTAGGAACAGGATTAAGATCATCCAGAAGGGTATTTTTCATACTGGCTCCATTTATGGTGTTTTTTGCAACATTAGGCGCAGTTCGTTTATTTCAATTCCAAAAAGGAAAAGAATATACAAGATTGCTTGTGGTCGGTTTAATATTTATTTTGATGTACATGGAAAATTATCGCCCGGACCGGAAGAGAATCATGATGCAATCTCTTCCAGCAGAATCCTCGATCTATCAATTAATTCCCCACGATGGAAATCAAGTTTTGCTTGAGATCCCTTTTCATTTTAATCAAAATTGGAAAAATATTGACTATATATTTAACCAGACTCAGCATCATAACCCTATCATTAACGGAAAATCTACTTGGAAGCCAGTAGAGTATTTAATGGATTTAGAACGCATTCTAACTCCCAAACAATTAAATTTCCCCACTGAGCAGAAAATTAAATTCCTTATCCAGAATTACTCCGTAACTCACATTATATTTCACTGGGATTTAATAAAACAAAGGGGAATGAATGAGACTGATATAAGAGCAATTCGCAACAGAGTACAAAAAATAAAGAAGTTTGGAAAAATCATTTACGAAAGCGAAAACTATACCATTCTCAAAACATTAGAATGTTTTCCCATAAAGAGGATTGACCGTAGTTTTTCTCTTTATCACTTAAGAAGACATCTTCTTCAAGTTCATTTAGCTTCTATTTACAAAGGTGAGATTAGGATTTTTTTGAATGGCCGTTTCATCCAGAAGAAACAAGTCAGTAGCAAAAATATATTAATTGATTTAAGACAAACCCATCTAGAAAAAGATGGAAACCGATTGAGTATCCTTTTTAATAACGCTGTCCGCCTGGACAAAATTGTACACTAGCGCGAAGCCAGATTTCTGTTTTCTTATCGATAGAAGAGAAGAAAAGCATAAATAACTGAAGTTTCCCAATAATTAAGACGAAAAAGGGCTAGCTTATTTTATCTTTACAAACTACCAAGATTGAAAAGTGGAATTGCCAAAAATGGGGCCTTTTGATGCCAAGCTTGGGAGCTTGCACAAAGAAGTATAATGGTCTTATGGATTCAGACCAAAATGGGTCGCAATTTAAGGTGTATCTCCTTACAATGGGATAAGGAGGTACAATTGAGAAAGAGAAAGACATACGATGACAATTTCAAAGCGAGAGTAGCCTTGAAGGCGATCAAGGGAGAAAGGGATAAAAATTAGCATGGATGGTAAAGGCGGGGGATCGACAATATTTTCATCGAAAGATTCTG
>Ga0190360_1000587_pt1 | contig 20200 bp, 17 predicted proteins | sample 48721834_MG_FD_161271 | JGI IMG/M metagenome (GOLD analysis project Ga0190360, IMG submission 161271) | Hydrothermal vent microbial mat bacterial communities from Southern Trench, Guaymas Basin, Mexico - 4872-18-3-4_MG | ecosystem: Environmental > Aquatic > Marine > Hydrothermal vents >... | reverse complement strand
AGAAAAGAGTAATGAATGGACAAATAACAAGGCTATTACTGACCAGGCAAAATTTCTCATAAAACACCTCATTTTAACTAATTTTACTCTTATTTGTTAAATACTGAAAGACAAGGACGTTTATTCAATCCTGGCCAGGCATACCCTCAAAATTCCTCTGGCATATTTATTATCCTTTGGCTGAAGTAAAATATTGGATAAGAAAGAATTAATCAACCCCTTTGAGTGCTAAATGTGTTAAAATAGCTGGCTAAGGAAAATTGGATGGCAGTTGACTATTCGATTGAAACCATAAGGTATTTGGAGAAGCTTTTCTACCATCAGAAAGTTTACCGCCCCTTACGCATTCAGCGCTACGACCCGGGGTCAGAGCTCACTTTAAATATAACCGGTGTCCTCCCGGCGGCGCTGGCTGAAGTGAAGCTGAGGGTGGAGAAATTTGTAGGAGGAGGTTACGCTGGTCAGGTTTATCAAGTTAAAGTTTTAAGTATAAAAGCCGCAGGAGAACCAATTTCAGGCCTCCAAGAGGGAAAATTCTATGCCATGAAAATCCTTGTCCCTCCCACAGGATTAGCTCGCTGGTACCGCAATCTGATTTACTTCCTGGCTTTTCAAGGCCCCTTTTCCCTTCAGGTCAATCCTGCTGCTCTACGGGCTGCTTCTCTATGGCAGAAGCTTATCCGACGCGGGGCTGGGCTTTATTTGGGCTCTGAGGAGGCTGTAGTCGATATTTTAGCCACTTTTGTAGACCCTGTCATCGGCAGCTGCGGAGAAATCAGCGAATGGATAGAAGGGCGAGTCTGGCGCTTTGAAGTAGATGATAATTTGGATACCCGCTTGAAATGGGAGGTTGGGCAAACGGGAGAAGGTATAGGCTCTCCCGAATATCGAGCAAAACGGGCCTTCATGGCCAGGCTGGTTAAGCTGATGCATGAAATGGGAGCGGTAGAACTGGCCCGTCAATATGAGTGGTGGACTTTCAAAAGCCAGCCTAATGTCCTTAAAAGGTTAGATAGCGATCCTTATCCCGATAAAGGATTGGTAGCCGTTGATTTTAGGGCAGGACTTGCTCTTTTACCTTTCCTGCCTATGTGTCCAGCTGATTTCAAACTTATTGTCCAGGGAATCACTCGAGGCAGCTTGGTTCAGTTCGATAGAGGAGATATAGGCAAACTTCAAAACTTTATCCAAAAGAATTCTCAAGCTTTCGGCGGGATGGAGGAAGCTATAGAGGAACTTCGCCAGAGCGAAGAGTCTTACCGTTCTTCCTTACCAGATATTACCCATCATCACCTCAAATTACTTTACAGCCGGAAACTGTGGTCTTCAATAATGACGGCTAATATTAGAAGCTGGAAAATCCGCAATATTGTAGATAAAGATACATTGGAGAAGTTATCTCGGAAAAAGATTCTTACATTAATCTTTTGGTGGCTTGGGATTATTCCTTTTCTGGGAAGTTGGCTGCGAAAAATCTGGGGGCAAGCCGATTATCGGCTCCACTATAAAAGTTTGCTGACCAGCCTAGATTATTTTCTGAGGGCTGGCCGAGCCCGTATGGCTGAGTCTCTTATCCGCTGGCACCGTGCTGGACGAGTTGAAGCCGATCGGGCCCAGAAGCTGGCCGGCCGCCTACCTCCATTTTTGCTCCATTGGCCACTTTCCCTTCTGCCAGCTAAATTACACAGGTTTTTGACAGACCGTCGCTTCTTTATCCAATCCTTATCCAATATTTTTGTCCGTCCTTTCCGGCTTTATTTCAAAGCAGAAGTTCGGGAAAAGTGGCTGCTGGATGTTGTGGCTCAGGGGGAAAGAGATGGTATGTTGACTGAAAAGGAAGCAGCTCATATTGCTTCCCAGATAAAAGAACCTTTTATCCAGAAATACTTGAAGAGCCTGGCTGTTCATATCTGTACTTTGCCTGTAACCCAGATTGTTTCAGTCCTGGTAGCTTTTATCTATATCCGCCTCCACCCTCAGCTTTCTTGGGCAGAAGCTTCACTTCATGCTGGGCTTATTCTTGGATTTTTTCAGATTACCCCTCTTTCTCCTGGTTCTCTGGTGCGGGGGCTGTATGTTACCTATCTTGTTTTAAAAGAGCGCAATTTAAAAGACTACAATATTGCCTTTTATCTGAGTTATTTTAAATACATCGGCTATTTGGCTTTTCCCATCCAGATGGCCTACCGTTATCCAGAACTGGCCAGTTTTATGGCCGGACACTGGGCTACGGGAGCGGCCCACATTGTGCCTGTTTTTGGAGAGAGAGGAGCCCTCCTAGAGCATGTGGTCTTTGATATTTTTTACAACTATCCCCTCACCCTGCGGCGCCGCCTCCGTCAGCGGCGGCAGCTGCGCACCGGCCTAAAACCTAGATATTGGCATATCCTCTTTTGCTTCCTGGGAGGCCTTCTCTTTTTGGGTTTAATAGACATCATTTATTTTTATTTGACAGGGATGGCGCCTCAATTTAGCAATATCTGGTGGCTGGCTATCTGGTCAGGAGTGTTGGCAGGAGGGGCTGCTTCTGCTTGGGCCGGTGGAGCCTTGTTGTCAAGAAGGGTAGTAGCAGGAATTTCCAGTGGAGCTCTTATCGGCTTTTTTTACCCAATTTTAAATGAAGCCTTGGCCAGCTTGCTTATAAAAAAGGGAGGAGATATCTTTTTTAATATTCAACTAAATGGTACTATCTGGCTTACTTCCCTCTGGAGAGCCTTTATCTTTTCCCTGGCAGCCTTAATTGGGGTATTTATGGTGGAAACCAGGCCTCTTAAAAAAGGGAGACAATAAAGTTATAGTAATTCAATTTTGCCTTTTTTTTTGAGCTTCTCGACTACTTCTCGCACCTTCTGATCATGATCTTTGTGGCAGATAAGAAGAGCATCTTCTGTGTCAACCACAATCAAATCTTTGACGCCGATGAGAGCTGTTAATTTATGGGGGCTATGGAGGAGGCAGCCTTCGGTATCGAGAATAATATTCTCTCCTCTTAGGGCATTCTTTTTTTCTTGCTGAGGCCAGATATCGGCTAAAGAGGACCAGGCCCCTACATCTGACCAACCGAAATTACCTTCAGCCATTAGGATCCCTTTAGCTTTTTCCATCAGAGCATAGTCAATCGAGAGAGAAGGTAGGGCCGAAAAAATGGAGACTATTTGTTCTCTATTTTTTTCTCTTAAAGCTTCGACCAACCTGGACCAATATTTAAAAAGGTCTGGAGCATAATTTTTTATTTTTTGAACAAAAACTGAAGCTTGCCAGATAAATATGCCTGAGTTCCAGAAATAATTTCCTTTTTTTAAAAAAATTCTGGCCTGGCTTAGTTTTGGTTTTTCTTTAAACTGTTCTACCTCATAGAATTTTTCCTCTAGGATTAAGAGCAGCTTTTCTTTAGAGAAATGGATATAGCCATAACCGGTGGCTGGAAATGAAGGGGGGATACCAAAAGTAATTAGCTTTTTTGACTGAGCAGCAGCCTTGAAGGCAGCTTTGAGCTTTTTTCGGAAGAGGGAAGCGTCCTTTATAAGGTGATCAGCAGGAAGAGCGGCTATGACTGCTTCAGGGTTTTGGAGAAAGATTGAAGCTGTGGCCAACATAAGAGAAGGCCCAGTGTTTTTTCCTTGAGGTTCAACAATAAAATTCTCTTCGGGAAGTTGAGGCAGATATTTCCTCAGGGATTTAGTCAGTTCAGGATTGGCTATGGTATAGATCTTAGGATAGGGAACTAGAGGAAGGATCCGGTCTACTGTTTCTTCGATCATTGTCTTGTCGCTTATTATGGGCAAGAACTGCTTTGGTTTTTTCTGGCGGCTTAAGGGCCAAAATCTAGTACCAGAGCCGCCGGTCATGATTACTCCTCTCTGATCCATTTTTCCCTCTTTTTAAATCAAGAAACCCAATAAATTTATTTCAAAATAAACCTAACTTCTTTTTAGCTATAACTGCGGTTAACAAATCGGCTTTCGCCCCTTAATCATTAGATAATTTTTTGATAGCTTCTTCAACAATTTGCTCGACTTCTTTTCGAATAGCCGCTAGATCTTGTTCAGTATCGGCTTCAAATCGCAACACCAAGACTTCTTGGGTGTTGGAAGCCCTAACTAAAGCCCATCCCTTGGGGAATTGAGCTCTGACGCCATCAATGTCAACTATAGGATATTTCCTGGCCAGTTCTTTTTTAACCAGATCGACAATTTTAAATTTTACTTGGTCAGAAGCATAAATTCTGATTTCAGGGGTATAGTAAGTGCGGGGTAAATCAGCTAACATCTGAGATAGCGGTTGATCAGAACGGGCCAGTATTTCCGCCAATCGAGCCGAAGAATAGATACCGTCATCAAAGCCAAAATACCTATCAGCAAAGAAGAGATGACCGCTCATTTCTCCAGCTAAAAGAGCTTTTTCTTCTTTAATTTTCTTTTTTATCAAGGAATGGCCAGTTTTCCACATGATTGGCCGTCCACCCAGCTTCTCAATCTCCTCATAGAGGAGCTTAGAAGCCTTCACTTCTGAGATAATCGGAGCTCCAGGGTGAGAGGGGAGAATATCTCTGGCGAAAATAATCATTAACTGGTCGCCCCAGATAATATGACCCTTATCGTCGACCACGCCCAAACGGTCACCGTCTCCATCATAGGCTATCCCCAGATCTGCTTTAGATTCAGCCACTTGGTGAATTAAATCTTGAAGAGCTTCCGGTAAAGTAGGATCAGGGTGATGATGAGGAAAATGACCGTCCATTTCGCAATAAAGCTCTATGACCTCACAGCCTAATTCTTTAAAAATGGGACAGGCAATAACACCGGCTGTGCCATTACCGGCATCTATTACCACTTTTAGTTTTTTTTTGAGTCGGATGTTTTTGACCACATAGTCATTGTATTCAGGTACAATATTATAGGAGCTGGTCATCTGGCTTGGTTGGTGGATAAAATCACCTTGTTTGATAATAGTATAGATGTCCTGGATGGCTTGTCCATAGAGCGTTTCTTGGCCAATCATGATCTTAAAGCCATTGTACTGGGGAGGATTATGAGAACCGGTAATCATTACACCCGCTTCTCTGTCCTGGCTATAAATGGCAAAATAGAGAAGAGGAGTGGGTATTATTCCTAAATCAATCACTCGACAACCAGTAGCAAGGAGCCCATCGGTCATAGCTTTAGCTAAAAGAGGGGAACTTAGGCGACAATCGCGACCAAGGACTACTTCCTCTTTCTGGCGTTGACGGAAATAAGTGCCAATACCCTGCCCAAGAAGTTTAACTGATTCAGAGTTCAAATCCTGGTCGACGACACCTCTTATATCATATTGCCTGAAGATTTCAGGTTTTATTTCCAATTTATAACCTCCATAGATAATCTTGACTTAAGAGAGACTTTAAATGAAAGAAGCTTCCTTTTGACTTCAATTTGTATGGCCTGTGATATCCTTCCATATTTATCTAAATGGCCACCTCTTTAAATCCCCTTGAGTTTCAACCTTTTTCTGTCAGGATTTTTCCTATATCTTCAAAACTAGTCAATTCTTTGAATCTTTCTTCTACTATTTTCCATTTATGTTGGGCAGCCAGAATAAACTCTATGAATTCTCGCACAGCTCCATCCCCTCCTGCTGTTTTACAAATGTAATGACTGTGTTTTTTTACTTCTGGATGGGCATCAGCCACAGCTCCTGCTAAACCCACTTCTTTCAAGACGTTAAGGTCGCCTAAGTCATCGCCAATATAAGCAACCTCTTCCAGGCTGAGATGGTGTTTGTTTATGATCTCTAATAAAACGCTTTTTTTATCCAGAATCCCCTGATAAACTTCTAATATTTTAAGTTTTGAGGCTCTTTTTTCTAATGATTTGGAGACTTTGCCGGTGATGATACCTGTTTTAAGTCCAGCTAAATGAGCCATCAGGATTCCTGTACCGTCCCTGACATTATATGTTTTGAGCTCTTCTCCATCGGGGAGGATTAACAGCCGGCCATCAGTTAAAGTCCCGTCTACATCCATCAAGATCATTTTTATTTTCTGGGCTCGTTGGTGGTTATTCATCAGAACATTTCTGTTCGCCATAAGTCGTGGAGGTGGATAATTCCTTCTATTTTTCCCCTCTTACTCTTGACGATAAGTGAAGTTATTTTGTTTTCCTCCATTAAATTTAAGGCCTTAGTGGCCAAATCTTCCTGACTGATAGTAATGGGATTGGGAGTCATACAGTCTTGGGCTTTCTTATAAAGGAAGCTATCCTTATACTTTTGGACCATTCGTCTTAAGTCGCCGTCGGTAATAATGCCAATTAGGCGCTGTTGATTATCAGTCACACAGGTCATACCCAATTTTTTGCGGCTCATTTCTTCTAGAACTTGCTTCATCGGAGTGTTTTGGGAAACACGAGGTATTTGCTGGCCGGTATGCATTAAATTTTTGACTTTAAGCAGCTTTTTACCCGCTTGTCCTTTTGGATGGTAAAAGGCAAAGTCTTTTTCACCAAAGCCTTTCTTTTTCATTAAAGCAATAGCCAAGGCATCACCCAGAGCTAAAGCCGCGGTTGAGCTGGCGGTGGGGATCAAGCCATTGGGGCCAGCTTCTTTTTCCACTCTTGCCTCGAGAACAATATCACTATATTTGGCCAGTCTGGAATTTTTATCTCCAGTGATGCTTATCAGCTTAACTCCTATCCTTTTGACAAAATCCAGGAGGTCTACAATTTCCCGGGTTTCGCCACTATAAGAGATAGCAATTAAGACATCTTCCTTGAGGATCATACCCAGGTCTCCGTGGCCTGCTTCGGCTGGATGAATAAAGATAGCCGGAGTTCCGCAACTGGCTAAAGTGGCTGCGATTTTGCGGCCGATTAAACCAGATTTGCCCATGCCGGTAATAATTACCCTTGAGTTTTGGTTGAAAATGAGGTTAACTGCCTTAACAAAATTCTCGTCTAACCTGGAAGCCAATGATTTAACAGCCTTGGCTTCCGTGTTTAAAACATGTTTGCCTATTTGGATTAAATCTTCTTTTTTAACAGCCATCATTGAGCCTTAAACAAAAGAATTTTCCCTGCCGAGGCATTTCTTAAGCTTAGAAAGGGAGGCTAATAAATCTTGTAACTTACTTAATATCAATGAGTTATATCCATCAGACAGAGCCTTCTGCGGATTGTCATGAACTTCGAGAAACAGACCATCAGCACCGACACTAAGACCGGCTCGGGCTATGTAAGGAATGAATTCTGCTTCCCCTCCTGAAAACGTACCTTGACCACCAGGCCTCTGGACGCTATGGGAAGCATCGATAACGATTGGATAGCCCCATTTTTTCATGATAGGTATAGAGCGCATGTCGACTACTAAATTATTGTAACCGAAGCAAGTGCCCCTTTCAGTGATTATGATTTTATCGTTTCCCTGGCTGAGGGCTTTGTCTATTGCATTTTTTACTTCATAAGGAGATAAGAACTGTCCTTTTTTTAGGTTTAAGGGCTTTTGAGTCTGGGCAGCAGCTACAATTAAGTCAGTCTGTCGGCTGAGGAAAGCAGGAATTTGAATGATATCGAGCACCTCAGCTGCTTTTTCTACCTGCCAGACTTCGTGAACGTCAGAGAGGATCGGCAGGGAAAGTTCGGATTTTATATTTTTCAGTATTTTTAGGCCTTTATCCAAACCGGGCCCACGAAAAGATTTTATCGAGGAGCGGTTAGCTTTGTCATAAGAGGCCTTAAAAATAAAGTTTAAGCTTAATTGTTGACAAATATTTTTTATTTCTCGAGCCAGAAAAAAAGCATGTTCTTCGCTTTCAATAACACAAGGGCCTCCTATTAAAAAAAGAGGGTTTTCTCCTCCGATCTTAACCTTGGAATTAATCTTTATTTCTTTGACAACGATAGGCATAACTAGCTCCAATAAAAGCCTTAAAGAGAGGGTGAGGCTCAAGAGGCTTAGATTTGAATTCAGGGTGAAATTGACAGCCTAAAAACCAAGGATGGTTTTTGATTTCCACTATTTCTACCAGTTGATGATCAGGATTCTTACCTGAAATAAAAAGCCCTGCCTTGGTTAGGACATCTTCGTAGTCAGGGTTAAATTCATAGCGATGGCGGTGGCGTTCATAAATATTCAAGCGGGAGTAAGCTTGGGCAGCCATTGAACCCTTTTGAAGTCGACACAAAAACTGACCAAGCCTCATGGTCCCTCCCAGTTTCTGGACCCCTTTAAGTTCCCGCCATTTAAAGAAAATTTTATAGGGAGTGTGGGGATCAAACTCAGTGCTATTGGCTTTCTTAAGATGAGCAACATTTCTGGCAAATTCAATAGTAGCGCACTGCATGCCCAAGCAAATGCCGAAAAAGGGGACTTTTTTTTCTCGGGCAAAGGTTATTGCTTTTATTTTACCCTCAATTCCTCTTACTCCAAATCCACCTGGGACAAGAATGCCATCTGCATGCCCTAAAATTTTTTCGGCTCCATGCTTTTCTACTTCTTCGGCTTCAATCCATTCAAGGTTAAGCTTAAGCTGGTGGGCGGTTGCTCCATGATCTAAGGCCTGCTTTAAGCTCATATAAGAATCGTGAAAGCCAGCATATTTACCCACAAGGGCAATTGTTACTTGGTCTCGAGGGTGGTTTATTCTCTCGACCATAGCCTTCCATCTGCCCAAACGCCGTTGGCGGGGAGGCAGTTTTAACAGTTTAAGGATTATGCTATCCAGGCCTTCTTGGGCGAAAATAAGAGGGATTTCATAAATATTATCTACATCCTTAGCTGTAATAACTGCCTCTAACGGAACATTAGTAAAGAGGGATATTTTAGCTTTTATTTCTTCATTCAGGAAACGGTCCGTGCGGCAGAGAATTATGTCGGGCTGGATACCGATAGCCCGCAGTTCCCGTACACTGTGTTGGGTAGGCTTGGTTTTTAATTCTCCAGAAGTTTTGATAAAAGGAACCAGAGTCAAGTGGATAAATAAAGTATTATCCTTGCCTAAACTAAGCCTCATCTGACGAATAGCCTCCAGGAAGGGCTGGCTTTCAATATCCCCGACAGTCCCCCCTATTTCGACAATGACAATATCGTTTTCATCTGCTACAGCATAGAAAGCGTTTTTTATTTCATCGGTAACGTGGGGGATTACCTGAACTGTTTTTCCCAGATAATCGCCCATTCGTTCTTGTTTTAGGATTTTTTCATAGATTTTACCAGCTGTCCAGTTATGAGCTTTAGTTGTTTTAGTGGAGGCAAATCTTTCGTAATGACCCAAATCAAGATCTGTTTCGGCTCCATCATCAGTAACATAGACTTCACCATGCTGGAAGGGATTCATAGTTCCAGGATCGACATTGAGATAAGGGTCGAACTTCTGCAGGGTGATTTTATAGCCGTGACTTTCCAGCAACCTGCCTATAGAAGCAGCGGCTATTCCCTTGCCTAAAGCTGACAGTACTCCTCCTGTAATAAAAATAAATTTACTCATCTTTTTTTTCTTTTAAATAATTTTCTACCTTGATTATATCTTGCGGGGTGTCAACACTCAAGGTCGGAAAGGGAAATTCTAATATTTTTATGCGGTAACCATTGTCCAGGGCTCGAAGCTGTTCCAAACGTTCTATCTTTTCCAGACGAGAAGGCTTTAACGATTGAAATTTCAACAGAAAATCTCTCTGATATCCATAAAGGCCAATGTGTTGGAGGAAATAATCGGGAGGATGATAAGGAAGGGGCGAGCGAGAAAAGTAAAGAGCAAAACCTTGTCGATCAACTACGACTTTAACAATATTCTCTTCTGTTAATAGGCTTAAATCATTAACTTTGGCTGCTAAAGTAGCGATGGGGATGGCCTCATCTTCAAGAACAGCTACCAAAGAATCTATCATTTCCCCTTGGATAAGCGGCTCGTCTCCTTGAATATTAATGATTATGGGAGCTTTTATCTGAGCTGCTACTTCGGCTGCCCTCTCTGTTCCTGAATGGTGGTCAGGGGAAGTTAGCCAGACTTCAGCCCCAATAGCTTGGCAAGCGGCGTAAATTCTTTGGTCATCGGTAGCTACAATAACCCGATTTAAATATTTTGAAGTTGTGGCTTGTTCGTATACTCTCTGAATCATGGGTTTGTTATTAATTAAAGCTAAGGCTTTACCCGGGAATCGGCGGGAATGATAACGGGCCGGAATAATACCTAAAGCTTCTTTCAAGGTGTTATACCTGTTTCAACCTTTTTTTCAGTTAAGGGGGGCTGAATTTTATCTGTAGTCTGACAGTTGGCTTCGAGATAAGCTCCTTCTTCCACTACTAATTTGGGAGTAATAATAGTTCCCAAGACTCGGCCTTTAGAGTTTATTTCAACTTTTTCTGAAGCCTGGATATTTCCTTTGATTTCTCCATTTATAATCAAGTAACCGATTTTTATGTCTGCCTCTACTTTGCCATTGTCACCAATAATAAGAATTGAGTCCGAATCAATCTTGCCCTTAAAGCGTCCGTCTATGCGAAATGTGCCTTTAAAATTGAGATCACCTTTGAATTCGGTATCTTTATCAAAGAAGCCGGTTATTTTATTTTCGTCAACTTCCCTTTTTTTGTCTTTCATTAATTTTCTCCTTTTATTTTTTCATAGATTCGGTTTAAATCATCCACTGAAAAATAATATATTTTTATCACACCTTTATGTTGATGGCCAGAAATAATAACTTTTGTGGCTAAGATATTTAGCATTTCTTCTTGAATGGCCGCTAGGTCTGGATCAGGAAGAGACGGCCGTGAGGTAGGTTGTTTTTCTAGGCGTTTTTTAATTAACTTTTCTACTTCTCGAACCGATAATTTTTTATCTGCCGTCTCTCGAGCCAGAGCTAGCTGAAGATGGCTATCTTCCAGAGAGAGTAAGGCTCGAGCATGACCCATGGAAATTTTTCCCTGAGATAAATAGGCTTGAACTTCAGATGGCAGTTTGAGGAGACGAAGATAATTAGTGACCGAGGTTCTGTCTTTTCCAACCTTTTCTGCTATTTGCTGTTGGGTGTAATTTAAGTCCTCCATCAATTTTTGATAAGCCAAGGCGATTTCTAAAGGATTAAGGTCTTCCCGTTGCAAGTTTTCTACCAGGCAAGCCTCAAGCTGTTTATCCTGAGGAAGACTGCGGATAAGTGCTGGAATTTTCTTGAGGCCGATTTTTTGAGCTGCCCGCCAGCGGCGTTCACCAACAATAATTCGATAGTGACCTTCTTCGGGGACGACGACAATAGGCTGAAGAATGCCTGATTCTTGAATGGACTGGGCCAGCTCTTCAATTGCTTGAGGATTAAAAGTCAGCCGAGGTTGAAAAGGATTTGGTTTGATCTGGTCTATATCCAAATCAGCGTATCTTTCTTCTTTTAAAATTCCATATTCTTCAGGAATAAAGGCCTTGAGGCCTTTCCCTAGTGCTTTCTTTTTCATTTTTTTAAAATCTCCTCTGCTAATTTGAGATAAGCTGCAGCACCTTTTGATTTTATATCATAAAGAATAATAGGTTTACCAAAACTTGGAGCTTCGGCCAGCCTTACTGTTCTGGGAATAATTACTTCATAAACTATGTCCGCTAAAGATTGCCTGACTTCTGCGGCTACCTGTTTAGAAAGATTCGTGCGTTCATCATACATGGTCAGGACAATCCCTTCAAGGTGTAATGAGGGATTAAGGTAGGCCCGGACTTGATCAAAGGTCTTGAGAAGTTCAGGAATACCTTCCATACAAAAAAACTCGCACTGAATAGGCACCAGAACTGAATCAGCTGCAGTCAGAGCATTAAGAGTTAAAAAGCCCAACGAAGGAGGGCAATCAATTAGAATAAAATGAAAAAACTTTCTAATCCTGTTGATAGCCCACTTAAGTCTTTGTTCACGGTTTTCTTTGGCATAAAGCTCTGCTTCAACCCCCGTTAATTCAGGGGATGAAGGACAGATATACAGGTTGTCCAGTTCAGCGGGCAGAATATAATCCATCAGGTAACGGCCATTCATAAGAGCAGGATAAATGCCTTTATTTTCTACTTTGGGCTTACCCAAGCCGGCAGTGGCCATTGCCTGGGGATCAAAATCGATAATCAGAACCCTCCTTTTTTTTAAAGCCAAGGAGGCAGCTAAATTGATAGCTGTTGTTGTTTTACCTACTCCCCCTTTCTGATTGGCAACAGCAATTATCCGGCTCATTGATTTTAATGTTTCACGTGGAACATTGTTTTCTTTTTTGGATGTTGAGATATATATGTAGATTTACCACTGCTGCTGGAGTTATACCCGGTAATCTTTTGGCTTGACCTATAGTTTTAGGTTTTAATTTGGTCAGCTGTTCTCTTGCTTCTCGAGTAAGGCCTGGAACCTGGTGGTAATCAATATTATCAGGAATTTTTTCTTTTTCTATCTTTTTCATACGGGCAATTTCTTTTTCCTGCTTTTTTATATAACCCTCATATTTTATTTCAGCTTCCAGATGGCGAATTTCCTCATCAGTTAAATTAAATTTTTTATATTCTAACACATTTTTGAATTTGACTTCAGGCTTTTTTAAAAATTCTTTTAGAGAAATTGTTTCTCTGTTTTCTGTTTTTATTCTTTCTTGGCTTAGGATTACCATAGCTTGCTTTATTCGTTCCTGTTTTTTAAGAAATGCTTGATAATCCTTATCGTTGATAAGTCCATATTTATGGCCGTAGGCTATCAGGCGCTTATCAGCATTGTCCATTCTGAGTAAAATTCTATATTCAGCTCTGGAGGTAAACAACCGGTAAGGTTCTTCTACTCCCTTCGAGATGAGATCATCGATTAGAACACCTATATAGGCTTCATTTCTCCTCAGAATAAAAGGCTTCTTTTTTTTTATTTTGAGAGATGCATTTATACCGGCCATCAAACCTTGAGCAGCAGCTTCTTCGTAACCAGAAGTGCCGTTTATCTGGCCGGCTAAAAAGAGATTTTCAATTTTTTTTGTCTCCAAGGTAGGTTTGAGCTGAGTAGGCAGAACAGCATCATATTCGATGCCATAAGCAGGCCTTAAAATTTTTGCCTGATCTAAGCCAGGAATACTCTCCAAAATTTGGGCCTGAACCTCAAGAGGTAAGCTTGAAGAAATACCGTTAACGTAAATTTCAGCGGTTTCCAGGCCTTCGGGTTCAAGGAAAAATTGATGTCTTTTATGATGAGGAAACTTAACTACTTTATCCTCAATAGAAGGACAGTACCGAGGCCCAATTCCCACAATCTTACCGCCGTAAAGAGGGGATTTATCCAAATTGTTGGTTATTATTTGGTGAGTTTTTGAGTTGGTATAACCAATATAACATAGTATTTTATTGGATAAATTTTTTTTGGTCCTAAAAGAGAAAGGAACAGGTTTCTCATCCCCAGGCTGAGGTTTAAACAGATTCCAGTCTATAGTATCCTTATGAAGCCTCATCGGGGTTCCTGTTTTTAGGCGAAAGGTTTTAAGGCCTAATTTTTTTAAATTAGTACTCAACTCAAGTGAAGGAGGCTCATTAGCTCGGCCAGCTGGATAACTGTGAAGTCCGATATGGATAAGGCCGTTGAGGAAAGTGCCTGGGGTGAGGATGACCGCCTCTGCCCAAATTTTTGTTCCATCTAAAGTCTTAATACCCACAGCTCTGTTATTTTTAACCAGGATTTCAGTTGCAATTCCCTGAAAAAGAGTAAGGTGAGGAACCTCTTCCAGCAATTTTTTCATGGTCAAACGGTAAAGAGCTTTATCTGATTGAGCTCTTGGAGCTTGGACTGCCCCTCCTCTACTTCTGTTCAACAATCGGAATTGGATGCCGGTCTCATCTGCCAGCAAGCCCATGATTCCCCCGATGGCATCGATTTCTCTGACTAATTGTCCTTTGGCCAGGCCGCCTATGGCTGGATTACATGACATTTGGGCAATTGTTTCTAGATGAATAGTGATGAGGCATGTTTCCAGGTTCATGAGGCTGGCCGCACGCGCAGCTTCGCAGCCGGCGTGACCAGCGCCAATGACTATGACTTGGTAATCAGCTAACATCTTTTTATTCCTGCTTATTTGCCGACACAAAAGCGGCTGAAAATATTGTCAATTATTTCCTCAGCTTTTATTTCGCCTGTAAGCTGTCCCATTAAGGAAATAGCTTTCCTAATCTCTTCCACATAGAATTCTTCTGAATAACCTTGATGAAGCATATTTCTGGCGGAAGTAAGACAGTTTGCAATTTTTTCCAAAAGAAGTTTCTGATGAAGATGAAGGATGGCTTCCTGCTCTTGATCTTGATCAGGGACAAAGATTTTATAGATTAAATCTTTTAGAGCCTCAACGTTAGTGCCCTTTAAAGCAGAAATTTCTAAATAATGAACCCCACGAGCTTGATTCAATATTTTATTTTTATTTATTTTTGACGGTAGATCTATTTTGTTAAAGATAATCACTGGCTTTTTAGTTTTATATTGAGAAAGAAGTTTTAAATCTTCAGAGGTTTCTGGTCTTGAGGTATCAAAAAGAAGGAGGATCCCATCAGCTTGGGCCAACAGCTTTTTTCCTCGACGAATACCTTCTCTTTCAACAGGATGAGAAGATCTAGTCAGACCGGCCATGTCTACCAGCGAAAATATAGCCTCTTTAATTTTGAGAGTTTCCTGGAGGTAATCTCTGGTTGTGCCTGGGTAAGGGGTGACAATGGCCCGTTCTTGCTGGAGAAGGGCATTAAAAAGGGTTGATTTGCCAACATTGGCCCGGCCAGTTATGGCTAATTTCAGACCTTCTCTGAGGATTCGTCCCAATTTATAGCTTTCAACTAGCTTGTTTATAGTTTGAAGAGTTTTGTCCATGGAATTTGTAATTTTTAAGGGAGAAATTCTTAAATTTTCTTCTGGAAATTCAAGACTTGCCTCTATCTGGGAGACAAGATTTACTATTTTCTGCCTTAGACTCAGGATTTGGCTGGAAAGGCTGCCTTCTAACTGGTTGAAAGAGATTTTTGCTTGTTTCAGAGAAGCGGCTTGGATAAGGTCATTAACAGCCTCGGCTTGGAGGATGTCAATTCTGCCATTCAGATAGGCTCGAAGAGTAAATTCTCCGGGTTTAGCATGGCGGGCCCCGGCTTTAATCCCCAGGCGGATTATTTCCTCAAGGAGGACAGGGCTGCCATGACAGCTTATTTCGACTACATCTTCCCTGGTATAAGTATAGGGTTGAGGAAAGTAGGTAAGATATCCTTCTTCAAAGAACTCTTTTTGTTCAAAATTATATAGATTTCCTAATAGTGGCCGCCTGGGAAGTATTTTTGCTTTCGCTTTTTTAGGTTTAAATAATTTTTTGGCAATAGAAAGAGATTTTTTGCCGCTTAAACGGACGATACCTAGACCTCCATAGCCAAGAGGGGTAGAAATGGCAATAATAGTATCGTCTATCATCATCTTTATATGATAAATTTTAAATCAAGAAAGGTAAAGACAAAGAAACAGCTCAAAATTGTGATGGTTGATACTAAAAAAAATTGGCGAAAAAAAGAGAAAAAGATGGGCTGTGGCTCAGGTAGAGTCTGAGTGTTCTTTTGAAGGGTAAATTTTTACTCTCTTCCAGAAGCCGTCGCCAATGCTTTCTGTGGTAATACCCGGAATCTGGTTGACAGCAATATGGACAATCCGCCTTTCGTAAGGATTCATAAGTTCTAATACTTCATCCTTTCCGGTTTCGTGGACTTGGCGGGCAATATTTTGAGCGTATAAACGCAGCTCCCTTTCTTTTCTTTTTCGGAAAAAATCACAATCAATCTGGACTTTTTGAGGAGATATTTTATTTAGAAGGTGCTGTAAGGCTAAGAGCAAAGCACCCTCTTTGCGGATAAGGAGGTGTTTATCTTTGCCATCAAAAATAAAGAAGATCATGTCATCTCGGCGCTTGATTTGATAGGATAGCTGAAGAGGAAAATAGTTCAATAAATTATTTAAAAATTTGGCGGCTGAATTTTCTTCTAAATCTTCTTTAGGCCAGGCCCTAATGACGATTTCTTTACTTTTCATGCCAAAGAGCTTTGTTTTTTCAGTGACAACTTCGTAATTGAATTTAGAACGCGGAAGCTTGAGAGTATGTTCAGCTAAGCTTATTACTTCTTCTAAATTTCTCCCCTTAAATTCTTGTTGTTCATTATTTTTTTCTTCTTTTTTTTCCATGAGATTCTCTCTTTTTCTTTTGCATGAGTCGATTCATGATGAGTTGCTGTCCAATTTGAAGGACATTATTGGTCAACCAATAAAGAACTAAGCCGCTTTGGAAATTCATGAAGAAAATAGTCATAACCACTGGCATAATCAACATCATTTTTGCTTGGGTTGGATCAGCTGAAGTGGGAGTCAATTTCTGGCTTATAAACTGAGTAATGCCCATTAATATTGGAGTAACATAATATGGATCTTTGACTGAGAGGTCTTTTATCCAGAAAATAAATGGACTCTGTCTAAATTCGATACCAACAACCAATAGACGGAAAAATCCCCAAAAGATAGGAATCTGAACCAACATCGGCAGGCAGCCTCCGGCCGGATTTATGCCATGTTCCTTGTAGAGTTTCATTATTTCTTCATTCATTTTGCGGCGGAGAGCTATATCCTGTTTGGCTTTTTTATATTTAGCGCGGAGAGCTTTGATTTTGGGCTGAAGCTCTTGCATTTTGGCCATGGAACGAGTGCTGCTGTAGGTTAAAGGGAAAAAGATAATTTTTATGATTAAGGTTAAAATGATTATACAGAAACCCCAATTAGGAATAGCGCTGTGGATAGATTTGATTGCTTTAAGCAAAATCTGGGCAATGAATCCAAAAAAACCGAACCTTATTAATTTTTGGCAATTAGCCCCGAATTTGCTAAGGGTATCATATTCCTTTGGTCCAATATAAGCTTTAAGAGGATTGGTTAGTGAAAGGAAAAAATAAGGAGATTTATCTTTTATTTCTTTGATAAAGGTGGCTTTAGCCTGTTGAGAGGAAGTGATAAAAACAGCTGTAAAATAATTGTCTTCATAAGCTGCCCAGCTGATAAAATTGAATAAACTTTTTTCCGGCTTGAATTTTTTCTCATTTTGGTGATAGACCTTATTGGCTGTAAAAACAGCCACCCCTCGGCCACCTCCAAACCTTTTTTTCTGCTGATCGAGGGTAGGATTACCTAAGCTGGGCCCCCAGAGGAGACCGGGTTCAATAGGCTGGTTTTTTTTCCAGACTTTTAGCTTGACTTCAAATGAATATTTTCCTCCCTGAAAAATGAATATTTTTTCAACTCTGTTACCAGCGACATCTGCATAAGTGAAATGGAGTTCGCCTTTTTGGCCTTGGCTCAGCTTAAGCGAAGATGTAGAGAATTTATAGAGAGCATGATTAATTTCGTTATTAAAAGTAACGTCCTCTGTTTGGAGGGCAAAAGGGTATTTATTTATTTCTTGGCTTTGAAGAGAAACAAGCTCCAGGTTTTCCTTATTCTCGTTTTTATATTGTTTGAGCTGCCAACTTTTAAGAACAGCTCCTTTATTACTCCACACAGCTCGATAAAGGGAAGTATCAATAATTATTTCTTTTTCTTGGGCTGCTGCCAGCGGCTGCAAATTCTTTTCTTGAGGTTTTTCTTTAGGTGGAGTTGGCGGCAATGGCTTTTCCGCTTTCTGAGAAGGTTTTTGGGCTGGAGTCTTTTCTACCTTTGGCGAGATTTCAGGAGTTGCGGGGGCTGGTTTTTTAACAAAGAGAGCTTGATAGAGAACCAGAACTAAAAATGAAAGGACAATGGCCAGTAATACTCTTTTTTCCATAGGCAAACCCTTTAGGGAACAGGGTCAATTCCTCCAGGGTGTAAAGGATGGCATTTTAGGAGCCTCTTACTTCCCAGAAAGATTCCTTTTATAAAGCCGAACTTTCTTATTGCCTGATAGGTGTAATTTGAGCATGAAGGATAAAAACGACAGGTGTGGCCGAAGATAGGCGAAATTAATAATTGGTAAATTTTAATTAAAAATAAGGCTATATATTTCATCGGGGTTGATTATTTTGATTGATAAAATCGATAGCTGTCAGGTATTCTTTACGGATAAAACTCCAGGAGAGTTCCATAATATCTTTTTTAGGAATGACTATTATATCCATCGGGTTCTTTAAAAGTTCTTTATTCCTGCGGAAAAGTTCTCTCAGCCATCTTTTTATTTTGTTTCTATCAACAGCATCGCCCACTTTTCGGCTGACTACTACAGCAAATCGAGAAAATAATAAATTATTAGGCAAATAAATGAGGCTGAAATGTTCTCCTTTGTAGCGCCGGCCCTGTTTATAGAGAAGTAAAAACTCACTCTTTTTTTTAATTCTTTCCTGAGGACTGAAAGTTTCACCCATTAAGCGGAGAGTTTTTTTCTGCCTTTTCTTCTGCGGTTCTTGATGATGTGCTGACCGCCTTTGGTTTTCATCCTGACCAGAAAACCATGGGTCTTTTTTCTTTTTCTTCTGTTAGGTTGAAATGTTCTTTTCATTTTTCTCTTAATTTATGGTTATTTGAAATGGTATGTTAATAAACTAGGCTGTGTCTGTCAAGCATTTCTGATTTTCTTCCTCAGGCAAAAATTTGACTCCTCTCCCTCCTTGGATTATAATTAAAAAAAATGAATTCATTCAAGATTGGAGATAAGATAATCTATCCCAATCAGGGCCTGGGTATAATTGAAGATATTCAAGAAGAAAATTATTATGGGGAAAACTTCAAAATTTATCATGTAAGAATTTTGGCCAATAATACCTTAGTTTTAGTTCCCTCTGCCAACGCTGGTGAAATAGGAATTCGCAAGCCAATCTCTGAAGATACGATTGATGAGATATTTGAGTTCATGAGAAATGGACAGGTTGATGTAACCAAGAATTGGAAGGGACGATATAAAGAACATCTAACTCTTATGAAATCAGGATCGATTCTTGACATGGCTCTTGTTCTGAAAAGCCTTTACTATCTTAACTTGATCAAACCGCTTTCCTTCCGTGAGAAAAAAATGATGGAAAGAGCCAAAAATCTTATTGTTACTGAAATCTCAGAGGTTTCTTCTCTGCCTTCTACAGAAATTGAGAGAAAGGTCCTTCAATCATTGTCTATTTGCTTTAAAGATGTCCAGTCTCAGATAGAGTCCTGAGCTTCAAAACTATGCTTTTTCCGGCATTGATTCTTTTTTTCCTATTTTTACTCTTGAGTGCTTTTTTTTCTTCATCAGAGACAGCCTTCATCGCTGCTAACCCTTATAAGCTTGATTATTTAGAAAAAAAAAGAATAAAAAAAGCCAAACTTGTCCGCAAAATGATCAAAAGAATGGATAACCTTCTGGCCACTATTCTGATTGGTAATACGCTGGTCAACACCGCTGCTGCTTCCGTATCTACTTTTATTTTTGTCTCCTTCATCAATGATAAAAATGAGGCAGTATTGTTAGCTACTATTACAACTACTTTTTTAATTTTGCTTTTATCTGAAATAACACCAAAAACTTATACCGCCTATAATCCTCTAAAGGTCTCGTTCCTCTTTGTCCGCCCAATCAGGATCTTTATCATTCTTTTTTACCCTTTGGTTCAATTTTTTACTTTTTTTTCACGCTTGATGTTTCCTTCATCCCAGAGAAAGACTTTAGGACTTCCTTCTTCTCTTGATGAAGAGGAGATTAGAAGCCTGTTGACTATAGGAGGAAAGGGCATATCTTCCCTGAGAAAGAAAATGATTGCGGGCGTTTTGGAAATCGGTTCTCGACCGATTAGGGAAATTATGGTACCCCGCCCTCAGGTTAAAGCAATAGAAAAAAAAGCTTCCTTAAAAGAAATATTGGAGCTTATTCTTTCTGCTGGTTTTTCGCGCTATCCAGTTTTTAAGGATAGGATGGATAACATTGAGGGTTTTATACATGCCAAAGATATAATTCCTTATCTTATAGATAATAAACAATTTAAGTTGGATGAGCTGCTTAGAAAACCCCTATTTATCCCGGAAGCAGCTTCTTTAGAGAAGACTCTAATTCAAATGCAGGAAAAGGCTGTCCATTTTGCCTTTGTGGTTGATGAATTCGGAACTGTAGAGGGAATTGTTACTCTAGAGGACATAATTGAGGAAATTATTGGTGAAATTCAGGATGAATTTGACACTAAAGGGGAGAAATGGATAATTCCTATCGAAAGGGAGGTTTATTTAGTAAAAGGAGTAGCTTCGATTAAAGA
>Ga0190360_1000585_pt1 | contig 20238 bp, 16 predicted proteins | sample 48721834_MG_FD_161271 | JGI IMG/M metagenome (GOLD analysis project Ga0190360, IMG submission 161271) | Hydrothermal vent microbial mat bacterial communities from Southern Trench, Guaymas Basin, Mexico - 4872-18-3-4_MG | ecosystem: Environmental > Aquatic > Marine > Hydrothermal vents >... | reverse complement strand
GGAAAAAGAAAATTTTACAAACTCAAATCTTCAAATATCGACTTCAACACCAAGCCCTAGTGTCTGGCTTTGACTAAGGACAAGCTCGGCTACAGCTACATCCTGAACAGCTATTCCCACCGATTTAAAAAAGGTTATTTCTTTATCTGATTGACGGCCGGGGAGTTTCCCAGCTGCTATCTGACCAATTTCTCCATATATGTCTCCTTTCCTTAATATTCCCTTTTCTATAGGAATAAGTAAATCCCCAGCTTCAGCCAAACAGGCCTGGAAAGAGTCCACGACCACTTTGGCCCGAACAACTGTCTCGGCTGGAATCTCCTGCATTTGCGGAGTATAAGAGCCAATACCATTGATATGGACCCCAGGCTTGAGAGAGACATCATCAAAAACAGGGCGGAAAGAAGTTGTAGCTGTGCAAATTATATCAGCTTCTTGGACAGCTTCAGACGGAGAGGTGACTATTTGAACTTCAATTTGGCTAGTTATGGTGCTTTTTCTTAATTCTTCAGCCAATTCTTCAGCTTTTTCTCTCTCTATATCGAAAATCCAAATTTTCCTGATAGGCCGAACTGAAAGGACAGCCTCTATTTGAGTCCTTGTTTGAGCTCCGGCTCCAAAAAAAGCGGCCACTCGAGCTTCCTTTCGAGCCAGAAGCTCGGTGGCCACACCAGAAGCAGCTCCGGTTCTGAGGGCTGTTAAATAAGAACCTTCGATAACAGCTAAAGGCTGGCCGCTTTCTGCGCTCAGAGCTATAACTGTAGCCAAAATAGTAGGCAATTTCTTCTCTTTGTTTTTAGGAAAAACTGAGACAATTTTGACTCCTAATGATTGGCTCTGGGCTAAATAAGCAGGCATAAACAGGGATACTGCCTCCTGCTCTTTGATGGCAATGTGACTCCTTAAAGGAACTATAGCTTGACCGGCTGAAAGTTGGATATAGGCTTCTTTAACGGCCTTAATAGCCTCAACCATTTTAACTGCTTTCTTGACTTCATTTCGCGAAATAATTCTTATCTTCATGGTTATATTACCCTCCTTTCCCCCTTTAATTCTTCTCGCTTAAAGCGCCCATAAGTAAAGGGAGAAAGATCAAATTCAGTTTTTCTTTTAAGAATAAACTCACTTAATATCTGTCCAACTGCCGGACCATGTTGAAAACCATGGCCAGAAAAACCAGCAGCACAGAAAAAGCCTTCAATTTCTGACAAGGCCCCTATAATTGGATTGCTATCAGGTGTAACAGCATAAAGACCAGCCCATCCTTTTAAAATCTCTGCCTTTTCTAAGATAGGAACCCGATGGATGGCCGCCGCTGTAACTTCCTCTAACCTAGACCAATCCAAATTAGTATTAAAACTTGGAGGCTCTTCTGGATCATTCTTGCCCATTAAGATTCCTGCTCCTTCTCTGCGAAAATAAAAAGAATTATCCATATCAATGACCAAAGGGATAGGCTCTGTTATATCCGGGAAAGCTTTAGTCACAAATACTTGCCTCCGATAAGGATTTATGGGTAAATCTAAACCAGCCATTTTGGCTACTTCCTTAGCCCAAGCTCCAGCAGAATTAACCACAATATGGGTATAAATAGCTCCTCTATTAGTTTGAATTTTTCTTATCCTCCCCTCTTTTATTTCTATTCCTACGGCTTCTGTCTTTTCTTCAAGGCTAACGCCTAGCTTTCTGGCTGCCTGGGCAAAGCCCATAGCAACCAAGTAGGGATCTGCATAGCCATCTCGTGGGCTTAAAGTGCCTCCTTTTAGATCAGAGACATAAAGATAAGGCCAGCGGTGTTCAATTTCAGAAGGCTGACAAATCTCAACTTGAACGCCATAAGCTTTCTGTTGTTCAACTCCGGCTAAAAAATCTTTCCAGGTTTGATCTTGTTGAGCCAAAAATAAATAGCCAACTTGATGAAAACTAATATCCTGACCGAATTCCTCTTGGAAATTTTCAAAAACTTCTATTGACTTTTGAGAAAGTATTATATTGGCCGGATGAGAAAACTGCTGACGAATCCCTCCCACCGATAATCCGGTTGAAGCCTGAGCTAAAAGATCTCTTTCTACGAGGACTATATCTCGACAGCCAGCCCGAGCTAGATAATAGGCGGTAGACAATCCCATAATGCCCCCGCCAATTATGACCACCTCAGCCTTCTTCTTAAGTTTCTCCATTCCCTTCTTTTTTCGTCTTCTTTAAGACTAAGACTTTATTATTTCCTCCTCCATCCAAGCCAACTTTTTACCTTAATCATTCTCTTCGGCTGAACCCAACTCACTTCTACCTTATATGAGATTTAATAACGTTCGCTAATTTAGCAATTCCTTCTTCAATCTTATTTTGGTTTAAAAAACTAAAAGCTAGCCTAAGGTATGGAGTTTGGGGGGGCTTAACAAAAAAATCATTTCCACTTAATACCAAAACTCCTGAAGATTGAGACCAATTTACAACCTCTTCAATCCTCAAGTTAAAAGGAAGCTTTATCCAGATAAAAAAACCACCTTTGGGTTTGGTCCAGCTTATGGCTTCTGGCATATAAGTTTCAAGGCTTTTAAACATTATATCTCTTTTAAGTTTATAATGAGCCCGAATAAATTTCAGGTGAGGCTCAAGCCAGCCATGATTACAGAAGCAAGAGACGACATTAGCTATTAATGGGCTAGAACCACCACCCATTCGTTTTAAGCCGCTATCGATTAAAAGTTCAATAAATGTTGGGGGGGCAATTAACCATCCGAGCCTTAAACCAGGAGCAAGAATCTTGGAAAAACTACTCAATCTAAGTACCCTATTAGTTTTATCTAGAGCAAAAAAAGAAGGCGGAGGTTCATTTTCATAGGCAAGTTCCCTGTAGACATCATCCTCAACCAGATATAAATCCCAATCTTTAATAACTTCGAGCACAGCTTTTTTTCTGGCCAAAGAGATACTTATTCCACTGGGATTCTGAAAATTAGGAATTGTGTAAAGAAATCTGGCTGACTTTCTCTTTCTCTTGAGCCTCTCTAAGACTGCCTCTAGTTGTTCGACTATTATCCCTTCCTCATCAATATCGACTGAAAAAACATTCAAGCCGTGATCGCTGAAGAGCTTAAGGGTTTCATGGTAGGTAGGAGCCTCAACTATGATTGTATCTCCTTGGTTAGTAAATAAAGAGCAGATATGGTCAAGAGCCTGAGAAGCTCCTCCTGTTAACATAATTTGAGCCCTGGGAAGATCAACATTTTCTTTTTTCTTAAATCTCTTTCTAAGATAATCAAGCAAAGGTCCATAACCCTGTTCAGGACCATACTGTAAAGCCAAGGAAGCTTTATTCTTAAAAACCTGGTCAAAACAAGTTCGAAATTCCTCAAGGGGAAAAGTGGTAAGGTCAGAAAGGCCATAGATAAAGGATATAGTCCCTGGTGGCCCAGCTGCTTGGACTGAGGCTAAAGGATCATAGTTATTTTTCATAAATCTGATTACGATTAATTATCATAATTATAGAAATGTTTTCAATATACATTTAATAATAATTCTCATCCTGGATGAAATTAACTTTTAACTTCCGTCTTAACCTCAGTTATCCTAAGATATAGAAGGTCAGAAGCCATTATTTTTAGGTTTGCAATTTAGGAAGTAGTTTCTGAGGTGGCTGGCCAAATAATTTTTTGTAAATTTCAGGATAATAATCCTTTCCACCTAAAAGCAAAAATGTAAGGGGCATAGTTTGTTTAGCTAACTGGCTCATCTTGGAGACTAAGGCCCGAATCTCCCATTGAGCACTAGTATCTTCTCTGAGTCTTGAGATGTGATACAATTCTCTAGCATTTACTTTCAAGAGGAGACGACGGCGGTGAGCATTAGTCAGGATATACTCTGCCCCAGACTCCAACTTTTTTTTAAAATCAAAATAAGCTTGATTGGTTTTCTCTATCATAGCCATAAATTCTGATTTTGCTCCGATATCTTCAATGGAAACAGGCACAGTCACTCCCAGGTGAGGATTATAGTTTTGAACTGTCTGAGTAGTTAAGCGGTGACGTTTTAGCTGAGCATAACAGGAAGCAGAAACTACTAAGTCGAAGGTTAAATCCACATATTCAAATTCTCGAAGGACTGCATCATAAAATTCCATATATTTAAAAGCTGTCATTAAGTAATTCTTCTTTTGCTCAAAGCTTAATTCCCTGGCTTTTTCCAGACACTGATTATATGAGAGAGAGGAAGAGGTGTGAAAAAGAGAAGCAATTAATTTTGTATCTGCTTCGGGTGTAAAATCCACCAATTGGACTTTGTAATTTGAGTTAGTTGAAGATTTAAGCCAGGGCTTAGCTCTTTCTCTAAGCTCAGCATAGACCTTAGTATCAAAATCGCTGGGATCAGTGAAAAGGATAATAGAGGGTGCTATTTTCTTAGCCGCAGAATAAAGCTGGTTGGTAAGTTCCTGCAGTTCAGCCAATTTTCTGGCCGCTAAATGCCTTATAATAAACTCTAAATTTCGGGCATTAACAGTCATACCCAGCTGACCAAGGGTAGCTAAACTGACAATATAACGAGCATCCTCTTTAGCCCAACCATCCAACTTAGAATGCGCTTTCGGTTCAGAGGCTAACTCTTTAAATTTGGCGAAAAAATGAGAATGAAGCCTCTGATGAAAGCGATGATAGAGCTCATTCTGGGCTTCAATCATTTGGCAGAAAATATCTTCTTTGCCTACTTTCCTCACTTCTTCAGGAATTAAATAATCATCTCCTAAAGTGATATATCTCTGAGATTTCTCTGTAAAAGAAGAGAGCCTAAATTTTTCCAGTTCTTCTGTAGCCAAACGGCTGAGACCAATGATGTCGAAGTTAAAAACGGCATGTTCAGCCACAGAATGATGCCCCATTTTAAATATTATATTTCTGTTTGAGCGGCGAGCTTTATCTACCTCGGCTCTGGCAATAGCTCTCAGCTCATTCACAGGACGAGAATCTCTCGAGATTCTGGCATAGGAAGCAGAAAGAGTTTCAGGGGTGACATCCTGGCGGGGCTGGCTATTTCTCTTCAATGCTTCAATAACATCACTATCAATATTATAACCAGCCAGAATAACTTTCATTTTCCTTTAAAATAAAAATAGCTTATAAAAAAGTCAACTTTCCTCAGCCATTGAATAGCAAAAGCAGATGGAGTATCATGAATTTATAATAAATAAGATGAAAAATAAAGAAATAGCTGCTATTTTAGCTCGAATTGGTGATGCCCTGGAAATAAAAGGGGAAGCAGGCTTTAAAGTCTTAGCTTACCGCAAAGCAGCCCGAATCTTAGAAGATTTAACTGAAGATGTAGAAAAAATTGCTCAACAAAAAAAACTCCAGGAAATTCCTGGAATTGGCAGCGGTATGGCTAAAAAAATTGAGGAATATTTAGCCACCGGCCAAATGAAAAAATATCAAGAAGCTCTGGCTAGCATTCCTGAAAGCCTGCTTGACCTCTTAGAAATTCAGAACCTTGGAGCTAAAACCCTTCATCTTGCTTACCAAAAATTAGGAGTTGAAAATCTGACAGACCTGAAAAGAGTTATTGAAGACGGTTCTCTGGCCAAACTCTACGGCCTTGGAGAAAAAAAAGTAGAAAATATCAAGAAAGGGATTGAAATCTACGAGCAAGCCCAACAACGCATTCCCATCTTTGAAGCTGTAAACATTGTCGAAGAAGTGATAAATTACCTCCAACAATCTCCCCTCGTTGGGCGTCTTTCTCCAGCTGGTTCATTACGTCGCATGAAAGAAACAGTAGGAGATATAGATATCCTGGCTACAGGAAAAAAAGGAGCCCAGATTATTGATCACTTTACTAAATTTACCGGAGTAAGCCGAGTTCTGGCTGCCGGTGAAACCAAGGGCTCAGCAATGATTTCCACTCCTCAAGGAGAACGCCAGGTCGATTTGAGGATAGTCGATGAATCTGAATATGGGGCCGCCCTCCAGTACTTTACTGGCTCTAAAGCCCACAATATTAAGCTTAGATCTATGGCCCGGGAGCGTGGATTGAAAATTTCTGAATATGGGGTTTTTAAGGGAGAGAAAAAAATAGCTGGCTATGACGAAAAAGAAGTATATAAAACATTGGACCTGCCGCTTATTCCTCCTGAACTAAGAGAAGATAGAGGAGAAATTGAGTTGGCGGCCAAAGGCAAACTTCCCAAAATAGTAGATTATAATGATATTAAAGGAGATCTTCATGTCCATTCTCGCTACAGTGATGGTAATCTGTCTTTGCCAGAATTGGCCCAGATAGCCAAAAAGCTTAATTACCAATACATTGCTGTCTGCGATCATTCCCAGGCCGCCAAATATGCTCATGGATTAACCATTCACCGTCTTCAGGAACAAATAAAAGAAATCGATATTATCAATCAAAAACTTCAGGGCCTTAAAATACTGAAAGGAATTGAAGTTGATATTTTAGCTGACGGTCAGCTTGATCTTCCTGATTCTATTCTAAAAGAATTAGATATTGTTTTAGCTGCCATTCACAGCGGTTTTAAGAAAAATGTAACTGAGAGAATTATTAAAGCTATGGAAAATCCATGGGTATCAATCATTGCCCATCCCTCGGGGAGACTTATTTCTAAAAGAGAAGGTTATGAGGTAGATCTGGATAAAGTCCTTATTAAAGCTAAAGAAAAAGGGAAGATCCTTGAATTAAATGCTTATTATGACCGCCTCGATCTCAATGAATTTTACTTAAAAAAGGCCAAAGAACTAGGAATAAAAATAAGTATAGGGACAGATACTCACTATGCCAGTGGTTTTCTAATGATGCGCTTTGGAGTAGGCATTGCCCGTCGAGCCTGGCTGGAAAAAGAAGACATACTAAACTGCTTAAGCTATGTAGAACTGTTAAAAAAGCTGAAACAGTTCAAGCCAAAGAACGGATAGAGATAATTTTGGATAAAAGTATTTTCAAAACCTTTGTAATTAATATTAAACAAAATCATCTTTTTTTATTTCTAATTCTCCTCCTTTCCCTTGTTATCGAATTCAACCCTGAATTAATAATTAAAGAACAATTCTTTAACCATCTAAATGTAGATTCAAAAGGCTGGAGATTTCTCCAACAAGATTCTAATTTTAAAACTACCACTACCTCTTTTTTTCAAGCCAGCTTGCCAAATTCTGGAGTCCTTAAAGTTCAAGGAAGAAATTTGTACTACCGCGGACGAAAAATTTTTTTGGTCGGGGTCTCTAGAAGAGAAGCCCTCCATCGAAACTGGTACAACTTTAGCCTGAAAAAATACGAGGATGAAATTATAAAGTATAAATTAAACTATGAAAGAATCGATGCCGTCAGAGACTATAAAAAATTGCGGAGACATTGTCAGAAGATGAAAAAACACGGCATTATTGTTGAGCTCACTCTTTATGACAGTGGGCAAGGCGGTTTTCTGGCAAACATAGACCAAGTTATAAAAGCCACTGGCGACTTAGGTAACATTATATATGAACCAGTAAACGAATTATATTCAGATGAAGATGTTAAAGTGGCTAAAAGACTTACCAATTACTTAGTCAAAAAAGGGTTTTTGGTCTCAGCAGGGGCTTTTGGAGCAGCAGGAGAAAAATGGTCAGAAAAATTTGATCCCATAAACAGTCCTAATCAAATTATTTCTGTTCACAGAGCTTGGGATAAAGAATCCATCCTTAAATATAAAAAAGCCAAGAAGCCTATTATTAGGAACGAATATTTTGACCGAGGCCAATTAGGTTTAAATGGCGTCATTAGAGTTATGAGCGAATCATTTGAGGCTGGAGCAGCTGGCGTTAATTATTATGGCTTTAGAATGGAGAGCCTAAAAGACCTGGCTCGGCTCGATCCCGAACCTTATTGGAAGTATCTAAAATTTGCTTCTCTATTTAGCCAAAAACTTAATTGGAAAAAAACATAATAATACTATTTTACCTTTGGCCTTTGCCTTAAACCAAAAAATATTCATATCCCAAAGTAGAAGCTCTACCTTCGCTTTCTAAAAATAAAAATTTGTCTTGACTTTTTTCCAGATGTTAATTTTTAATTAATCATCCTAAAAAATAATCTTTTGTTTACAATTATAATTATAATAAATTCAAAATTAAAATATATTTGATTATTAATTGACATTGATTTAAATTGCCTTTTAAATTATTATCTTAGGAAATGCAAAAAAGTTCCAATCTGTTTAGACTACCAGCTTTAATTATCAACAAAATTAGATAAAAAAAGGAGAGGTATAACTTCATCGATTTCATTGCTTTTTTGGGATGAAAAAGTGAAAAATTTATTTATTTTATTTCTTATTCTCTGGCTTTCAATTTCTTTATTTTCTTCTGACCTTACTAAAAAATATAATTTAAAAACAAAAGTAGACGAAAAGCATGGGATTACCTGGTATATCCATAAAAATAATATGCAGTCCAGGTCCAGAATTTACCTTTATATAGGGAAAATAAACAAAGATAATAAATACTTTTTAAAATTAAGAATAAATTACTATGCTCCTATTAACCTTTTTATAAAAGAATATGTATTCAAAATTGATGATGATGAATACACCCTGACCCCAAGAAAAACAATCCAAACTTATTATATAAGAAGTACGGCTATAGGAACTGATGATTTTGAGGAAGAAAATTCTGGCGAGACAATCTGTGAAACATATGATGTCTCTATTAATAGTGAAGAATTAGTGTTAATGGAAAAAATTGCAAACTCAAAAAAGACAAGCTTAAAGTATCAAGGCGTAAAAGGCTACAAACGGGTTAAAATTCATAAGAGTTCAATCGAAGCCATTAGGGATGTGTTAGATGCCTTTAAAGAAATGGTTAAAAGTCAATAATAAATACAAAATAAATCTTTTAGGGGGTGATTTTATGAAGAAAAAATCAATCTGGCTCTCAGCTCTAGCCATCGTTCTTATGGGCCTTTGTTTCCAGGCTGTGGCTCAAGAAGCCCGCAGCCGCTTTGACTTAATGAATCTTATTCGAAAGGAAAAATTTGATTTTATACTTCCCCAGGCAATGAGAGATAATAAAGTTGATATGTGGATTCATGTCATAAAAAGAGGTGATCCGGATCCCCTTAATCTTGATCTTGGCGGAACCATGGGTTATTTCATTTTTACTGATAGGGATGGCCCCCGAATTGAGCGAGCCTATTTCAGCGGACCCTTCGGCCATCTTGCTGACGAATCAGTTTATGACATAATTGGTCCGGAAAGTGATATTCCCAAGTTTGTGGCTGAACGTGATCCTCAGCGAATAGCTGTCAATATGTCAGAATGGCTGACTGTAGCTGACGGCCTTTCTTATACGGGCCACAAAAAATTGGTCAAGTTGCTCGGCCCAAAATATGCAAAAAAGTTGGTCTCGGCTGAAAATGTTATTACTGATTTCAGAGTCAGAAGAGTTCAAACAGAAATTATTGCCTTTGCCAAAGCCTGCGAAATACAAAGACAAATTTTAGAAGAAGGGCTAAATAGGATAAAACCTGGTATAACCACCAGAGAAGAGATAGGATGGTGGGCTCAGGATCAGCTTTTAGCTCATGGCCTCCAGCCCTCACTTTTCGGAGCCGAACTCCCAGGGATAAGTCATTCTCAAGTTTCCCAGCGCTCTGAAACCCGGAGACCTGATTATACTTTCCAGCGCGGTGATTTCATCTCTTGGGATTGGGGAATAAGGTACTTAAATTTTGGCACAGACTTTAAGCGCAAAGCTTACATCCTCCAGCAAGGAGAGCCCTCTTTGCCTCTTGGCCTCCAGAAGGCCTGGGATCGTGGCTTAAAAGCAAGGGAAATCATTCGTAAAACATATAAATCCGGACACACAGCTGGAGAAACTTTAAAAATGATTGTCAAGGCTTTAGAAAAAGCTGGTTTTATTTACACTCCTTTTACTGATATCGGCCCTAAAGATAGAGAAATAATTAATTCCTTAGGGGAGTCGCCTCAATCTGGCTTCTCTATAGACTGCCATTGTGTGGGCAACACGGGAAACAGTGAAGTAGCTGTTGGCCCTTCCATAGCCCCTTTCCGTCCTGATAGAGCTCATCTACTAGTTCATCCTAATAATCTCATTGCCTTTGAATTCATTGTCCATACCTGGGTTCCAGAATGGAAAAGAAGATTGGCCATCAATTTTGAAGACAACGCCTTGGTCACTGAAAGAGGAATAGAGGCCCTTTATCCCCGCAACGAAAAAATTATTCTAATCCGCTAATACCCTGAATGAACCTTAAGGTAATTAAAAAAATTCTCCCATATCACAAAGGGATATTAGAACGCAGGTGACTTGAGGGGTGAAGGTACACTTTCTATCCCTTCATAACTGCAACAGGGACAACCCGAGCCACAAGCTTGCCAATGCCTACTTTATGTGAGACACGGACTACTTCATCTACATCTTTGTAAGCTTGAGAGGCTTCCTCAGCTACTCCTTTCCAGCTGGTGGATTTAAGCTCAATACCCTTGCTTTCCATTTCCTGTTTTATTTTCTCGCCTCTAAAGCGGCGCAAAGCTTCATGACGAGACATAACCCGGCCGGCTCCATGGGCAGTGGAGCCAAAACTTATTTTTTCAGCTTCGGAAGTGCCCACCAAAATGTAGGAAGCAGTGCCCATGCTGCCGGGAATGAGCACCGGCTGACCAACTGCCCGATAAACTTCAGGAATCTCCTCCCGACCTGGCCCAAAGCTTCTTGTAGCCCCTTTCCGGTGAACACAAACTCTCTTCGTTTGACCGTCTATAATATGTTTTTCGAATTTGGCCACATTATGACAAACATCGTAGATCTGATCCATTCCTTCTGAGCTACCCATGACCCGGGCAAAAACATTTCTAACCCAGTGGGCAATCATCTGTCTGTTAGCAAAGGCAAAGTTAACAGCTGCACTCATCGACTTGTAATACTCCTGACCTAATTCAGAGCGAATAGGCGCATTTATTAATTCTCTATCAGGTAGGTCTCTGGTTCCAAATTTATTTTCCATCAACCGAATATAATCTGAAGCAACTTGATGGCCAAGCCCTCTACTGCCACAGTGAATCATAACTAAAATCTGGCCCTTAAAATGAATTCCAAAGACTTCAGCTATTTCTTCATCAAAAATCTCGGAGACTTTTTGAATCTCTAAAAAGTGATTGCCAGCTCCAAGAGTTCCCAATTGAGGAATTCCTCTCTCTATTGCTCGACGGGAAAGGAGGCTAGGATCAGCTCCTTCCATTTTTCCATTTTCTTCTGTTCTGAGAAGATCCTCCTGACGACCATAGCCATTGGCAACTGCCCACTCAGCTCCTCGAAGACAAACATCCTCCAGAATCTTCCGAGTTAGGTGAGTTCGTCCTCCTTTGCCTACCCCAGCAGGAACTTCTTTAAAAATCTCAGCTAGGAGTTGCTGGCGCCTCTGATGGATATCCTTTTCAAAATAATCAGTTCTAAGCAGTCTGACTCCACAATTAATGTCATAACCTACTCCTCCTGGAGATATTATTCCATCTTCCATATCAAATGCAGCCACGCCACCAATAGGAAAACCATATCCCTGATGAGCATCAGGCATAACATAAGCATTCTTCTGGATACCCCTTAAACAGGCTACATTTCTTGCCTGGCGAAGAGTTTGATCGCGCTTTACACTTTCTAGAAGGCTTTCAGAGATATAGATGATTGTCGAAACTTTCATCTCTCCCTGTTTAGGAATTTCCCAGGTATAGTCATTTATTTTTCTTATCTCCATTTTACACCTCAAATATCGACCACAACCTGAAGGGTGAAATGGTCATTATTTAAAATTTTCATCTCATTATAGGTTATGGCCTTTACATCGCCGTGAATAATATATATGTCCTTATATTTATCGCCTTTAAAGACTGCCTTAAGCTTAAATTTATTTTTTTCTCTTTTAATATTTATCTTATCCACCACAGCCAACAGGAATCTCTTTGACTCAAATAAGTAAAGTATTTCTTCTAAAAAATTAACCAGCATCTGTTTGAGATCACGGCCTTCAACCGTTACTTTATATTCAACCCTTTCCTTAATTTTCTGACAATCCCACATTAAGGAGGCAGTAGCAAGGGCTGCATTGGCGAAAGCTTCTTCAAGACTTGAGCCAAAGGCTCTGAATTTGGCATCGGCCGTATGACGAAGAAATTGGTATCTCCTCATCTAACTCTCTCCTAGCTCTTCCTTTTTTAGTTTCTGAACAATATCTGCTTTAAGTTTCTTGAGTCGAGGAGAAAGTTGAACGGGAAAGAACTCGTGAGCTGGTTTTATAGCTTTAAATTTATCTTCCAAAAGAGCAAATTCAGCTAAAAATGTCTTTTGAATCTGAGGCAGAGAAGGCAAGGAGGTAACGATCTCTCCCCCAGCCATCACTTTCTGAAGCAACGGCTCTCCTCCTTCCAGCCTATCGTCTCTTAAACCAATAACATCTTTAATCAGTCTTCCCTTATCATTTTTAAAACGAAATACTTGCTTTTCAGCGGGAAGCGTCATTTTTCCTGGACTTAATTTAAGTACAGGACGGCTTTTATACTGGACCAACTTATAAGCCATATCAAGATAAGGAGCATCAGCTGAAACTCCCATCTTAGTGCCCACACCAAAAGAATCAACCGCTCCTCCTTTTTCTAGGACCTTTTGGATTTTGAATTCGTCAAAACCCCCACTGGCAAAAATAGAGACATCTTCAAGTCTTTCTTTCTGAAGAACTTGCTTCACCTGCTGGCTAAGTCGAACTATATTTCCGCTATCAAGCCTTATCCCTTTTAATTTTTTCCCTTCTCTAGCCATTTCCTTTCCAACTATAGCTGCTTTCCTCACACCCGCAATTGTATCATAAGTATCTACCAAAAGAACTGTATTCTCAGGAAAACTTTGAGCAAAGGCTTGGAAAGCCTCTATCTCTTTATCAAAGCTGGTAATAAAAGAATGAGCCATAGTCCCAAAAATAGGAAGACCATATATTTTGCCAGCTAGCACATTGCTGGTGCCAATAAATCCTCCAATATAGCTAGCTCGGGCTACTTTCAAGCCAGCGTCCACACCTTGGGTACGCCGCAAAGCAAAATCAATCAGTTGGCACGGCCAAGCCGCTTGAAGACAACGCGCAGCTTTGGTAGCAATCATGGTCTGAAGATTGAAGGCATTAATTATATATGTTTCGATGATCTGAGCTTCGATTAAAGGAGCCGTAATTTCCACGATAGGTTCATTGACAAAAAAAATACGTCCCTCTGGCAGAGCATAAACATCCCCGCTGAATTTAAATTTCTCAAGATAACTTAAAAAACTCGATTTAAACAATTTGGTTTTATCCAAGTAATCAAGGTCTTCTGGGGTAAAGTTTAAATTCTTCAAATAATCAAGGACTTCTTCCAAACCCGCAGCCACAAAAAAGCGACGATGAGGCGGATAATTACGGACAAAAAGACTGAAAGTGGCTCTATCAAACATATCCTGCTCAAAATAACAGGCAGTCATAGTTAGCTCATAAAGATCTGTCAAAAGGGCTAAATTCTTTATTTTATTTATCATTTAATCTAAAACTCCTCTCTTCAGATAATCTATTGAGCAAAATGGTTTTTAATTTGAATCTCTGACTTTTTATAATAACAAATAAGAGATAAGGATTGAAATTAAATGATTAAGTCCTCAAGAAAGTGACAATCTCACTTAAAGACCCCGGCAATCTGAGTTCCACAAAACGGACATTTTGAATCTTTAATCTTATTCTTGCCTATAAAGTAGCCCTGCCTCTGAATAAGAATTTTATGACAGTTAGGGCAAATTGTATCTTCAGATTCTCTTAAAACATTACCGATATAAATATAATGAAGGCCGGCCTTTTTACCGATCGAATAAGCTTGCCGGAGAGTTTCAAGAGGAGTAGGTTGAGAGTCAGTGTACTTATAGTCAGGATGAAAACGGCTTATATGCCAGGGGATGTCTGGGTCTATATTGCTTAGAAAATGAGCGATTTGTTTTAATTCCTGGGGGCTGTCATTAAGACCAGGCACAATCAGAGTCGTCACCTCAACCCAAATACCCAGCTTCTTCATAAGGCGAATAGACTCGAGGACAGGACTAAGATGAGCTCGACAGATTTTCTTATAGAATTCTTCTTGAAATGACTTAAGATCAACATTACAGGCATCGAGATAAGGCTTAATAGTCTCCAGGGCATCAGGGCTCATATAACCATTGGTTACAAAAATATTGGCTAAGCCTGCCTCTTTGGCCAATTTGGCAGTTTCATAGGCGTACTCAAAAAATATAGTAGGCTCAGTATAAGTATATGAAATACTTTGACAATGGTGAGCTTGGGCCTGGCTAACAATTTCTTCAGGGGTTAGCTTATAACCGCCAGGACTTTCATCATCTCTTTTTGATGCCTGAGAAATCTGCCAGTTCTGGCAAAAGGGACACCGAAAATTACAGCCGATAGTAGCTATGGAAAAAGAAGTAGAACCGGGTAGAAAATGGTAAAGGGGTTTTTTTTCAATAGGGTCAACATGGGCAGCAATTACTTCGCCAAAGACATGAGTATAAAGTTTACCCCCTCTATTCTGTCTTACGCCGCAGATGCCAAATTTTGAATCGGCTATTTGGCAAAAATGGCTGCAGAGATAGCATTCAACTTTCCCTCCAGACAGTTGCCGATAAAGCATTGCCTCTTTAATCATCTGCAACCTCCTCTAGCAGTTAAGACACTCCCGGAAAAAACTTGGAAGCTGAAGGACAAAGGTGCTTGAGAACGCACTCCGGACAATTGGGTTTTCGGGCTTGACAGACGCGGCGGCCGTGGTTGACTAGCATATAATTAAAATCAAGCCAATCCTCTTCAGGAATAATCTTCATCAGATCCTGTTCAATTTTATTGGCATCTTTTTCCTGGCTTAAACCTAACCTCTGGGCTAGCCGTCTCACATGAGTATCAACAGCAATGCCCTCAGCTTTTTTAAAAGCACTGGAAAGAACGATATTGGCTGTTTTCCTGGCTACACCAGGGAGAGTGATAAGCTCGGCCATTTTATCCGGAACCTGGCCTCCATAATCATTTACTATTTTGCGGGCGGCCATAATAATACTTCGGGCCTTATTTCGGAAAAAACCAGTGGCTCTAATTTCTTGCTCTAAAACTTTTTGATCGGCTCGGGCGAAATCAGCCGCATTTTTATATTTTTGAAAGAGAAAAGGAGTAATTTGGTTAACTTTCTCATCTGTACACTGAGCTGATAATATAGTGGCCACTAAGATCTGGAGAGGAGTTTCAAATTTGAGAGCAGTGCGGCTGTGAGGATATTGCCGCCGCAGAATTTTAATTATTTCTTTTGCTCGTTTTTTCTCATCTTTCAATTTTTTTTCTCCTCTTTAGAAAGGACACATCCCAGAAAGGCAGCCGCCTGAATATTCAGAATCGGCTGATATGAAACTTTCTTCTTCTCTTCTCTCTTCGCTCCCCCGTATATCAAAAGATAAGACCTGATCTTTCTTAGTTCCATAGCGATAAATGGTAATACCTTTGCATTTCAATTTATAAGCAAGGAAATAAATGTTTCTTACATCTTCAACGGTGGCATCAGAAGGCAAATTGACTGTCTTGGAAACAGAATTATCAGTGTATTTCTGAAAAGCTGCTTGTATTTTTAAGTGCTGCTCAGGAGAAACATCAAAAGAAGTAATAAAAATATTCCTTAAATCAGCTGGTATTTCTGTTAAGGACTGGATGGATCCTAACTTCCCTGCCTTGGCCATCAATTCTCTTGAATATATTCCTCGTTGACGAAGCTCCTGCTCAAATAAAGGATGAGTTTCAAATAATTTTGTTCCAGAGAGAACATTGCGGACATAGCTTAAGGCAAAAAGAGGCTCAATGCCGCTGGAGCAGCCAGCTACTATGCTTATGGACCCAGTGGGGGCCACAGTATTAACAGTAGCGTTTCTCAATCTCAAATTATGACGAGCATAAATTGATTTTTTATAATTAGCAAAAACGCCTCTTTCTTGAGCTAAAAACTGGGAGGCTTTTAGCGATTGTTCATGGAAAAACTTCATAACTTTTAAGCCTGTTTGGACAGCTTCTTGGCTGGCATAAGAAAGGTCTAGCTTAATCAGCATATCAGCAAAGCCCATTACTCCTAAACCTACTTTACGGTTGGCCATAGTTATTTCTTTTATCTGGGAAAACGGATATTTATTGACTTCAATTACATTATCTAAAAAGCGCACTCCCCACCAAATTCTATCTTTCAATTCCTCCCATAATATTTTTCCATTTTCCACAAATTTTGAAAGATTAATGGATGCTAGGTTACAACTTTCATAAGGAAGAAGGGGTATTTCTCCACAGGGATTGGTAGCTTCTATTCGACCTAAAGAAGGAATAGGATTATGGCGGTTAATCTCATCCAAAAAGATAAGTCCTGGATCTCCCGATTTCCAAGCAGCATAAACAATTAGATCAAATAGAGCCGCAGCCTTAATGGATTTTTCCTTTTTTTTGGTTCGGGGATTAATAAGCTCAAAGCACTCATTTTTTCTAACCGCATCTATAAATTTATCAGTAACCCCTACTGAAAGATTAAAATTAGAAAAAGCTTCCTCCTCAAGTTTAGCCTCTACAAATTCTACGATATCTGGATGATCACAGCGTAAAATACCGATATTAGCCCCTCTTCTTCTTCCTCCCTGGACAATTATTCCGGTGGCGTGGTTAAAAATACTCATAAAAGAAACGGGACCTGAGGCTTCCCCTTTGGTGGTAAAAACCAAATCTCCCTTAGGTCTGAGATGAGAAAAATCAAAGCCAGTGCCTCCCCCTGTTTGATGAATAATGGCCATCTTTTTCAATGACTCAAATATTTCTTCCATCGAATCCTCAACTGGCAGAACAAAGCAGGCGGAAAGTTGACCCAAAGAGGTTCCTGCATTCATTAAAGTAGGAGAATTGGGTAAAAATTCTAAATTGCTCATCATCTTGAAAAATTTTTCCTCAACTTCTTCTCTTGAAAAAGAAGATTTGAAATTCAATTCTCCCTGACTGATCACTCGAGCCACCCGAATGAAAAGCTCTTTTGGAGATTCCACAACGCTACGCTTGTCATCTTTCAAAAGATAGCGCCTTTTTAAAACTAGGAGAGTGTTTAAAGGAAGCTTTAAATCATCTCTTAATCCAAAAATAACTTTAACTTGTCTTAAATCCTGATGTTCTTCCCTATAGAGGATATAACTGCGAGCGATAGAACGGTGGCCTGTTTCCATTAAGGCTTGTTCTACTAAGTCTTGAATATTTTCCACTGAAGGAATTTTTTCCTGGAAAAGAGAAGTCACCTTTTCCAAGACTTTTTTGCCGACATAATCAGCTATTTGTTTGGATTTTTTATTATCTTTTACCACTTCATTAGCTGCTCGGAAAATTGCCTTTTTTATTTTTTCTTGATCAAAATTGACTAAGGAATTATCTCTTTTGCGAATTTTTGGTGGCAAACCTTCCATTTTATCTCCTCTAAGCTCCCAGTTCAGAACGGAGCTGAATAAAGCGAAGAACGTCACTTCGACATATTATGCCCCTAATCTTATCCCCTTCTATAACTGGAATCTGGTGGATATCTTTGGCTGTCAGACTATTCAAAATTTTGCGTCCATCTGCTTCAGGAGAAACAAAAAGGAGTTTTTCCCGTGGAGTCATTATTTCTTCAACTTTTTTCAAGGGCCATTCCTGGCGAGGAACAGCTTTGACATCTTCCAAACAGACTATTCCTTGGAGATTATTATTGTCTTCAACAAAAAACACTCTTTCTTTTTTCTTAAGTACGTGATCATCAACCAGCTCCTGAACTGTCATCTCACTTCTCACTGTTTCAAAATCTTTATTCATTAAATCCTCAGCCCTGACTCCTTTGAGCATAGATTCCATAATAACTCGGTGATAGCCTCTAACAGCAGCGCTGTGAAGAAACCAGCCGATAAAGATAAGCCACAATCCTGAAAGACTCCCTCTAAAAATTTGGAAGATGCCAATAAATATCAAGAAAAAGGCAAATCCTTGACCAGTTTTAGAAGCTATCTTAGTAGCCTTATTAAGATTACCGCTAAGCTGCCAGATTATACTCCTAAGAATCCGACCTCCATCCATAGGAAAGCCGGGCATGAGGTTAAAAACGGCTAAGGCAACATTGATAAGACCCAGATACGAGGCTGAAGCACTAACTTGAACATTTAATCCTCTGCTCAAAACAGCTAAAACAAAAAAAATAATCCCGATTACTAAGCTGGCTAAGGGGCCTACTAAAGCCATAAAAAATTCTTTCATTGGGCTTTTTGGTTCTTCGCTAATTTGAGCCACTCCTCCCAATATAAAAAGAGTTATGTTTCTTACCTTTTCGCCCTGAGTAATAGCTACTAAAGAATGAGCTAGTTCATGGATCAAAACCGAAACAAAAATAAGCAGACTGGTAGCAATGCCCACCAGCCAATAAAGGCTAGGTGACCAGGTGGTATATTTATGAGGGAAATAATTACCAGCTAATACCCAGCTAAATAAAACAAAAATTACAATCCAGCTGGAATCGATATAAATATCAATGCCAAAAATTTTACCAATCCGCCAGGAATGTTTCATTCCTTCCCTCAATTAATATATAAATAAAATTACTTTCATCCGCCAGAAGGAAACTCTTATTTTCTGGCCAGAATGTTGTTTTCAAAAATTTCAGTCTTGATGCCTTGTCCTAGGCCTCAACCTCTAGGGTCCCATATGCATCATATCTTGAGCCCAGTGAAAACCTTTAACATTATAGTATTCAGGAAATGTCTCCAGCAATTTTGTTTATTATTTTATCATAAAATAATGACTTTTTTCTACTCGGGCTAAATACTTAAATAAATTCTGCTTATTCTCTTTAACTGCTTTTTTTCTGCTTGGAGGTAGAAATCTAGGACAGACTTTTCAGCTTGGATAGCGATTTTAAAAAGCTTTATGATGGTAGATTTTTTGTCCCTCTCTAATTGGAAATCTTTAAAAAATTATTTTTTAGGTAAAGTGACTTTCTGATCAGGAAATTTCTGAGAAAACAACTCTTCTAAAAGTTGACGATTTTTCTTCTCTTCAAAAATGAGGAATTCTATTTTTTCGCAGGCTAGGGTTCTGAGATGATTGGCAGCATGAACCTGCTCGGCAAAAGCGCTCTTTAAGTTTTCTTCTGTTATATTTTTTATGTTCAACTCCTTTATAAGCTTATCATTTTTTCGATGGCTCCCCTGGCTTTAAGACTAATATCCAAGGGAACTTCTATTTTGAATTTCATCTCTTCAAGTGATTTCAAAACCTTCACTAAAGTTATTTTTTTCATATCATAACAATAAGCTGAATTGAGAACCGGATAAAAATTCTTTGAGGGATTTTCTTTTTTTAATCTATAAATAATACCTAATTCGGTACCAATAATAATCTCTTTCTTGTCAGTTTTCCTAGTTTCAGCCACCATCTGACCAGTAGATAAAACTTTATCAGCCATCTCAATCACTTCCGGGCGGCATTCAGGATGAACCCAGATCTCTGCTTGAGGATAAAGTCTTTTTTTCTCCCTCATATCTTTGGCTAAAATGTTGTTATGAACATAACAATAGCCGTCCCAGCCAATTATTTTTTTTTCAGTATGGCCAGCCACATAAGCAGCCAAATTTTTATCCGGAACAAAAAGCACTTCATTTGTAGCTAAAGAATTAACTACCCAAATTGCATTGGAAGAGGTGCAACAGATGTCACATTCTGCTTTGACTTCAGCAGTAGTGTTAACATAACAGACAACTTTAACTCCTGGATGTCTCTTTTTCCAGGCTTTCAATTCTTCCGCTGAAGCCATAGCGGCCAGAGGACAACCAGCCAGGGGATCAGGAATTAAGATAGTTTTTTCGGGAGCCAAAATAGCCGCTGTTTCAGCCATAAAGCGAACCCCACAAAAAACTATTACATCTTCTTTAACCTGAGCAGCTTTTTGGCTAAGTCCCAGGGAATCTCCGATAAAATCGGCCACATCTTGAACTTCCCCTCTCTGGTAATTATGAGCAAGAATAATAGCCCCTCTCTTCCGTTTCCATTCTTTAACCGAAGCTTTTAATTCATTTTTATTCATAATTCTCCTTAATTTAACCTCATCATTCTGGATTGAGCATTTTTTGAGTCTTTTTTCAATTTCTGTTTGAAGTTCATTAGCTCATTCCTGGC
>Ga0190360_1000584_pt1 | contig 20244 bp, 20 predicted proteins | sample 48721834_MG_FD_161271 | JGI IMG/M metagenome (GOLD analysis project Ga0190360, IMG submission 161271) | Hydrothermal vent microbial mat bacterial communities from Southern Trench, Guaymas Basin, Mexico - 4872-18-3-4_MG | ecosystem: Environmental > Aquatic > Marine > Hydrothermal vents >... | reverse complement strand
AAGATTCCCATCCACAATGTTTTTCCTGAGATCAGAGACCTCATCGATTGTGTTGGGATCTGCACCGCGCACAAGAACACCGTCGCTTTCTCTTCCAAACCTTATTATTGCCTTTTCATCTATGTAGGGCGACATTCCAATTATATGAGGAATGCCTCTGAGCTTCTCTATCACTTTTTTATAGTTCTCAATGCCCTGATCATGAAAGGTCCTCAGACGAATATGTGTATCAAATCCAACTATTCTTGAGCGAACCTCTTTTTCAAATCCATTCATCACAGAAATAACAATTATCAATGCACCAACACCAATGGCAACACCAATTACAGAGATATAGGTAATAATATTTATAAAGCCTGTCCTCTGTCTTGTCTTCAAATACCTCTTAGCAATAAACAGCTCAAAAGGCATTATAGATACTTTTTTATTCTTCAAGCTTCCCATACATATCTTTCTCTGGCCGCATATGAGGAAATAGTATAACATCCCTAATTGAAGGCATATCTGTAAGTATCATCACCAATCTATCTATTCCAACCCCCAGACCAGCAGTCGGCGGCATTCCATACTCCATAGCCCTTAGATAATCCTCATCCACTACCATTGCTTCCTCATTTCCAGCAGCCCTGAGTCTTGCCTGCTGCTCAAACCGCTCTCTCTGATCGATTGGATCGTTCAACTCGCTGAATGCGTTGCATATCTCCTTTCCGCAGCAGTACCCCTCGAACCTCTCTGCCAGGCCATCTTCTGAACGATGCCTTTTTGCCAAGGGGGATAGTTCTATTGGATAATCAAAAACGATTGTTGGTTGAATCAGATTAGGCTCAACCATCTGGCTGAATACTTCATCAAGAATATCTCCCTTATCCGAACATTCTTCAATATCAACATTAAGATTCTTTACTGCCTCAGAGAGCTGATCTACATCTTTTCCATAAAGATCTGTGCCTGTATACCTCTCTATCGCTTCAAAATAGGATATCCTTTCCCACGGCGGTTTATAATCTATTGTTCTACCCTGATACTTCCTCTCCATCGTTCCAAACACATCTATACATATTGTACTTATCATATCCTCTGTCAGATCCATCATGAACCGATAGTCCTCATATGCAACATACAGTTCCATCATTGTAAATTCTGGATTATGATCTCTATCCATGCCCTCATTCCTGAAATCCTTTGAAATCTCAAATACTCCCTCATAACCTCCCACAATTAGTCGTTTCAAATACAGCTCATCTGCTATCCTGAGGTAGAGATCAATATCAAGCACATTATGGTGTGTAATAAAAGGCCTTGCGAATGCTCCTCCATATAGAGGCTGAAGTACAGGCGTCTCAACCTCCATATATCCTCTCTCCTCCAGATATCTCCGCATACGAGACACTATCTGTGATCTTTTAATAAACACCTCCCTAACATCTGAATTCACAACAAGGTCTACATAACGCTGACGATATCTCAACTCCTTGTCAGAGAATTGATCATAAACGATCTTCCTGTCATCCTCTATTTTCTCCTTAACAATGGGTAAGGGCCTGAGAGATTTGGAAAGTAGAGAAAGCTCCTCGACCAGAATCGTTATCTCACCGGTCTTTGTTAAAAAAACTCCACCCCTGACCCCAATAAAATCACCAATGTCCATCATGCTAAATATCTTGTATGTCCGATCTCCGACCTTGTCCTTTCTAACATAAATCTGTATTTTACCGCTCTGATCCATGATGTGGGCAAAGCTTGCCTTTCCCATTCTGCGAATCGACATCAACCTGCCAGAAAGTGCAACCGGATCTTTAAACTCCTTCTCTGGATTCCCTTTACTTATTATTTCATATATTCTTTTTGTTCTCTCAAACCTGTATCCATAGGGAGATATCCCCATTTCAATGAGTTTGTTTAACTTCTCCCGTCTCTCTTTTATTAGGCTCTCAAGTACGCTCAATTATCAATCTCCCAGATTTATTTACCAAATTTTAATAAATAGGCTTCTATAAACATATCCAGATTGCCATCCATAACACCCTGTACATCGGAAGTCTCAATATTTGTACGGTGGTCTTTTACAAGATTGTATGGATGAAACACATATGAACGAATCTGATTTCCCCATGCAATTTCCTTTTTTGTCTTTTCTATCTCTTCCCTCCTCTTCTCTTCCTCCTCCATTTTTTTCCTGTAGAGCTTTGCATAGAGAATCTTCATAGCATTTGCCTTGTTGTGATGCTGGGATCTTTCATTCTGGCACTGAACAACAATCCCTGTTGGAATATGTGTTATCCTCACTGCAGAATCGGTCTTGTTCACATGTTGACCGCCTGCTCCAGAAGATCGAAATGTATCGATCCTCAAGTCTGAAGGATTGATATCTATCTCTATCTCCTCCTTTACCTCAGGATATACAAACACAGATGCAAAAGATGTATGCCTCCTTTTATTTGAATCAAAGGGAGATATACGCACTAATCGATGAACACCTGCCTCTGCCTTTAAATATCCATAGGCATAACTTCCCTTTATTTCCAGATATGCGCTCTTTATTCCTGCCTCATCTCCTGCCAAAAGATCCATTACATTAACCTCAAAACCCTTCATCTGAGCATAACGAGTATACATTCTAAACAGCATCTCTGCCCAGTCTTGCGACTCGGTGCCTCCAGCCCCGGGGTGTATTGTTAATATTGCATTTTTCTTATCATCCCTACCCCCAAGCATATGTCGAAGCTCAAGACGAGAAATTAAATCTTCACATCTCTCAATATCGTCTGAAATATCATTAAATGCTGTTTCATCTTTCTCTTCAACTGCCATCTCAAGAAGAAGAGAAAGATCATCATATTTCGAATTAATCTCTTTCCACTCATCTGTCCACTCTTTCAATTCCGAAAGCTCTTTCAATGCTTCCTGCGCCTTCTCATTATCATTCCAAAAATCTGGATCAGAGCTGACCTTTTCCAACTCTTTGATTCTGTTCTCCTTCTTCTCTATGTCAAAGATGCCTCCTGAGGCTTTCAATCCTGCTCTTCAGCGACTTCAATCTTGTCTTTAACTCATCATACATAAAATTTACCTCCTCCTGCGCCATCTTCTATTATTATAGAATCTTCGATCCTTTTAAAAATTTCTGTATCTATAACAGGATTTAAAAAGGTAGAAATCGCAACTCTTTTCTCTTTCCATAGATATATTCTGGCCACCCTGCGTCCGATTCTGGACATGATTTCATATGATATGGTTCCTGCACGTTCGGCCATCTCATGAAAAGAGATATATTGATCGCCACTGCGGCCAATAAGAATAACCTCATCTCCAATCTTTAAATCTCTGCACTCTGTGACTCTTATCATAAGATTATCCATGCATATATCTCCAACAACACTTACCCTCCTGTTCCCCACAAGAAGTTCTGCCTTGTTAAAAAATTTCCGATCAAAACCATCATGATAACCGAGTGGAACTACTCCTATTAGCTCATCCTTCTCTGCTCTCCATTTACCCCCATAGCTTACACTTTCTCCCTTGTATATCTTTTTCAAAGAGACAATACGGGACTTCCATGTTAATGCGGGCTTCAGTTGGATCTCCGGGTATGGATTGATGAAGGGATATAATCCGTAAATCAGCAGTCCGCACCTCACCATATTATGATGTGCTTCAGGGAAATTTACCGTTCCACCGCTATTGCAGATGTGCCAGTATTTTACTTCCGCACCGCTTTCTAAAAACTCTTTTCTCAATCGATTAAAACGACCTATCTGCATTTCTGCAGAGTTAGAACTCGACTCTTCAGATATTGCAAGATGTGATAAGAGCCCTTCTATTTTAATACCCTTTAAATTCAATGCTTCCTTGTAAACTTTCAATGCCTCCTCTGGTCTAAAACCCAGCCTTCCCATCCCAGTATCAACCTTTAAATGAACTCGAATTATTTTCCCTGCACGCAATGCCTTTCTGTTTAGTATCTGAAGAATATCTCTGTTATGAACTGCCTGAATCAGTCCGCAGTCTACTACCATATCGGCCTGATCCTCAAAACAGCCTCCGAGTACAACTATATTCTCAGAGATTCCTGCCCTAAAAAGCTCAACTCCCTCTTGGGCTGAACCTACACCAAGAAAATCGGCACCTCCTTTGAGTGCAGCCCAGGATGATGCTATACCCCCATGGCCATAACCATTTGCCTTTACAACTGCAAGGAGCTTCACATCAGGACCTATCAGGTTTCTGATCTCTCTAACATTATGAACAATATTATCGAGTCTTACCTCGACCCACGATGGCCACGAACCATTCATAACCGAAAATCCCCTTGAAAAACATTGCTTTAAATATACCGAAAAGATAGGTTAAAGTCAAGAAGGGATGGAGGTGCCGTGACTTGGACACTGTCAATATATTTTGTTGAAATTTATTCCAATGATAGAGCCGGGTATCTTCTGAGCATGGATATTGTTAAAGTTTACCCGAAAAACTTCTGTTCCAATAAAATGAACTCCTAAAATATAACTGATATGTTCCTTATCAATCCAGTTCAGAAACCCTTTCAAAAATTTCTGTATATGACTGAAAAAACTCTCTGCTATATTTGTAGTACGAAGAACTCGCCGGCAAACGGCTGGATATGAATAAAAATGTAAAAGACCGGTCTCTCTCTCTCTGCTTCATTATAGGAGTTGCATTCAAATCTTGTTAAGACAAACCGATTCTTTTCTCCAAGTACCAAAGAAGCTCCCAGCAACAGCATTGTCCCAACAATTAACTTATGCGTAAATAATCTATATCATGTTGGAAATTGATAAATTTTCTCTAAATTTTTCAGCGGCTTTTTTCCCAGATCATTCTGAACCACATTAGATCATGTGCAAAAAAATTTTTTGATCTGAGTGTAATTTATGTCGAGAGGGAGTAACAGTCAAATAATAAGTAAGAAAGGGGCTGCTATCTACGGCAACCCCATATGTATATTAAAGATCTCCAAGGGACATATAAAAATTTGTTCTCTGTTAATATACCTGAATTATACCCAGAAATATAAAAACTAATTTTTTTATTGGTTATTTTATTGTTAATCAATATGATAATTTTCCATTCACCTATTATTTTAAGGTAATATCTTTACAATTATGACCTTTATAACCCTCCTGGCAAACCCAAAGGTCACCATGGGGCAATTCATATTTTTGACAATCAGAATTCTCCCAATTAAAACATGTGCCCGAAACAGGTCTTGCAGCTTTTAATATGCCCATATTACTAATGTTAACCACTGTAACAGTTATTAAAAATAAAACAATCATAATAAAAAATGTCTTTTTCATTGCTAATCCTCCTCTTTATCAGTCCCTTGCAAGATCTTTAATATTGTAAATATTCAACCAAAACTCAATTTTGTTTTCAACATCTTCATTCTTGGATTTAGGCTTTTCCTTAATGGTATAGAACTCCTCTTTGGTCGATCCAACGGGATATTCATTGTCAGGTAAAAATGTTGTATTTAAGAACTCTCCATATCTATTCCAGACTTCGATAGCATTAGAATCATCATATTTTAAATAAATAAGAATATAACCTTTACCTGATTCAATAAAATACATATTTAATATGGTGGTTATTTTATCTAACAGTTTATGCCTTTTCTCCATATCAAGATTTAAATAATAATCTCCCTGAAGTGCTCGCGGTGTTTCTTTAAAAAAAGGAGACTTTCTTCTTGAAAATTCCTGCACTATAGATAAATCATCTACCTTAACTTTATTTATTTTACTTCCAACAACATTTGTAAAAAATATATGGCCGTTCCTATCATAACATGTTCCACCACCATGTATTTTAAATATTGGATATTTATATTTCTTATTAACCGGGAAAAGTTTTCTTTTCAGTATCCCGTTTCTATTAAAAACCAGTAATTGGTAATCTGTTGAACTTAAAATATAATAATTTAAAGAATCGTCAATACAAAACCTCCGTATTGGTGCATTACATACTACTTTACCGTAATATTTCCCTCTGCTGTCAATCTCCTGAATTGTGCGGGTTTGAAAGTCACTAAATAATATCTTCCCGTCATTAAGGTGCAATTTGTCAGGCCATATATATTCTCCGGGTCCTCTGCCTGTTCTTCCGATCCTTTGTATTTTTCTTGTGTTTCTGTTAAAATAAAAAATACTTCTTGCCCAAAAATCCGTAAAAACAAAAGAGCTGTCATTTAATCTAACAACATCAATTGGTTGAGATATTGAATTATTATCTCCTAATAACACAGAATCGACTTTTGTAAATATACTGTTAAAAGAAACCAGCTTGTTTTCTCTATTTGTACATGAAAATGATGAAAGAATCAAAATTACAGCAATTAATATAGAAAACGTAATATTTTTATTATTACTATTAAACAGTAAATACGAATTTTTCTTTACCATTATCTAACCTCCCTAAAACATTTAAAAAACTTGCAGAATCTGATATAAAAATCTAATTTTTAAATACTTTATACCCTTTCCTCTTCCATAAGTCAATACCCCCATCCAAATAATATACTTTTAAAATCCTTTCTTTTTTAAATATACTGATAATAAATAACTTAAATTGCATCCGGAATGATCACAATAAGTAATTAACAAACTATCCTTTGGAATAATTGAAACTGCGCTGTTTCTTATATGTTCAGAATATGGCAATGAAATAGCATTTGGAATATGTTCAGACTTAAAAAATCCTACAGGCCTTGCATCTATAAAAACAGCTCTTCTCATCCTGAATATATAATAAGCTTCATCTACAGATATAGAACTAACTTTCTTTAATTCTTTGATATTATTATACCTTTTATATAGAATAATACCATTAAAAATCATCATGGTAAAACAAACTAGGATCATTACAATAACTTTATTTCTATTACTCATATTTACTATCAACAAATTAACATCTAAAGTTTCTTATAACACTTTTGTTTAATTTGATTTTACTCCGTCCCGCATACACCGCTCCCGCTACTAACACCCCGTTCCTTACAACCATGCCCCACCCAATCCTGCTCTTTACAATTGAGCCAAAACACCCGCAGTTGGAATTTATGCCAATGATTGTTCCGTAAATGCTTATGAGAAAAAATCCGGAAAACAAAACCAATGCAGAAATTATTGCTAACCTGTGATACAGTCCTGAAATCAAAAACACACCGATTAAAATTTCCGAAACATTAAGAATTGAAATAATATAGATAATCATTACTTCAGGAATAATCTTAAACTCAAGCATCAGATCCACAGCTTCTGAAGGATCTATAATCTTTGTAATACCGGAAAATATTAATATAAGTCCGAGCAGGATCTTAATCACTCTCACATGCTTCATAAATTCCTCATTAAATTTGAGATTATGATTTTTAACTTCTGGTATTTTCATATAACATTAAAAAAGTACTATAAGGCCAATATAGCCTTTCCCCCTTTGGAGGTAAATATAATATATTTTTTAACATTAATATTTTATTTACTTAATTATTACAATATAATCATCTTTTTTTTCCAATTTAATAAAATAAAAACTATTTATCAAGTATTTTTTATTATTTTCTATCCTAAGAGATACTATGTTATTTTTTTCAATAAATTTCAACAGAAAAATTTACAACACTAACCGTTCTGTTATTTCCAAGATTTTTATCCAGAATGGCTCTATATGTGAAAGTTCTAAAAATTTATTTTCATTTTGGAAAATAATTTTTTATATTTAACGGCTATTTTTGAAAGGGGTTTAATATGGGTTTCGATTCAATTGTACTGGTAAAGCAGGTTCCTGATACTGCACACATCTCAGATGATGTAATGAAACCAGATGGCACAATAAACAGGGCAATGCTTCCTGCAGTATTCAATCCAGAAGACAGGGTTGCACTTGAACTTGCCCTGCAGATCAAAGATAGATATGGTGGAACTGTTACAGCCATAACAATGGGACCTCCAAAGGCTTCCGAAATATTGAGAGAGTGCTACTATTCGGGTGCAGACAGTGTCTATTTAATAAGCGACAGAAAATTTGCTGGTGCAGATACATTGGCTACATCTTATGTGCTGAGCGAGGCCATCAAGAAAATCGGAAATTTTGACATCATCTTTGCGGGAAGACAGGCAATCGACGGCGACACAGCACAGGTTGGTCCTCAAATTGCCGAAAAACTCGGGCTTCCACAGCTTACATACACAGAAAAAATATTAAAAATAACAAGATCAAAGATTACAGTAAAGAGGCAGACAGACATTGGATATGAAATTCTCGAATCAACACTTCCCGCTCTAATCACTGTTGTAGAAGATGCTGCCAGACCCAGACCATTCAAGGCAAAAAGAGTGATGTTTTTTAAAAATGCAAAATCGCTGCTGGAACTGGAGGCAAAGGCAGAGGAAAATCCACTTACATATGTGGAGAACATGAAACTTAAATATCAGGATAAAAAGCTATTTATTCCGACAATCACAAGAGACGAACTGGATATAGAGATGAACAAGTGCGGTCTCGAAGGCTCTCCAACAAAGGTTTATAAGATTGAATCTGTTGTAGTAAAGGGAGGCGAACACATTAAAATAGAACCGAGTCAAAAGGGATTGAATAGGCTTGTTGCAAAATTAATTGAAGATCGAATATTTGGATAGGGCACCATAATGAATAAAAAAGAAGAAATTTGGGTATTTATTGAACAAAGGAATGGCAAGGCTGCAGATGTGAGTCTCGAACTCTTATCAAAAGGTCGAAAGTTATCAGAGGATTTAAATGGAGTGTTGAAGGCAGTACTCATAGGCCATGATATCGAAAATGTGGCAAGAGAAACTTTTAAATATGGTGCTAAAGAGGCTCTCCTTATTGATCATCCCGAGCTCGAAAACTACAGAACCATTCCTTACAGCAGAGTGCTTAATGAACTGATCACCAAATATAAACCAAGAATAGTTCTCTATGGTGCAACACACATTGGAAGAGATCTTGCTCCTAGGATTGCATCATCTACCCGAAGCGGTCTGACTGCAGACTGTACAGATTTACAAATATCAGATGTAACATATCTGCGTAAAAACTATAAAAAGCTTCTTCTTCAAATACGGCCTGCTTTTGGAGGAAATATAATAGCAACCATTATATCACCAGAATCGGCCGTTCAAATGGCCACTGTGCGCAGTGGGGTTATGGAGAAAATACCATTAAAGAATAGAATAAACGGCAAAATAACAAAGATTCCTTTTAAACCTTCGGAAACGGATAATATAGTAAAAATTATTAAGAGTCATGAAGAAACAAAGAAAGTCAATCTCACCGAAGCCCAGGTCATAGTGGCTGGTGGATATGGAATGGGGTCAAAAGAGAATTTCCAGATACTGTTTGAACTTGCAAATTTGCTGCACGGCGAGGTGGCAGGCACACGTGCTGCAGTGGATGCCGGATTCATCTCATGCGACAGACAGATTGGACAGACCGGCATCACGGTAAGACCAAAACTCTATATCGCCTGCGGCATCTCTGGTGCAATTCAGCACAGAGCAGGAATGCAGGAATCGAAAAAGATAATTGCAATAAATACAGATCCAGAGGCACAAATATTTAAAATATGCCACTATGCAATAGTCGGAGATGTAATGGAGGTAATTCCGAGATTCATTGAGGCATATAAACAAAAACTAAGATAGGTGATGCCATGCCAAATTTTTTCACTGATAATAAAGACCTTGTTTTTCAATTCAACAACTTGAATATCCAGGAGATAGTATCTCTAACAGAAAATAACTTTAAAGATTCTGATAAATACAACTATGCACCTGTAGACTATGAAGATGCAATTGACAACTACCGCAGGATCTTAGAGATTGCTGGTGATATTGCTGGCAACTATCTGGCAGAACTTGCACCAGAAGTAGATAAACAGGGAAGCAGATTCAAAAGTGGCAGAGTAATCTATGCGGATGGAATTCAAAGGGCAATCGAACTTCTCTCACAGGCAGAATTAATGGGAATGACGCTGCCTAGAGAATTTGGGGGGCTCAATGTTCCAAAAACAATCTACATAATGGCAATAGAAATAATCTCCCGTGCCGATGCATCTCTCATGAACATCTTCGGTCTCCAGGATATTGCAGACATAATCAATAAATTTGGCACAGACCAACAAAAAAAGGAGTTCCTTCCTAAATTGGCCACTGGTAAGTACAGCGGTGCAATGTCATTCACAGAACCAGATGCAGGATCTGACCTGCAATCAATAAAAATGGAGGCAAGAGAGAAATCGGGAGGTAAATGGGTACTGCGAGGAGTAAAACATTTCATAACAAATGGCAATGGTGATGTTCATCTTGTCCTCGCCAGGTCTGAACCCGGGACAAAAGATGGAAGAGGGCTAAGCCTCTTTATCTGCCACAAAGACGAAACAGTTATTGTAAGACGAATAGAAGATAAACTTGGAATTCACGGATCCCCCACATGTGAGCTTCAATACAACGACACTCCTGCCCAACTTATTGGTAAAAGAAAATTTGGTCTTATAAAATATGGGATGGATCTTCTCAATGGTGCAAGGCTCGCAGTTGCAGCACAGGCACTAGGCATCTCACAGGCTGCATACGAGACTGCACTCGAGTATGCACGATCACGTATCCAATTTGGACGTCCAATTTATCATATTCCGGTAGTAACAAACCTTCTGATAGATATGCGGGTCATGATTGAAAGCAATCGATCACTGCTATATTCGACTGCCAAATGGGTCGACCTAAGAGACAGACTCGAGGAAAAGATAAAACGTCTTAAGGCAGAAGGAAAATCTTTTGAAAAGGAAAATGTGCGACTGCGTGAGACCGTAAAGATTACAGCACTCCTTACACCAATAACAAAATATGTACTGACCGAGAGTGCCAACATCATCACATACAACTCACTCCAGATTCACGGTGGTTCTGGATACATGAAGGATTATACTGTTGAAAGACTCGCAAGGGATGCAAGAATAACCAACATCTATGAAGGAACATCACAGCTACAGATTGTGGCGGCAACCGGTGGAGTCATCAATGACATACTTTCAGATTATTTCGATGAAAAAGAGAAAAAAAAGTACAGGGGGAATTTAACAGGACTGGCAGAAGATCTAAAAGAGATAAGAAAAATATTTCTTGATTGTCTGAACTATGTAATCGAAAAAAATGATAAAGATTTTCAGGATGTTGCTATAAAAGATCTTGTCGAACTGTACAGCTATCTATATACAGGTTATTTACTGCTCGATGAGGCCGAAATCGAACACAGAAAGATCTTTATTGCAAACCGCTACATAATCGGAGCACTTGCAAATGCCCACAACAATGCAGAGGCAATAAAGAACGAACAATTCTCTGACCTTCTTCATGTAGATGAGATACTAAATTAAGTAAAGTAAAAAAGTGTTGTAAACAGAAGTAAAAAAATATCGGGAATCAATGTACTGGAGTGCTAGATCGATCGACTTAGTAGTGATCGGTCCAGCATTCTCTCAGCATCATCTCTATTTTTTCAAGATACTTTTTATCAACATCTCCAAAACTGTCCAGCTCATCACTATCTATATCAAGCACTCCCATTATTTCACTATTATTATTAAAAAGAGGAACGGATATCTCTGACTTGGAATTCCGATCGCATGCAACGTGTCCGGGAAACTCATCAACATTCGGAACTATGATTGTCTTCCTCTCTTTTGCACATGTTGCACACACACCATTGTCCATTGAAAGAAACACACAGGCAGGAGGTCCCTGAAAAGGGCCAAGAACAAGATGGTTCTCCCTATAAAAATAGAATCCAATCCAAAAATAGTCCAATCTCTTCTTTATCACCGCAGCAACATTCCCAAGATCACCAATCAAATCTCCTCCTCGCTGCAGTCTAACCTCAATCTCACGAATGGTAGCTGTATATCTCTGTTCCTTGGTCATTTTACTCATCCCTTTATAAATATGTTTTTAATAATATGTCCAGCGACTCTGGGATTTTCTTTCAATCTCCTCATGCAGTATCCATACCACTGCTCTCCATAAGGTACATATACCCTGAGACGATTTCCATCATTAACAATCCTTGACCTTAATTTTTCTGTTACACCCAGCAGCATTTGAAATTCAAAACCCGATTTTTTTATACCTCTTTTTTCTATTGCCCTGAATGAACGTTCTACGAGAACAGTATCGTGCGTAGCAATGCCAACATATGATCCGGAATCAAGCATCATCTCAATAATATCCATGTAACTTCTTCTTATCTGTTCTCTATCTTTAAAAGCGATCTCTTTTGATTCATTGTATATGCCTTTACAGACTCTCAGGTTTGCAATCCCCTCATCGATCAGTTTCTCTACATCCCCACGACTCCTGTGCAAATAGGCCTGAATTACTGCTCCAACATTAGAAAATTCCTCTCTCAACCTTCTGTATATTTCAAGTGTATCATCTGTACATGTAGAGTCTTCCATATCGATACGTACAAAATTACCGACCTCTTTTGCCTTTTTAACAATTTCTCTTACATTCTCAAAGCAGCGCTCCTTATCTATCTTCAATCCCAGAGAAGTAAGTTTTACAGATAAATTCGAATCGAGTCCATTTTCTTTGATTACATCAAGAACCCTGATAGATTCATCTCTCGATTTCTCTGCCTGTTTGAGATCTTCGATATCCTCGCCAAGGACATCCATAGTAGCACAGCATCCAATTGTGTTCAGCTCCTTTATCTTTTCTACCCCATCCGCCAGACTCTTACCAGCAATATACTTTTTCGAGAAAATCCATATAAAAGATTTTGGGAAGACTGGTAGAATTCCAACAACAGCCTTGTTAAACAAATTCATTACTACCTCCTATATCTCTCTATAAAAAGTATCTCTGAAAATTCCACGAGCACCAAAACTCTCTTTGAATTTACCCAGACTCCAGTTTGGATTTTCATTAACAGTAAATATCCCGAAATCGATGAAGCTAAAATTATTTTCCAATCCCCATCTAATTGTTTCATAAAAAAGCAAGTTTACAGGTCGATAACTCTGAAACCTTTCATCGTGGCTTATGTAAAAGGCAAGTATAACCCTGTCGTTGCAGATAAAATTAACAATGCCTGCAATCATCTCTTTTTTTAAATATGCTCCAAATAGATTGATCCTGCCAGCAAGCAGAGATTTTAATCTCTTCAATTCATCAAGAGAATGCGTCGGAGTTACATTGTGTCGGAGTGAAAGGTTTGTCTTTAATATTTCATAAAATGAATCGAAGTCTTCAGTCAATTTTACATATATACCACTCTTTAACGATTTGCGATATGCTGTTCTTGCTTCCTGTTTAAATTGGTCTAAAATCTGCTCCCTAGAAAAATCGAGCGGTATGATGCTCGACACCTCCCGTTTTTTATATCCAAACCCATTCTTGTAAAGAGCAAAATCGAGATAGACATTGGGCTGTTTGTGATATATTACAGGAGGGATTGTTAACTCGATTCCCTGAAATCTATTCTCACATGCATATTCAAGAAGAACATTAACCATTTCAAATGCAGTATGAATCGACAGATTCTTTTTATATACAAACCCTCCAAACGATGCCCCTGGATGTGAAACAAGCACCTTTTTTTTCACAACCCGTTTCTCTGCTGCTGGCAGAACTGCAACAATCGACTCTTTATCCTGAAAGATTAGTGAGTTATCAATAAAACGATCTTGAGGATGATAACTCAGAAACCTCCTTGTATGAAATAGTGTTCCATTGTTTGACTGCCATACAAACCTATCCCACCTCTTAACTTTATCCTCAGAATAACTTCTTACTGCTATTGCCATATAAACCTATCGATTTTTCATCAAACTTACCATTATTGCCTTCTGAATGTGGAGTCGATTTTCGGCCTGATCAAAGACTATTGAATGTCTTCCATCCATCACCTGGTCGGTAATTTCATCGCCTCTGTGTGCAGGAAGACAGTGCATAACCTTTACATCTGGCTTGGCATATTCGACCAACTCCTGATTCACCTGATAAGATTTAAATACTTTCTTCCTCTTCTTTGCCTCCCTCTCCTGACCCATGCTTGCCCATACATCCGTATATATAATATCTGAATCTCTCACTGCTTTTAACGGATCTCTTTCGATCTCTATCTCACTCTTTCCACTCATTCGGGCCTTTTCCAGTATCTCTGGATCTGGATCATATCCTTCAGGAATAGAGAGAGTAAGTCTCATCGAGATTCGAGATGCCATATTGATCCATGAATTTGCCAAATTGTTTCCATCTCCGATGAATGTAACTTTCAATCCATCGAAGCCTCCCCTGTGTTCCATTATTGTAAACATATCACCCATGACCTGACAGGGATGAAGAAGATCTGTCAGGCCATTGATCACTGGCACAGAAGCATATTTAGCCAGTTCGATTATAAGCTCATGGCCAAAAAGCCTGGCCATTATTCCATCATTGTAACGAGAAAGCACACGTGCAATGTCGGCCACAGATTCACGCTTACCGAGGCCTATATCACTCGGTGCTAAATATACGGCATGTCCACCAAGTTGAAACATACCTACTTCGAATGATACTCTTGTTCGTGCCGAAGGTTTCTGGAAAATCATAGCCAGTGTTTTTCCCTTCAGAGGCTGATACTCTTTCCCCCTTTTCTGTTTTTCTTTTAAATCCTTAGCGAGACGGAAAATTTCATGAATTTCCTCCTCTGTCAAATCTGTAATAGCAAGAAAATCCTTTTCCAATTTTACCTCCTATTTTTTCTATTCATGGTTAACAGTTCATCAAAAAGATCGTCCCAGTCCTGGACATTGGGCAGCAATGGAATAATTAACTTAATAAACGCCTTCCTTTTTTCACTGGTTCTTAATTTACCGATATCTATCACAGAAATATACTTCTTAATATTATCCAATGGATAGGAAAGCAAATCTGGAAAAGAAGCATATTCAAACATACGTTTTAATTTAAATTCTTCGGACATACCAGAAACGCCGTCCCAGAAATATTTATCCTTGCTTTCTGGCATTGTCAATTATCCTCTTAATTAACTTAATAGAAAAATCATCCAATGAGACATCTTCTTTATTGAACAATCTGTTCAAGATCCAAATCTTCCGTATAACGATGGTCATAATAAAACGAGATAAACAGGTACTCTCACTAAGATATAATCGATCAGTCTGAATCAAACTGAAAATATCATCCTGTAAAGGATAAAAAATCTTTTCATAAAACCGAATTTCTTCAGGTATAGCTTTTCGCACAATATTTTCAAATATCAAATAATCTCTTAAAAGAATATATTTTTTTAATCTCAGCAGGTGCATATGCTCCTGCGATTGTTGATCATATTAATCTAACGATAAAACACCTTATGTGGAGTCCAAAGCCTCGAGTACTCTCTCCCAGTCCGGAGACTGAGAAAAAGTATTTACAAACTGAAGGTCATTGCCTACAATTTTCCTTGCTCATGCCCGTTATCTAAGCAAAAGAAGCTTCTTGGTCTCAGTAAATGAACCAGCCTGAAAACGGCAGAAATAAACACCACTCGACAAACCTCTGGCGATCCACCGCCTTGAATGGTTTCCAGCAGGCAATTCTCTGGAGACGAGAACTGCCACTTCTCTTCCCAGAGAATCAAATATTTTCAGTGACACGAATGATTTCAATGGAAGAGTGAAAGAAATAGTTGTTTCTTGATTAAACGGGTTCGGATAGTTCTGGCTAAGGCTAAAACGTTTAGGCAAATCGCCTGAGATCATTTCAACAGAGGTGACCATCTCAGATAACGGCCTTCTCCAGACGCCTTCATACCAAGTCCCGGCAAATAGATTCTCTCCACTCACTGCAAAAGCACTGACACATGCTTCTGACAAGCTGCTGTTTACTGCTGTCCAGTTTGCACCATTATCCGTTGTAAGAAATACACCGCTGAATAAAGTTCCGGCAAAGAGATTCGTTCCGATTACTGCAAGAGCATTGATATAAGTATCCGTCAAACCGTTGTTTACTTTCATCCAGTTTGCACCGTTGTCTGTTGTAAGAAAAACTCCGCCGCCCCAAGTCCCGGCAAAGACACTCGTTCCGCTTGCTGCAAAAGCATTGACATCAGTGTCCGTCAAACCGTTGTTTACTGCTGTCCAGCTTGCACCGTTGTCTGTTGTAATAAACACACCGCCGCCATCAGTTCCGGCAAAGAGATTCGTTCCGATTACTGCAAGAGAATTGACATAAGGGCACGTCAAGCCGCTGTTTACTTCCCTCCAGTTTTGGCCGTTGTCCGTTGTAAGAAACACGCCACTCCAAGTTCCGGCAAAGAGATTCGTTCCGCTTACTGCAAGAGCATTGACATAAGGGCACGTCAAGCCACTGTTTACTTCCCTCCAGTTTGCGCCGTTGTCTGTTGTAAGAAACACACCGCTGCAAGAGGTCCCGGCAAATATATTCGTTTTTATGCCGCTATCTGTTGTAAGAAACACACCGCCGCTATTATTCTCAGCAAAGAGATTCGTTCCGCTTACTGCAAGAGCATTAACATAAGGGTTTGTTAAGCCGTTGTTTATTTCTGTCCAGTTTGCGCCGTTGTCTGTTGTAAGAAACACACCACTACCAAAAGTCCCGGCAAAAAGATTCTTGCTGTTTTCTGCAAAAGCAAGGACATGAGTATTAATCAAACCGTTGTTTACTTTCGTCCAGTTTGCGCCGCTATCCGTTGTAAGAAACACGCCGCCGCCCCAGGTTCCGGCAAAGAGATTCGTGCCGATTACTGCAAAAGCAAGAACATCAGTGTTTGTCAAACCATTGTTTACTTCAGTCCAGTTCTGGCCGTTGTCTGTTGTAACAAACACACCGCCGCCATCAGTTCCGGCAAAGAGATTCGTACCGATTACTGCAAGAGAATTGACATAAGGGCACGTCAAGCCGCTGTTTACTTCCCTCCAGTTTGCGCCGTTGTCTGTCGTAAGAAACACGCCGCACCAAGTCCCAGCAAAGACATTCGTTCCACTTGCTACAAGGGCATCAATATAAAGGGTCCCCAAACCGTTGTTTACTGCTGTCCAGTTTGCACCGTTGTCCGTCGTAAGAAATACGCCGCTGCTCTCAGTCCCGACAAAAAGATTCGTTCCGCTTACTGCAAAAGCATTGATTCTACCACCATATGGACCGTTGGTTTGGATCCATTGGGCATGCAAATAATTTGTAGTTATAAAAAGCCATAACAACAAAACGAGTGTTATAGAAATGTTTTTCATGTGACATCCTTAATGCTCAGAGAATGTATTTTGCCAGGTCTTCATCCTCTACTATGTCTTTCAATTTCTTTCTTACATCCTCTGCCGTTATCTTGATATGTTTCATAGAATCATCGGGCGCATTAAAGAGTACATCTTCAAGGAGCGTACTCATAATTGTATGCAGCCTTCTTGCACCAATGTCCTCTGCCCTCTGGTTGACCTTAGTAGCAGTCTCTGCTATTTCACGAATTGCCCCTTTTGTGAAAGTAATTTTCACGCCCTCTGTTTCCAGTATAGCAGTGTACTGTTTGATGAGAGCATTTTCTGGCTCCGTAAGTATTCGAATAAAATCTTCTGTTGTCAGGCTGTTCAGTTCGACTCTAATGGGAAACCTTCCCTGAAGTTCTGGTATTAGATCAGAGGGCTTTGAAACATGAAAAGCCCCAGAAGCGATAAAAAGAATGTGGTCTGTTCTCACCATCCCATATTTTGTAACAACATTTGTTCCTTCAACTACAGGAAGAATATCCCTCTGTACTCCTTCCCGGGAGACGTCGATTCCGCCTCCTTCCTCAACCCCTGCTATTTTATCTATCTCGTCCAGAAACACGATACCAGATTCCTCGACCCTCTTGATCGCCTCCTTTACAACCTTTTCCATCTCTATCAGTTTCTGTACCTCCTCTGCTATCAAGATCTCCCTTGCCTCAGAGATGGTCATCCTCCTTTTCTTACGTTTTTTCGGCAGCATTCCACCAAACAGATCCTGAATATTCATTCCCATTTCCTCGATCCCAACAGGAGAAAATATCTGAAGCATAGGAAACGATTCGCTGGTCACATCCATCTCTACCTTCCGATTTTCCAGCCTCCCTTCCCTGAGCTGGTCTCTTAGTTTTTCTCTTGTCCTTTTTCTTCTCTCCTCTTCATTCTCATCTTCCGATCCATCACTAACAGTACCGAATCCTTCAGGTAATAACAGATCGAGCAGTTTCTCTTCTGCATTTATCTCAGCCTTCTTCTTGACCCTCTCTGTCCACTCAGATTTCACTATAGAGATTGCCAGATCTGTCAGATCACGAATTATCGACTCCACATCACGGCCAACATATCCGACCTCTGTAAATTTCGAGGCCTCCACCTTAATGAATGGTGCTTCTGCGAGTCGGGCCAGCCTACGTGCTATCTCAGTCTTTCCCACTCCTGTCGGACCTATCAGTATTATGTTGTTCGGCATTATCTCGTCTCTGAGGTCATCCCTGACCTGACGCCTCCTCCAGCGGTTCCTCATGGCAATTGCCACCATCTTCTTTGCCTTGTCCTGACCGATTATATATTTATCGAGCTCTGCAACAATCTCACGAGGAGTCAATTTTGCGCTGTCTTTCTTCTCTGTCATTCAAGTTCCTCAACAACTATGTGGTTGTTTGTATAGATGCATATCTTAGAAGTTATTAGAAGCGAGTTCTTAACTATATCCCTTACACCCATATCTGTGTGGTGAAGAAGTGCTCTTGCGGCTGCAAGTGCATATGGCCCACCAGAGCCTATAGCCACTATATTGTCATCGGGTTCGATTACCTCTCCTGTACCGGAGATTATTAACATTGTCTTTCTGTCAGCAACAGCAAGAAGTGCCTCGAGTCTTCTTAAAAATTTATCTGTCCGCCACTCCTTCGCCAGTTCCACTGCTGACCGATATAGATTGCCATGATACTGTTCAACCCTTTTTTCGAATCTTTCAAAAAGAGTCAGAGCATCTGCAGCAGAGCCGGCAAATCCAGCCAATACTGAGTCCTGATACATCCGTCTGATCTTATTGGCTTTCTCCTTCATTATCGTATCTTCAAGCGTAATCTGTCCATCACCACCAAGTGCAACACTTTTTCCCTTTCTTACACCTAAAATAGTCGTGGATCTGAAAATCATCTATTTAATCCTCTTAAAATATTTTAAATATTCAGAGTCGGTAGAGAGAATCACGGTCGTGCTCGTATCGATGATTGTCCTGTAAGTTTCCAATGTCTTTATGAAAGTATAAAACTCAGGATCAGCACTATAAGCTCTTGCATATATTCTTGCTGCCTCTCCATCTGCCGCTCCCTTTATCTCCTGCGATTTTCGATATGCTTCAGATGATATTCTCTTAAGCTCTCTCTCTTTCTCCCCCCTTATCTCTGCACTCCTTCCATCACCCTCTGACCGATACTTTGCCGCTATCCTTCTTCTCTCTGCGATCATCCTGTCAAATACCTTCTTCTGCACTTGATCAACATAATTTATGCGCTTGATTCTCACATCCTTTATCTCAACGCCAAACTCTGTTGTCTTCTCTGACGACTTTTTTAGAATAAGTTTCTCTATCTTCTCTCTTCCAGTCTTTATTCTGGGCACAGACTTTGAGACATCTAAAACCGCGAGCTCCTCTGTCAGTTGAAACTCTCTATTCGATGACCGCACGATCTCGATCAGATCATAATTTGCAATTGCATTTCTTGTTTCGCCATCTACTATGTCGTCGATTCTCGTCTGAGCACCATGCTCATCTCGCACTCTCTGAAAAAATAGCAGTGGATCACTTATGCGCCACCTTGCATATGTATCGATCCAGATAAATTTCTTATCCTTTGTTGGAACCTGGTTTGCCTCACCATCCCATTCAAGCCATCTCTTTTCAAAATAATTGGTTTTATAGATGAAAGGCACCTTAACATGTAGACCTGGTGATGTTATGGCACCGCCAATGGGCTCCCCAAACCTTGTTATTATTACCTGATTCGTCTCTGATATATAGTAGAAGGTGTTAAGCAGTACAATTAGCAGTATAAAAATAAAGATTGCTATTACTGTTATCTTTATATTCAAATTTTGTCGAGTAGACATCTTTACCTCCTTTCGGTTTAATGTCCCTCACAGAACCCTGCGTGCAGATTTCCCGCACAGGGCTCTTCGGTAAGGCTTCCCTGTTTCGAGGATAGGGTATA
>Ga0190360_1000583_pt1 | contig 20314 bp, 17 predicted proteins | sample 48721834_MG_FD_161271 | JGI IMG/M metagenome (GOLD analysis project Ga0190360, IMG submission 161271) | Hydrothermal vent microbial mat bacterial communities from Southern Trench, Guaymas Basin, Mexico - 4872-18-3-4_MG | ecosystem: Environmental > Aquatic > Marine > Hydrothermal vents >... | reverse complement strand
TAAACGAGTCCTCACCATTGGTGAAAGCAACAGTAATGAACACAGCAATTAGTATCACAACAAGACTCTTTATTATGCCTCGAAACTGTTTTTTTCTCTTTTCCATGAGCGATTCCTTTAATAATAAATTATATGAATATAAATATAACACCAGTTAAAGTCAAGAAGGCAGAGAGATTGTCGAAAAAATATTTGATTTAACATGTTTTTTTTATAAATTAACAATGTTTAAACAACAGAGAGGAGGAGTGAATGATAAAAAATATTTCCCTATTGGATAAATCGCGTACAGGACTTTTAGTCGTAGACATTCAGGATAAGATTTTAAAGGCAATGGCAAGGCCCGATGAGGTAGTTGAAAACACGATAAAATTGATAAAGGGTTTTAAGATTTTAAATTGTCCGATATTTGTAACCGAGCAGTATCCAGAAGGCCTTGGGGGTACTGTAAAAGCTATTAAAAAATTTATCGATGATATAGAAATTTATGAAAAGTCAACATTTAGTTGTTGTGGAATAGATAACCTTGTCAACAAGTTTCGCTCAAGCAAGATTGATCAGATTGTGCTTTGTGGGATAGAGGCCCATGTGTGTGTCTGGCAAACTGCCATGGATCTTATCTATGAAAATTTCAGTGTCAGTGTGGTAAGGGATGCAGTATGTTCAAGGAAAGATAGTGATATGAATACGGCAGTAGATCGTATGGCTGTTGCAGGCATAAACATTACAACAACTGAAATGGCTCTATTCGAACTTCTTGAAAGGATCGATGTTGATGAATTTAAGCCGATATTGAAACTTATAAAATAATATCTTGAAATTTTCATTGTAATTGATTATTTTCAAATTGAAATGGTCTGATATCCGACATATTTTAGGAGGCATTAAACTATGAAGAGATCAACAGTGATTGTTATATTTTCTTTTTTATTTGTAGTTCAACTCCTCGCACAGGAGAAGTATCTTTTCATCCAGCCGGCAAGAGAGAACATACGCATCAGTCCAAATGGAAAAAAGATTGGAGAGCTTTTTGGTGGTGTTAAGGTAAAGATACTGGAAAATAAGACCGATTGGGTAAAGGTACAGTTTACAGGATGGATATGGAAAAACTCTTTGACTTCAGACATAAAACAGGTAGAAGGATTTACGATTAGAGTAAGCCATATTCTTGTTTCGACCGAGGCTGAGGCAAGGCAGATATTAGAAAAACTCAAGTCAGGAGCATCGTTTGAGCAGCTTGCCAAGCAGTATTCAATTGATTCAGCAACAAAGGATAAGGGCGGTGACCTCGGTACTTTTAAGAGGGGAGAGCTGTTAAAGGAGATTGAAGATATTGTTTTTAATCTAGATGTAGGAGAGTTTGGGGGAATAGCAAAGACAAAGCTGGGATATCATATTCTTAAACGAACAGAGTAAAATCTATGACTATAAAAATTAGGAGGAAATCATGCACAAGATTTTCAACAGAGTCAAGGATATAGTACTCAAGCCAAAGGAGACCTGGAATACAATCAGTACAGAAGAGACAAGTGTTGCGAAACTGGGAAGAGAGTATCTGTTGATTCTTGCAGCAGTTCCATCTCTTGCCTCATTTTTAGGCAACTGGATAATTGGAATTCGTATTCCATTTGTTGGGTTTTATCGACTCACCTTTGGTGAATCTCTAATTAATTCGATAGTGATCTATATTCTTATAGTCGCCGAGATATGGGCGGTTGGAAAACTGATCAGTCTGCTGGCAAAGAACTTTAGTTCAAATCGGGATGATATAAGGGGGTTCAAAGTTGCTGTCTACATTTTTACTCCATACCTTGCATCAGGAGTCTTTAATCTTATCCCATATTTCAGTCCATTGATGTTGATTGCAGGCCTCTATGGTCTATATCTTCTCTATATAGGACTTCCTGTTGTAATGGAGACACCAAAAGAGAAATCTCTGCCCTATTTTGTTGTCATCCTGACTGCTATTGTTTTAATTTTTATCATTGTAAGCATGATTAGTGGGGCTATTCTCAAGGCATTTGGCCCCTCGCTTCCAAGGATATAAGGTTTCAGAGTGGTGTGATATCCACATGTTAAATGGAAAGTCGTTGAAATAATGATCGATAAGAACAATAATGACTCCAGAATCGACTATCTGGAAGCCATCCACTATTTTGATTCATCACTTCAGGACTATTTGGAGACCGATGAGCTGCTTAATGCTGCTGGTGAAGCATTATCCAATATTGTGAAGTCCCGATGTTCAATTAAAATCTATCTTATTGATAACAAGAGCGGGGATCTGATTCTGAAATCGCATAGGGGAGGAGGCCGCAAGAGTTGTGCATCAGACAACCTTATGAAGGGAGAAGGACTGGCAGGTAGTGTTGCAGAGGCGAAAAGGCCTCTTTTTTTACATAACATTACTGCACAAAGTGGAGTGGAAAGAAAATTTATCAAGAACCATAGGGTCGAGTCTTATGCAGGGATTCCGATCTTTTTCAAAAAAGAGATTCTTGGTGTGATTGACATCTACTACTCAAACTCCAAAGTGTTCACAGATCATGAAAAAGAACTACTCACAGGAATTGGCAGAAAATTTGGTGCAGCACTTCAAAGAGTCAGAAAGTATGAAAAAGCTTCACAGCAGGCACGCAGGTACATAGCAATCAGTCATGCAGTAACTGTCTCAAGGCAGCTTGGTACACTGGAAGAGGTACTTAATAATATTGCCAAGGTTCTTGTCCAATCTTTGGGATTCGATCAGTCGTGGATTGGAATTATTGATGAAGATGTAGGAGTTCTGCAGGGAAAGGTTGCATTTGGAATTGGGGCAAAGGGAAAGAGTATTTCTACCCGATTTCCAATTCACGCAGATACATCCAATCCAGCAGTATTGTCGATCATTAAACAGGAGCCGATTGTCCATCAGACGATTGATGATATTGATGACAGAGATTTCAGGAAGTGGTTGAGCGAATTGGGGGTACAGAGTTCAGGATATGTTCCTATCTTGAGCGGTAGCAAGGCTGAAGGCGTGATAGCAGTCTTTTACACTTCTGATCAGATATTTGCAGAGGAGGACATAAAGGCTCTTATGAGTGTTGCAGAACAGGCAGCAATTGCCATTGAGAATGCAAAACTCTATGACAGGGTAAGAAACTCTGAGGAGAGGTACAGAACACTATTTGAATCTGCTGGTACATGTCTTGTTATCTTGAACAGGGATCTTATTTTTCGTTTAGTAAATAACGCATTTGAAAGGCTCAGCGGATATACAAAAGAAGAACTCTCAGGGAACATGTCTTTTATTTCTTTTATTAATAAAAATGAAGAAGATATAGTTAAAAAATTAAATAATCCACCCGAGAGTTTTGAAATCGATTTCCGCAGTCGAGATGGTTTAAATAAGCAGATTCATATAACCACTACACTGATACCGGGATCATCCGACATACTGGTTTCTATGGTTGACATGACCAGACAGAAGGAGCTGGAGAAGAGATTATTTAGAAGTGAAGAATTGGCGGCAATTGGAGAATTATCGGCTGGAATAGCTCATGAGATAAGAAACCCTCTTGTAGCCATCACAACGTCGGTTAATTTATTGAAAGAAGAGAAGGGACTGTCAAAGGAGGGAGAGCAGCTTCTCGATGTTGTTAAGGAAGAGTCTGATCATCTCGCAGCTATTGTGGATGACTTTCTTCAGTTTGCAAGGCCTAAAAAACCTGTCTTTAATAAAGAGGATGTTAATACAATATTAAAAGATGTTGTAAAGAAATATAAAGAGTTGTATGAAAATAAAATAAAATGGAAAGAGGAATATGATGAGCAACTTCCTCTCATTCAGATAGATCGTCACCAGATTCATCAGGTGATAACGAATCTGTTATTAAACAGCATAGATGCAATGGAGGATGGAGGAGTTGTTACAGTAAAGACAAGGGTGGAGACGAAGGTGGGAGTTCCCCATGTAAGAATATCAATCTCTGATACAGGCATAGGTATTCCTGAAGACAAGATTGAAAAAATATTTCAACCTTTTTATTCATTAAAAGAGAAAGGAACTGGTCTGGGGTTGTCAATCTGTCATCGTATTGTGAATAATCACAATGGAGAAATATTTGTAAAGAGCAAAGAGGGCAGGGGGACAACATTTTTTATTGATCTGCCTGCGGTTAAGTGAAATAGAATTTAATGGGGTTGTCCGATGAGTGATATTCTTTTAGTAGATGATGAGAAATCTGTAAGGTTAACACTTGCTCTGTTTCTTAAGAAGAAAGGCTACAGAGTTGACGAAGCTTCAAATGGTGAAGAGGCAATGGAGATGGTGAAGGAGCACTTTTACGATCTTGTCATTACAGACCTGAAAATGAAGCCTGTGGATGGAATGGAAGTGCTTCAGAAGATTAAATCGATAAATCCAATGATAGAGGTAATTGTGATGACGGCCTATGGTACGGTGGAGAGTGGAGTGGAGGCCATGAGGCTCGGTGCATACGATTATATCCAAAAGCCATTTGAGAAGGATGAGTTTATCATTCTTGTTGAAAAGGCGTTAGAGCGCAAGAAGCTTCTGACAGAGGTTGCAATACTCAAGGACAACTTAAAGGAGAAATACAAATTTGAAAATATAATTGGCAAATCGAATGAGATGATGGAAATATTTTCAATCGTCTCAAAGATTGCAATGACAAATAGTACAGTACTTATTTCCGGTGAGAGTGGAACAGGAAAGGAACTTATAGCAAGGGCAATTCATTTGAACAGTCCAAGGAAGAATAGAGCCTTTGTAATAATAAACTGTGGGGCACTGCCTGACAATCTCCAGGAGAGTGAATTGTTTGGACATGTGAGAGGTGCTTTTACCGGGGCAATAAGAGACAAGCGAGGCCTGTTTCAGGAGGCAAATGGAGGAACACTATTTCTCGATGAAGTTGGTGAAACATCTCCTGCAACCCAGGTTAAGCTTCTCAGGTTTCTTCAGGATGGTGAGATCAGAAGGGTTGGCGAAAATGATCCGATCTATGTTGATGTTCGTCTCATAGCTGCAACAAATCAGGATCTGGAAAAAGCGATAGAGGAGGGACGTTTTAGAGAAGATCTCTACTACAGGCTCAATGTCATTCCTGTACACATGCCTCCGTTAAGAAAAAGAAAGGATGATATACCACTTCTTGTCGACCACTTTTTAAAAAAATATACAAAAGATTTGAAAAAGAATGTTACCTCATTTTCTCCAGAGGCAATGAAGATGCTCATAAAATACCACTGGCCGGGCAATGTAAGAGAGCTCGAAAATATTGTAGAACGTGCGGTTATACTCACAAATAAAAATGTCATAATGCCGGAGGATTTGCCGCCATCATTACAGGAGTCGGGTTTAAAGAGCGGTGAGAGCCAGGAAGATTTTGGTGAAGTAACTTTGGATGAAATAGAAAAAAAGTATATTTTAAAAGTTTTAGAAAGATTTAACTGGAATCAAAAGAAGGCATCAGAAACACTTGGAATATCGACAACGACTCTCTGGAGAAAATTAAAATCATATGGAATAGAGCCGAAGAAAAAGGAGTAAGATTCTGGCATATGGTTTCTCAGGTTTTTTTCATACTATTTCTGAAACGAACTGTTTCATTATGAAAAAAATTAGGACTCTGTTTTGCTGAAGATATTAGACTCTAATTAACAAAATAACAAATAGATACATAATGTTCTATTCATATATTTGGCATGATATTTGTAAATAAATATAAGTGAATTTAATATAACAAATTAGAGAATATTCATGTCAAACGTTTTAATAGTAGATGATGAAAAAAATGTTTTGCTGACACTGTCGATCGGACTGAGAAGATTTAATTATACAGTTTATGAGGCTCAGAGCGGTCCTGATGCACTCAGGTTAATGAAAGAGACCAATTTTGAAGTTGTTGTTTCCGATATAAGAATGGCCCCGATGGATGGGTATACACTTGCAAGGACTATAAAAAAACAATATCCTGAAACAATAATTATTTTAATGTCTGCATATGGATTTGAGGAAGAAGAGTCTGGTGAGGTTTCGAAATATCCCCGGCTCACAAAGCCGTTCAAAGTTACAGATCTGGTAGAAATCATTAAGAAGGAAGAAGAGAAGTATGTAAGAAGAGGAAAGATACTAATTTTTGCGGAAAGGGAGAACGGCAGGAAGATTCAGGAGGTTGTGGAAGAAGATGGATTCTCATCAGAGATTTTTAGTCGTGACAGTGATGCTGTAAAGCAAATCAGAAGTATCAGGGATGGGATTTTTATAATAGATGAAGAGTTGCTGTCGTCTTGTAACTGTCAGATTCTTAATCAAATAGACCAGAATGCTCCAGACAGGCCAGTTATCATAATATCAAAGAAAAAAGGAAAGAAGAACTTTATTACAAATCCAGACCTTGCCGTTACTGTTCTCGACAGAGATATGTTTTTTAATGATCACATCTGGGCACTTGATCATATAAAGAATAGCATGTTTGAACATAACTGATAAGGACAATGACCGATGCATAACAGGAGTATGATATGGATAGCAGCAATCCTCATCACCGTAATCTCGGTTGTATACCAGAAGAGAACAGGACCAACATATCCTAAAAAGGGCAGGATTATTATTGACGGCTCTGCAATTTCATTTACACTGCCGCGCAGCGAACTCAGTGGTAAAGAGGCAGAAATTAGACTGATGATTAAAAATAAGAAGATAAAGGGAAGAATCCGTTATAAAAGGTTTCGGTCAAATGATGAGTGGGAAGAAGTGGCTATGAAGAGAGAAGGAGATATTTTAAAGGCATCTCTTCCCACTCAACCTGCTGCTGGCAAGATAATCTATTATGTAATTCTTGAGGAGAATGATAGTATTGTATCATTGACAGGCAGCGGTGGTGTTGTTTTAAGATATAAAGGAGATGTACCCACATACCTGTTGATTCCACATATAATCCTGATGTTTATGGCAATGCTGCTGTCAAACAGGGCAGGAATCGAAGCAGCTGTCGATGGTAGGAGGGCTCATGTCTATATGATTATGACAATATGGCTACTATTCATAGGGGGGTTTATTATTGGCCCCCTGATTCAGAGATATGCCTTTGGTAGCTACTGGACAGGCATTCCTTTTGGCAAAGATTTAACAGATAACAAGACTCTAATAGCAATGCTGGGTTGGCTGGCAGCATGGTTTAAAAATAGAAGGAGTGTTGGCAGCAGGGGATGGATAATTGGTGCTGCATGCCTTATGTTTATTGTCTATTTAATCCCACACAGTCTCATGGGTTCGGAGCTGGATTATACACAGCCATAAAACCAATTTGTATTTAATTGTCGATTGCATTAAAGTTGATTTGTAATAAATCCCACTTCTTTGATTTTAAGTAGATTATTTTGTCCTATAAAGCCGTCCGTAGTTTTCAAAGACTTCCCTACTTAACTGGTGGCAAAATACTCTTATTAAGAGATTTTGCCTCTATTGGTTGTTTCAGTTGAATAGTACAAATAGCATGTAGCTTTCTACTTACGATGTGGGTTTATAGAGACTCAAATTTTTCATGATCTGGCAATTGTTAAAAATAAGGAATTGTGCTGTTGTGATATAACAGCTATTTTGCAGCTAAAACAGTTACTTTATTAAAACTCTATATGATCATGAGGACAATATAGAAAAGGCCGAGTAATTACGCTCGGCCTTTATCGTTTGTCCTAAAATCTAAAACTATTATCGCTGCAGTTTACCATTGATAAATGTAAACGATACATTCTTGCTTGGATATAGAATCTTAACTATTCTTTTGTCTTTATCCTCTTCATACGTTATCTTTTCAGGTTTTCCATAAGTTTCGATCAGATATTTTGCATTATCACTGGCAAGCACTTCGGCAATACTGTATGACTTGGTTGCCTCTTTTGTTTTGTTGAGATTTGCATATGCTATAGATAGTTCGTCCCATGAATTCAGATCACCGGGGTTGAGTTCTACTGATCTTAAATAATAAGAGACCGCTTTTGAAAAATACTCCTTTGCCTTGCTCTTATTCTCCTTGATTTCTGCTTCTGACAGAATAGGATTGCCCTTTTCGTCTGTTTTTCTAACCTTACTTATGTATTTTTTTGCAATGTTAATATAGGCGTTTCCGATACCGTAAAATGCATCTGGATCGTCTGGATGTTTCTCGACTACAGATTCTAAAATACTAATTGCCTTGTCGAAATTTTCCTTTAACAGATATAGACGTGCCATGTTTATCAATAAATCTGGGTCATCTGGATTTGCCTTTAGAGCATTTGTATATGCCTCAATGGCCTTATCAGATTCTCCAAGCAAATCGTATGATGTTGCAATCATAATGAGTGCATTGGCGTATTTTTCAGAACTCGGATCCTCATTCTGTATTACATCGGTGAGCACATCGATAGCCTTCTGATATTCTCTGGTTCCGCTGTAGTAGAGTCTGCCAATATTAAAATTAATATCCTTGTTATCGGGTGTAATTTTCTTTGCTGCTGTATAGGTATCTATCGCTTCTTTATATTTCCCAAGGGATTCGTAACAGATTGCTAGGTTTTGATATGCCTCTAAATTTTCTGGCATTATTTTTACTGCACTGCTGAATTTTGTTGCGGCCTCGTCAATCTTGTCCTGCTGAAAAGCATTGACCCCCTCATTGTAGAGCTTGTACCAATATGTCATTCTTTCGTTCTTGATCTCATCTGCATATTTATTTGAAATTTCTAGGGACTTGGTGAAAGCATCATTCATCTTCTCATACATCTTCAGTTTACCGTATGCTTTACCCATTATCAGATAGGCCTCACTGTTTTGCGGGTCAACTTCCAGAGTTTTTTTACATTCTGTGATCGCCATCTCATAATTATCACTCACATAGTAGCTCTTAGCCAGGGTGTTATAGGTCGATTTACAGCTTGTAAACAGACAAACGATTCCAAAAATAATAATACAAATAAATAACAACACCTTTTTGGACATTTTATTCCTCCTTGATTATAAATGAGATATTATATGATATCTAAGTTCGTTTACAATTTATAATTAAATTTAAATAAAGTCAAGATGTTTTTGAATGGATAGATCAAAGAAAAACATTGACTATTCAAATAAAAATCATTAATTTTTTTAGACAAAAATTGATTAAAGCCATGAAGAAATATAGAGGTAAGGTACTGTGGGTGGATGATGAGATAGATCATCTTAAATCCCACATTCTATTTTTAGAACAGAGAGGTTATTCTGTTCAAACTGTAACCAATGCAGAGGATGCCATCTCATTATTGAAAGAGAAGGAGTTTGACATTGTCCTTCTTGATGAGATGTTAACAGGGATGAATGGTCTTGAGGCATTATCATCTTTTCATCAGATTAATCCCTCGCTGCCTATTATCATGATAACCAAGAGTGAAGAAGAGAATCTGATGGAAGATGCAATTGGTGAGAAGATTGAGGATTATTTAACAAAACCGGTAAATCCGAGTCAGATTCTATCATCCTGCAAAAGGATTCTTGAGAGGAAGAGGATCGAATGCGATAAGATTACCAGAGACTATGTTGAGGAGTTTGAACAGATATCGGATTCTCTCTCCAGTGAGCTCAAGGCAAGTGAGTGGATCGATATCTATTATAGACTCTCAAGCAGATGGATTGATCTGGACAACCATTCGGACATTGGACTTCAACAGACATTTTCCGATCAGCAAAGAGAGTGCAACCACCACTTCTGTAGATTTATTGAGAAAAACTATGAAGAATGGCTCCAGAGTGATGAGAGGCCTGTTCTATCTGTAGATCTGCTGAAGAAGTATCTATTTCCACTATTAAAGAGAGGAGAAAGGGTTCTATTTCTGGTGATCGACAACATGAGAATGGATCAATGGCTGTCGATCGAACCACTGATTTATGACCTGTTTACAGTAAATAAGAAGTACTATTTTTCGATTCTGCCTACTGCAACTCCTTACAGCAGAAACAGTCTTTTCTCCGGTCTTTTCCCAAGAGATATTGCAAGATTATATCCAAAATACTGGAAAGAGGGGGAGAATGATGAGTCGAGCAGAAACAGGTATGAACCTCAACTGCTGATCGATTACATGAAAAGAGAGGGTGTCGACATTGTTTCAAAGACAAAGTATATTAAACTATTAAATGCGGAAGAGGCAAACCGTATAGAAAATCAGATCGAGTCCTATTTTTCGTTACAGCTCATTAGTATGATATTCAATTTTATTGATATAATGGCACATCGCAGGAGTGAGTCGCAGATACTTCAGGAGATTCTTCCAGATGAGTCTGCCTATCGGTCATTAACACGAACATGGTTTAAGCACTCATCACTTTTTAAGATACTCAGAAAGGCATCAGAGAGAGGTATTAAGACGATCATAACTTCTGATCATGGTTCGATACGGGTTTTAAGAGGAGTCAGGGTTTATGGCGATAGAGAGACTTCAAAGAATTTAAGATACAAGTGGGGAAATGGAATCAAGAGTGATAGTAAGTATGTTTTAGACATAAAAAATCCATCACGTTTTGGGCTTCCGTCGCCATCAATGAGTACAAATTACCTCATAGCAAAAGAGGATTCCTATTTTGTATACCCAACTAACTATCATCATTACCTTTCTCTATACAATGGAAGCCTTCAGCATGGGGGTATTTCAATGGAGGAGATGATTCTTCCAATAATATTCTTGACTCCCAGGGAGGGAGTAAGATGATGCAGAGGAAGAGTCTCGAGCTCTTCTCAGAAGGTCCCGAGATGACTTTTAATCTTGGTATGAAATTGGCAGGTCTGCTTGAGGTGGGAGATGTAGTTGCACTTTATGGAGAACTTGGAAGCGGTAAGACCCTGCTCAGTCAGGGTATTTGTAAGGGACTGGATGTAGATGAGTTTGTGACCAGTCCAAGCTTTGTGTTGATCAGGGAATATCATGGAAGGCTGCCAGTTTTTCATATAGATTTCTATCGACTGGAATCTGATATGGAGATATGTGATCTTGATATTGATAGATATATATATGATGATGGAGTCTGTATTATAGAATGGGCAGAAAGGGGAGAGTCACTCCTTCCAGAAGGAAGAATTTCCATTCACCTCTTTCATGTTATTGATGGCAGAATGGAATCTGAAGAGAGGCGCCGCATAGTGATAGATGCACCGAGCAGCAGAGGTATAGAGGTTATCAAATTATGATTTTACTTGGTATCGAGACAGCCACCCAGGTGTGTGGTGTTGGTATTGTGAATGATGATGAGGTCATTGCAGATTTCAGGATATTTAAGGACATGCTGCATGCTGAAGTCCTGGCACAGGTTGTAAAAGAGATGTTTCAAATATCAAGGATTTCGATGAGCGATATAGATGGAATAGCAGTATCCATTGGACCCGGATCATTTACAGGATTAAGGATTGGCCTTGCATTTGCAAAGGGTTTATCCTGCGGCCTTGATAGACCACTTGTTGCAGTTCCTACAATGGACGGAATTGTTTGCAACGTGCCGCATATTTCAGAATGGGCATGTGTAGTGATGAGAGCCAGAGAAGGAGAGTATTATCGAGGTCTATACAGATGGAGTGAAGATGAATGGAGAAGGGAGGGAGAATATATCATAGTTAAAGAGTCTTGTATAGATGAAGGAATTGATGTTGAGGATATTATATTTATAGGTGAGTGTGAATCATGTTCACAAAAAAGCAGAGATGGGAAGCGTTTTATTCTAATGCCAAATCGGATTTCGACTGGATGGGCAATTGCAATGAGAGGATCGGTTCTCCTGAAAAGTGGAGAACTATCGGATCCGGACACAGTGACTCCTCTTTACATACAGAGATTTCTGGGGATCGCATAAGGTTTGAAGAGAAGGATCTACTGTTTCGAAGAATGATGAGTAAAGATCTCGATCAGGTAACCAAGATTGAGAATCACTCTTTCAAGAGACCATGGAGCCGTAGAAGTTTTGAAGCAGAACTTTTTAAGGATATTGCCCTCTCTTTTGTTGCCTGCATCGGAGAGGTTGTTGTGGGATATATCATTGCATGGAAGATAATTGATGAGCTTCATATTGGAAATATTGCTGTTCATCCCGATTTCAGAAAAAGAGGAATAGGGGCAATGCTGATAAACTACCTAATTGAAAGAGCAAGAGAGTGTCGATGGGTTAGACTCGAGGTCAGGTGTTCGAATAGAGCTGCTAGGGCTCTTTATCGGAAATTGGGTTTTATTGAGGAAGGAATCAGATGCGGATATTACGAGGATGAGGACGCAATAGTAATGGTCAAAGAGTTGGATAATAGTAATTGAATGGAGAGAGTAAAATATGGCCTGGTTTAAAAGAAAAAAACCTGGACTGATGATCCAAAAAAAGAAAACAATGCCGGATGGAATTTGGCTGAAGTGCGATGGTTGTGGTGAAGTTATATACAAGAAGCAGCTTTCGCAGAATGCCTTTGTATGTTCAAAGTGTGATTTTCATTTCAGGATTCAGAGTAAGGAGTATATAAGACTGCTGCTCGATGAGGGGAGTTTTCAGGAGACGGATGAGAAAATGGAGGCAATTGATTTTCTTCATTTTAAAGATAAGAAGAGATACTCCGATAGAATTAAAGATGCAATGAAGAAGTCGGGATTACGGGAGGCGATACGTACTGGATTTGGAAAGATAAAAGGAATTCCGGTTGTATTTTGTGCCATGGATTTTGGGTTTATCGGTGGAAGCATGGGGTCTGTTGTTGGCGAGAAGGTGGCGAGGGCAATAAAGAGGGCAAGAGAGAGAAGACTCCCATTGATAATTGTCTCTGCAACGGGTGGTGCGAGAATGATGGAATCAATAATATCTTTAATGCAGATGGCAAAGACATCTTCACAGCTTGCGAAATTCTCAAATGATGGAGGTCTCTACATCTCAATTCTAACAAATCCTACAACTGCAGGGGTGGTAGCAAGTTATGCAATGCTTGGTGACATCCACATAGCAGAGCCGGGTGCATTGATCGGTTTTGCAGGGCCAAGAGTAATAAAACAGACAATAGGTCAGGATCTGCCTGAAGGATTCCAGCGGTCGAAATTTCAACAGGAACATGGATTTGTTGACATAATTGTAAACAGAAAAGAGATGAAAGAGACGCTATGGAAGATACTCAACTTTTTTACACTTCAAGGAGCAACAATTAATGAATAAGAGGCCTCTTATATTGCTTACTAATGATGATGGAATCGATGCTCCTGGACTTTTTGCCTTGTTCAAAGAGTTGAAGAAGATTGGTGAGGTTTGTATTGTTGCACCATCTGTAGAAAGGAGTGCTGTTGGCCATGCAATAACACTTACAGATCCCCTTCGTGTATCTGAGTTCAGAAGAGATGGTTATTTCTTTGGTTATTCTGTAAATGGCACCCCAGCAGATTGTGTGAAGATAGCTCACTGGGCACTGCTCCGCAAAAGGCCTGATGTGATTGTATCAGGAATAAATCTCGGATCAAATACAGGAATAAATATAATCTATTCTGGAACTGTATCTGCCGCAACAGAAGGAGCAATTCTTGGTATTCCATCTTTTGCAGTTTCGCTTACAACATATAAAAATCCAGATTTCAGATATGCAGCAAAGTTTGCAAGGAAGTTGACAAATATACTTATCCAGAAGGGGCTTCCTTGTGGAGTTTATTTGAATGTAAACGTACCTGCATGCCCTGAAGAGGAGATCAGAGGTGTGTCGATAACTCGTCAGGGGCTTGCAAGGTTTGAGGAGAAGTTCGATAAGAGAAGCGATCCGCGTGGAAGGACCTACTACTGGCTTACCGGGCAGAAGGTAGATCCTGAGGAGGATGTAGGTGTTGATGAGGGTGCAATTCAGGCCAGAATGGTATCGATCACGCCCGTGCACTATGACATGACCAAGTATGAATTCATAGATATTTTGAAGAGTTGGCAGCTTGAGGTTTAGAATACAGGGAGAGTTGGTATGAATAAAATTTTTACAATTGTGGTATTTTCTCTTTTCCTGATTCCAAATCTCTATGGACAGCATGGATGGATAATCAGAGATAGCGGCACAACAGAGGACCTTGTTGATGTATATTTCATAAATGAATCAACGGGCTGGGTTGTTGGCGGTACAAGAGAGGCACCCCTAATAGGTGTGATACTTCATACTACAGATGGTGGACAGAACTGGAGCATGCAGCAGATAATATCCAATACAAATTTAGATGCCCTCTGTTTTATCAATGAAAATACTGGATGGGCGGTTGGATTTGGTGGAGTTGTAGTAAAAACTGTCAATGGGGGAAACAGCTGGTTCAAACAGAACAGCGGCGTAACTGATCAGCTTTTTGATGTCTTTTTTGTTGATGCAAACAAGGGCTGGGCAGTGGGTACACATGCGACCATTATCAGGACCACAGATGGTGGAACAACATGGGAATCACTTGATAATCCGCTTACTGGTTCGAGGAAAAAATTCAGATCCGTTCATTTTGTTGATGAATATGAAGGGTGGGTCGTGGACCATGATCGAATTATCTTAAAGACAACAAACGGCGGATCGGATTGGTTTTATCAGTTCAGTATAGACATCAATGAAGACCTGAGATATGTTCAATTTTTAGATGAAAACCTTGGATGGTGTATAGGAGAGAAGGGTGTTATATTAAAGACAACAAACAGTGGAGAGAACTGGACACATCAGAACAGCTATACAAACAAGGATCTGTGGGGTGGATGTTTTATTAACTCCTCCACTGGCTGGGCAGTGGGCCAGGATGGAACTATTTTGAGGACAGACAATGGAGGTGCATACTGGCTTAAACAGCATTCAGGAGTATTTAAGCTGTTAAATGGTGTCTATTTTGTAGATCAGAATCACGGGTGCGCAGTAGGTGAGGGTGGTACTATTATAACAACCACAACTGGAGGATACGGCTCGAATTCTGCACCCCAGTTTATATCAGACAGTTCTGCTGTTGCACATGAAGAGTCTTTTTTCTCCTATACTGCACGTGCCATAGATCCTGATGGAGACATGGTTCAATATACATTTCTCCAATATCCCGAATGGCTGACGCCAGATGATTCTACGATTTCAGGAACGCCACCCATTGGAGCACAGGATACATCTTTTACAGTTACTGCTTCTGATGGATCGCTGACGAGTGAAATGAGAGTCTCCATTGATGTAATAGAAAAGAATGATCCTCCTGAAATTGTATCGCCAGAGTTTGTTAATGCAGAGGAGACAAAGGTCTTTGAATACACTGCTCGAGCAGTTGATCCAGAAGGTGATCCTGTTTCCTACATTTTTCAAAATCTTCCTTACTGGCTGAGCGCTGCAGATTCTGTAGTTACAGGAATTACCCCAAGCGGTGCAGATGACACGACTTTCACCCTCATAGCAACAGACGGATTGCTGTCCGATACACTGATTGTCAAGATTTCGATAATCGAATACAACGAGCCGCCCAGAATCGTATCCCCTGACTCTGTCACTGGATATGAAGGATCAATCATGAAATATACGGCCCGTGTTGTTGATCCTGATGATACAACAATAACATATCTATTTTACGATTATCCAGAGTGGCTTACACCACTGGATTCAACGATATCGGGAATGGTACCCGAGGCTGCTACTGACACATCTTTTTATGTTATGGCATTCGACGGCAGAGCAACAGATACATTGAGGGTTAAAGTACACATCATTGCAGTAGACAATCCACCCTATTTTGTATCGTCTCAGACCGTAACCTCATACGAGGGTTCTTTTTTCAAATATACTGCAAGAGCAATAGACCCTGAAGATTCTACTGTCACATACGTCTTCAGCGATTATCCTGCCTGGATGACACCAGCAGATTCAACAATATCTGGCACAACTCCGACAGGAGGCAGTTCAACAGAGCACTTCACTGTTGTTGCCTCTGATGGTAATCTGTCAGACACCCTAACAGTAACTGTCAACATCGTTCATCAAAACAGTCCTCCAGTTATCATAAATATACATGATTTTACCTTTTCGAATAATGAAAGTTATACAATAGATCTCGATACATGTGTAACAGACAGTGATGATCAGCCTGAATCGATGGTATGGCAAATAATCCCTGAGAATCAGCATCTAAATGTCAATATTTCTACAAGCAGAATAGCCCAGTTTACTGTGAATAACTGGTACGGTACAACAGATGTGAAATTTATTGTTTCAGATCCTGATGATTCATCTGATTCTCTTGTTGTTAAGGCAACTGTTACATCCGCATCTTTATCTGATGATGACATATCTCCACTACCGGATCATTTTATTCTTAAACAGAATTATCCAAATCCATTTAATTCAGAGACAACAATATTCTTCTATCTGCCACGAAGATCACACATATTGGTATATATAGTTAATGTTAGTGGTAAGATAATAGAGAAGCTGTTTGATGGGGAAAAGGAGCCTGGAAACCATAAGATTAAATGGAATGGTTCTGAATGTCCTGCTGGTATTTATTTGATAAAAGTCAGTGGTCCTGGATTTAAGAAGTCAAGAAAGTGTATATTATTAAAATAAAAAAGTTATGAAAGATTTTGAAATAGTATTGATTCTCGATTTTGGATCACAGTATACCCAGCTTATTGCAAGGAGAGTGAGAGAGCTTAGGGTATATTGTGAAATAGTTCCATACGATATCACACTGGATGAAATTCATTCTATAAATCCAAAGGGGATAATCCTTTCTGGTGGGCCGTCCAGTGTCTATGAAAAAGGTGCCCCGCTTCCAGATCCGGGTATTTTCAATCTTGGCATTCCAATTTTGGGGATATGTTATGGACTGCAGATACTGGGTCATCTCCTTGGCGGCAGGGTTTCCAAATCTGAACATAGAGAATATGGATATGCAAGGTTTGTTGTTGATGATGATATAGACCTGTTCAGAGATCTCTCTCCTGACCTTGAGGTATGGATGAGTCATGGAGATAGAATAGATCAGATGCCTGAGAATTTCGTGAGGCTGGGGCATACACAAAATTCTCATATAGCAGCGGTGTGTGACAGGGGACGGAAGATTTTTGGCATCCAGTTTCATCCAGAGGTCGTACATACGCCCAGGGGTAGAGATGTTCTGAATAATTTCCTATTTTTAATATGCAAATGCAGAGGAGAGTGGACTCCGAAGCACTTTGTCGAATCATCTGTAAAAAAAATAAATGAGATTGTTAGGGATGGGAGTGTTATATGTGCATTATCTGGAGGTGTAGATTCAGCAGTGACTGCAGCTCTTATTCACAGGGCACTTGGCAGCAGACTCATATCTGTTTTTGTCAACAATGGACTTTTAAGGAAGAATGAGGCCGAAGAGGTCAGGGAGGCATTCAAGAGTCTTGACTTGAGATATGTCGATGCATCTGAAGAATTTTTAAGGGATTTGAAGGGTATAACAGATCCAGAGAAAAAGAGAAAGATAATAGGTGAACGTTTTATTAGAGTGTTTGAGAGGGAGGCAGAGAGGATAGGCAACATCAACTATCTTGCCCAGGGCACGCTCTATCCAGATGTAATAGAGAGCAGATCAACAAGGGGTCCTTCATCGACAATAAAGTCCCATCACAATGTTGGTGGACTGCCTGATAAGATGAACCTGAAACTTATTGAGCCACTCAGGGAACTTTTCAAAGATGAGGTTAGAGAGGTTGGTAAGATTTTGAATATTCCTGACAGCATACTCGGCAGGCATCCATTCCCAGGGCCTGGACTTGCGATTCGTGTTCTTGGCGAGGTAACAGAGGAGAGGTTGAACATTCTAAGAGAGGCAGATCATATTTTTATCCAGGAGCTAAGAAAATCCGGGTGGTATGATCGTGTATGGCAGGCCTTTGCTGTTTTACTTCCAGTGCAGAGTGTTGGTGTGATGGGGGATGAGCGTACATATGAATTTACGGTGGTTCTGAGAGCCGTTACAAGCCAGGATGGGATGACTGCCGATTGGGCAAGGCTGCCTATGGATCTTCTTGGAAGAATATCGAGTAGAATAATCAATGAGACGTGTGGTGTAAACAGGGTTACATATGATATAAGCTCAAAACCTCCAAGCACAATAGAATGGGAGTAGTGTAAAATTTTTTAAATAGCACAGGAGATCTTAATTTTGTGTGGTATTGTTGGATATATAGGTAAGAGTGCTGCTCTTCCGATCCTCCTCAACGGACTGAAACGCCTCGAATACAGAGGCTACGATTCTGCGGGGATCGCAATTTTGCAGGATAATAAGATCTGGATAGGAAAGAACAGAGGAAAGATAAAAGATCTGGAGATCGAGATAGGAGGTGAGGAGGTTGGAGGCACTGTGGGAATAGGTCATACACGCTGGGCAACTCATGGTGAGCCATCAAGGGTTAATGCTCATCCGCATCTGGATTGTAAAGGAGAGGTCGCAATTGTACATAATGGAATAATCGAGAACTATTCGATCTTAAAATCCCGGCTCCAAGCAGAGGGCCATAAGTTTAAATCTCAGACCGATACAGAAGTACTGGTTCATCTTATAGAGATGTTTTACAAGGGAGATCTTATTAATGCATTCAGGAAATCGCTTCGGCTGGTACAGGGAACCTTTGGGATTATAGTACTCTCTTCACTTCAGCCCGATTACCTTCTTGTTGCAAGAAGGGGAAGCCCTCTTGTTATTGGGATAGCAGATGGAGAGACATATATAGGTTCAGATGGATCGGCTGTGGTAGAGCACACAAGAGACGTGATCTATCTGGAAGATGATGAAATGGCAATAATAGGCAGAGATGAGACTCAGGTCAGGACTCTTCAGGACAAGAAGGTTTCAAAATCTGTTGAGAAGTTACCTTTTGATTTAAATGAGATTCAGAAGGAGGGTTATCCGCATTTCATGTTGAAGGAGATCTCTGAACAGCCGAGGACGATGGCAGATTCGATGCGCGGAAGGATTTTACTGGAGGAGGGGAATGCAAAATTAGGTGGTCTTGAGGGATACTGGGATAGATTGAGAGATTCATCACGTTTGATAATAACAGCGTGCGGTACTTCATGGCATGCGGCACTCATAGGAGAATATCTAATAGAGCAGCTTGCACAGATTCATGTCGAGGTGGAATATGCTTCTGAGTTCAGGTATCGGAATCCTGTAATAGATAAGAACGATGTTGTACTGGCAATAAGTCAGTCAGGAGAGACTGCCGATACTCTGGCTGCCGTACGTGAGGCAAAGTGCAAGGGTGCTCTCACTCTTGGACTGTGCAATGTTGTAGGAAGTTCCATAGCGCGTGAGACCGATGCAGGAGTCTATCTTCATGCCGGGCCAGAGATAGGTGTTGCTTCAACCAAGGCATTTACTTCTCAGGTTGTGGTTTTAACTATGATGGCCACTATACTTGGAAGGATGGGACATCTTGCGGCAGAGGATGGGAGGATGATAACTCAGGAGCTTGTCGAGATCCCAGATAAGATAAATAGAATTTTACAAAAACAGGATCAGATAAAAGATATAGCCAGAACAATGGCAGATAAACATAATGCACTCTATCTTGGCAGGGGATACAACTACCCGGTTGCATTAGAGGGTGCTTTAAAGATGAAAGAGATAAGCTACATTCATGCCGAGGGATACCCTGCAGCAGAGATGAAGCACGGCCCTATTGCACTTATCGATGAAAATATGCCAGTAGTCATAATAGCAGTAAAGGATTCAGTATATGATAAGATCTTAAGTAACATCGAGGAGATAAAGGCGCGTGGGGGATGGGTAATAGCTGTAGTTTTTGAAGATGATAATGTTGTCAAAAAGAAGGTAGATTGTGTCATTGAGATTCCTCATACAATTCAGTGTTTAACCCCTCTTCTTACAGCGATTCCTCTTCAAATTCTGGCATATCATACGGCTGTTTTGAAAGGATGTGATGTTGATCAACCGAGGAATCTGGCAAAAAGCGTAACTGTAGAATGAAAAGGAGAGTTGTAATGAGAACAAGTTTGACTGTTATTTTAAGTGGGATATTTTTTCTTTTTTTAATTCCTCCTTTTGCATTGTCTCAGAATGTTCAGACGATCGATTCCCTTTTTTATCAAGGTGTTCAGGCATATAGGGATGGTCACTATTTAGATGCATTGAAGACAATGGAATCTCTTGATGGGGTTTATCCTGGACACCATAGGCTCACAGGATCTCTTCTGATTCAGGCAAAGGCTCTATATAAATTAAAAAAATACGACTCTGCATACAAAATCTTTAAAAGAATACTGAAAGATTATCCCCAAAGCAAATACTGTGACGATGCAAAGTATGGCATTGC
>Ga0190360_1000582_pt1 | contig 20326 bp, 17 predicted proteins | sample 48721834_MG_FD_161271 | JGI IMG/M metagenome (GOLD analysis project Ga0190360, IMG submission 161271) | Hydrothermal vent microbial mat bacterial communities from Southern Trench, Guaymas Basin, Mexico - 4872-18-3-4_MG | ecosystem: Environmental > Aquatic > Marine > Hydrothermal vents >... | reverse complement strand
CTTCGGAAGATGGCAAAAATGGGCAAAATGCGGGGGGAAAGAGCTTTCATACCCCTAGATATGGGGGCGAAAGGTAGGGCTCCAACTCCACAGGCGCTGTGTGGATGGATGGACGAGGAGCAACGACTTCCGAGAGCTAAGAGATGCCGAAGGCCGTTTCTTGGGGTATGATGAAAGTCTACCCCCATATATGGGGCCTGTGGGATGCCGATGGGGCGAGAGTTTTCCCCAGAAAAGCGCATTTATCCACAGTTCGAGGCGAGTTATCCACAAGGAAACCAAAGGATTGAGATGCAAGAAGAGCAGCCAACTGGATTCCACGAATTTACCGGTCGCTGGAGGCACAATATGGATGCCCTTTGGGAAGGGTTGCCCAAGGAGATGAGGGAGCAGCTCAGCGAAACGCTTGGGAAGCTACCTGGCGATCGGCGGGGCTGGAGGCGGCTCATCCACCACGCCAGCCAGCAATGGAGATTCGCAACTGGCAAGCGTCACACCGTAGTCATACTGGGCCCTGCCAATGTGGGAAAATCCACACTCCATAATCAGCTCATTCGTCCCGGAGAGGCCAGCGCGGCCGTGAGCGCAGTGCCAGGCACGACCCGGGAGGCCCAGGCCTCGGACGCAGGCATCTTCGTCCTGGTGGATACGCCCGGGGCCGATGCTATTGGTGCGGTGGGAGAGAAGGAACGAGAGATCGCCTTGAAATCGGCCCAGCAGGGCGATGCGCTCATCGCTCTCTTCGATGCCACACATGGGATCCGCCAGCCTGAGATCGACCTCTTCGGGTCGATTCAGGCCCTGGGCAAGCCAACCATCGTGGCGCTCAACAAGATGGACCTGGTTGGCAAGGAGCGACCCACCGTCCTTGGCAAGGCCGCCGGGGCATTGGGGCTGGGGAGCGACGAGGTGCTGCCGCTCAGCGCAAAGAAAGGAGAGGGGATCACCGACATCCTGAGAGCGGTCGCCAAGAGCGAACCCGAGATTGTGGCGGCTTTGGGCGAGGCGCTGCCAGCTTATCGATGGTCGCTTGCACAGGTTCAGATCGGTCAGGCCGCATCCTCGGCGGCCCTCATCGCCATGACCCCGCTGCCTTTCCTGGATTTCATCCCGCTGGTGGGCATTCAGGCGGGGCTCGTACTGGGCATCGCCCGCATCTTCGGCCAGCGCATAACCCTGGCAAGGGCAAGGGAAATGCTCGCAGTTTTTGGCGCGGGGTGGATGGGAAGAACGCTGTTCTATGAATTGAGTAAGCTTGGGGGTCCGCCCGGCTGGGCGTTGGCAGCCGCAGTAGCCGCGGGAACAACCGTCGCCATCGGATATGGTGCGCTGATGTGGTTCGACCGCGGGGAACGTCTTCCTAAGGATGCCCTGCAGCGGATGGCGCGGGGCGTCTCGAAGGCCTTGATCGAGAGGCTCGGGACGATGGGGAGGCGGCGGCCGGACCGCTCCACGCTCAGGGAACGGCTTCAGGAGGCCCTTGAAGGTACGATGCCCGAGAGGCCCGTGAGAGCAGACAAAGATGACCGGGGCGGAGAGTAACTTGTCTGCAGCACGGGTGTTTCAACAACTGGAATCCCACAACGGCTTGTGTACTTGGGAGGAGCATGCCCTCAGAAGAGACTCATCCCCCACTGCTAGTTGAAAACCTGACCTGTCGTTACGAGACCCGCGAGGAGCCGGCGTTGCGTGACGTCAGCTTCACCGCGCAGGCAGGCGAGATCGTCCTCATCGCGGGCACAAGTGGGAGCGGCAAGACCACCCTTCTGCGGTGCATCAACGGGCTCATCCCACGCAGCTATAAAGCTGAGCTCTCCGGGCGCATCCTGCTGAAAGGCCAGGATTACAGCGATAGACCCCTTGCGCAAGTCTCGCAGGTTGTCGGCACGGTTCTGCAAGACCCTGAGAGGCAGATCCTGGGCGCCTATGTGCGAAATGAAGTCGCCTTCGGCCTGGAAAATCTGGGAGTGCCGCGCGAGGAGATCATCGCCCGCATCGACGAGACCCTGGCCTATCTCGGCATCGAGGATTTGAAAGACCGCGAAACCTTCACACTCTCCGGCGGCGAGAAGCAGAAAGTCGCACTTGCGGGCGTCATGGTCATGAGACCAGACATCGTGGCCTTGGACGAGCCGTTGGCGAACCTCGATCCGGCCAGCGCCAGGGAGGCGTTAGCGCTGATACGCAGGATGGCCGATGAGGGCAAGACGATACTCATCATCGAACACCGGGTAGAGGACGTGCTTGCCATCCGCCCCGACCAGGTCATGCTGATGGAGGAGGGGAGGGTCACCTACCAAGGATCGGTTGACGGGCTGCTCCAGGTGGCGGATTACCGGGCCGTTAAATTGCCCGCGCCGGTGGTCATCGAGCGTGTGGAGCCGGAGGCGGTGGACGCGGCCGCCCGATCCCGGCCGCCGAAGGCCAACCCCGAGGGCAGGCCATTAGTCGAGTTCGAGGGCGTCTCCTTCCATTATCCCGGCGGGCCGCCCGTGATCCGAGACGTGAGCCTGGCGATCCGCGAAGGCGACATCATTGGACTGTTGGGTCCGAATGGGGCCGGCAAGACCACCCTCATCAAACACGCTATCGGTTTGCTGAAGCCGGCCGAAGGGCGCGTGCTGCTGGAGGGCAAGGACAGTCACGAGATGACCATCGCCGAAATGGCGCATACCGTGGGCTATGTTTTCCAAAGCCCTCGCCACATGCTCTTTGCCCCCTCGGTCCGGGAAGAGCTGGCTTTCGGGCCGCGGAACATCGGCTTTGGAGAGCAGGAGATCGAGGAGAATGTGCGCCAGGCGCTGAGCGTGGTTCACCTGCTCCACGAGATGGAGCAATCGCCGCTGGCGCTGAGCTTTGGCCAGCAGAAGCGCGTCACGATCGCCTCGGTGCTGGCCATGCGCAGCGGCATCTTAATCATGGACGAGCCTACCGCTGGCCAGGACCTGGCGAACTACATGAGCTTCATGGACTCCGTCATGGGGTTGCGGTCGGAAAACGGCAGAGAATATAGCTTCTCGGCCATCGTGTTCATCACACACGATGTGGATCTAGCGGTCAGCTACGCCAATCGCGTGCTCTTAATGAGCGAGGGCCGTATCGTGGCCGATGGGCCGCCGGAGCAGGTACTGGCGGATTTTGGCCTGCTGGAACGTTGCCGGGTGGTGCCCACCTCACTGCTCCAGGCCAACCTTGAACATCTTGACAGGACCGGAGCCTTCATGCGTGCGGAGGCCCTGGGGGTGGCCTTGCGGGCCGCGTGAGGCTTGGCGAAGGGAGCGCCTCGTCTGTGTGACGAGATCGATCATATCTTGAATGGGAGGGAATGATGCAGAACAAATATGTTCGTGGGCTGGTTGTCGCTCTCGGGAGCGTCATCGGCCTTGGCGTCCTGCTGTGGCTTGGCGAGCTGATCGCCAACGCCTCCAGCGACGAAGCCTATGGCCTGGCCCTGCAGGGAGCCTGGGGGCCTGGCGGGTGGCTGACCTGGCTGCTGATCGGTGGCGTAGTCTTGTACATCATCTACGTCCTGTTCGCAGAGGCCGAGATGTTCAAGATCGGCACGCGCGAGGTGGTCATGATGGCCATCGGCGCCGGTCTCTATGGGGTTCTCTCATGGGTCTTCAACATTGTGCCCGTGCCCTCGGTGAGCCTGGTCTCGATGCGGCCGGTGGTGGCCATTCCGATCTTCTTCGGCTTCGCATTCGGCCCGACCGTTGGGTTCTTCGTAGGGGCCTTCGGCAACGTGCTAGGTGACGCGTTGACGGGCTGGGGCGTCTTCCCCGTCTGGGATATCGGCAATGGTCTGATGGGCCTGGTGCCCGGCCTGGCTGGTATGTACCTTACAGAAGCCGGGCGTGGCAGGGTGAAGACCCTGCAGTGGATTTCCGCCGCAGTGCTGGCCGTGGCGGTTATCCTGCCGATCGTCTCGCCCAATATCGTGGATCCCTGGTCGGGCGAGGTCGCCAACTTTGGAGCTTGGTGGTACGTGATGCTGGTGGTGCTGGTGGTCATGCTGGGCATGTCGCTGGCGCCGCGCTTCTGGCCATACATCCTGGGCTTGCTCACGCTAGGCTTCATCGTCTTCGGCGCCATCGACATGGTCAACAACGGCTGGTCGACGGGCGTTCTGGTTGTGTGGATCGTGGCGGCCATCTTGGCCTATATGGCCTACTATGTAAACGCCAGGGCGGAGGCTATCACCAACTGGCTGGATGATAAGGAGACCACCGCGCTGGTGGTGTGGGGCACGTTGGGCGTGATCGTGGGGATCGGCTTCGCGGCCATGGCCGACATCTGGATCAACGGCTACTCCTTCACCACGGCTTTCATAGGGGAGTTCATCCCGGCAGCGGGGCCCAACATCCTCTTTGCGGTCATCCTCACGCCCCTGCTCTATGCAGCCTGGAAGCAGGCGCGCGCCCGCGCCGGCCGGTAGAGCGATTTGCGGCGCCGATGTCAGAGGCGCGATCACTCGCGCCTCTGACAGTGGAGTGATACATGCTGGTTAATTGGGCCTACGTCGAACGGAACACCATCATCCACCGCCTCGATCCGCGGGCGCGGATCATCTTCATGCTTTGTGCGCTGATCTCGGTGGGGTTCGTGCCCGGCGGGGCGTCGGGTGCGGGGATTTGGGACATTCGGCTGGTCCTGGTCTTCCTCTTCTTAGCCTTCTTGCAGATCTTTCTGGCACGACTTTCCTGGCAGCAGACGAGGCGCTTCTGGATCGTTATCACCATCGTTGGCGTGGTTCTTTCCATCATCACGCTCCTTACAGGGCGGGGAGCCGTGGGCATCTACGACCTCTCCGCCCAGCATCCCTTCTGGTCTTTGAACTTCTCGCTCTTTGGCCGGCCCATCCGCTACGTGCTAACCGTTGAGCGGCTGGTGTTCCTCATCACCCAGATTCTACGGATCATCACCTTCGCAGCGCTCTCGGTCACGATTCCATACACCATCAACCCCGCACTCTATGGGATCACCTTCAAAGGCCTGGGACTGAGCGATAAGCTGGCCTATGCCATGGACATGGCCTTCCGCTTTATCCCAAGCCTGGGCAGGGATTTCCAGATCACCATGGATGCGCAACGGGCGAGGGGCTTTGAGCTCGAGGGGGGTAAGGGCGTGAGTATCGTGCAGCGGGTCCGGAATTTCGCGCCCCTTCTCATCCCGCTCACCATTGGGGCTATCATGGGCGGCGAAGAAGTGACAGACGCCATGGACTTGCGGGCCTTTGGCGTGGGACCGCGCACCTGGCTGCCGCAACTGAAGTTCCGAGCCCTGGACTGGGTCTTGGTCGGCTTCGGGGTGTTCTTGCTGGCGGGGACGATCGTGATTAAGCAGGCCGGCTGGGGCGATTTCTGGGTGCCGCCGTTCATGTTTCGCTAGGCATCTGCGCTGGCCAGGCCGCGTGTTCCGGCTGGCCTCCAGGTTCTTTTCCTTCGAGATTGCATCCATAGTGGAGCCATCCAATGCGTCATGTGACACTGACAACGGATTTCGGTGGGCCCTCCGCGGCCATGAAGGGTGTGATTTGGAGCATTGCGCCAGACGCCCAAATTGCAGATCTTACCTGGGACATCGAGCCTCAGAACATCCTGCAGGCGGCGCTCGAGCTGGAGCGCCAGGTCTTCTTCTTCCCGGAAGGGAGCGTTCACATTGTCGTCGTCGATCCAGGCGTGGGCACGGACCGCCGGCCGATCGCGGCCCGCATTGGCCCGCAGCTATTCGTCGCCCCCGACAACGGCGTGCTCTCCAAGCTCTATCAACGCGCAGAGACAGAGGGTTGGCAGGTGGAGGTCGTGCACACCAATGAACCCCATTATTGGATGCCGGTAGTGAGCGACATCTTCCACGGACGGGATATCTTTGCGCCCGTCGGCGGCCATCTGGCTGCCGGAGTGCCCCTGCAAGACTTGGGCCCAGTGATCCGCGATCCTGTTCGCATTGACCTGCCCATGCCGCGTGTCGGCGATCGTCAGGTGGAAGGGCGGGTAACATTCATTTACCATCACTTTGGCAACATCATCACAAACATCCAGCGCCAAGACATCGCCCACCTCGGGGATGTAGACGTCACCCTCTGCGGGACGACCATCGAGGGACTGGTGCGCACCTTTGGCGAGCGCCCGCCCGGAACGCTGGTGGCGCTCTTCGATGAGTGCGATTATCTATATATCGCGGTGGTGAACGGCAGTGCGGCGGATCGCATCTCGCCCTCCCTCGGCGATCGCGTACTGGTGACGCCGCGCTAAGGGAAGAGCGCGGCCAAGGCCGGGCTGCACCTTCGAAAAGGAACGATACGCATGGATGCCAAGACCATCAATGATATGCTGCCCTTTGTCTTGAAACGCGAAAATGTGGCCCGCTACCGGGAGGGGCGGGTGGAGATCGGTGACCGCCGCAAGTATCCGTTCGAAAAAACCTTCCACATCTGCGAGGACGTCGAGGGTGTGGCAAGGGCCGTCGAGGAGATGGTAACCCAAGGAGGTGGCCCGGCGGTAGCCGCAGCCTATGCGCTGGCGATGGCGGCCCGGCAAGCGGCCGCGTTGCCCGCGGAAAAGGCGCTCGCACGGCTCAAAGAGGCCAAGACCCGGCTCGTGAACACCCGCCCGACCAACACCGCCATGGCGCTCTGGTTGGAGGAATTGCAAGATATTGCCGAGAAGGCGCTTGAGGAGGGAGAGGATGCAGAGGCCGCCCTGCTGGCTTCCATCGAGAGCCGGCGCGACCGCGACTATGAGGCCTATTATCGGCGGGCCCGCTTCGGCGCCGACCTTATGCAGGATAGGGACGGCATCCTAACCATGTGCTTCGCCGAGACATCATTCCTGCTGGCGCTTGCGCTGGCGAAGCAGGATGGCAAGCGCATCCAGGTCTTTGTCCCTGAAACCCGGCCATACCTCCAGGGCGCCAGGCTGACGGCCCCCAGCATTCAAGAAATAGGGATCCCGGTGACACTCATCGGGGATAGCATGCCGGCCTATCTGATGTCTCAGGGCAAGATCCAAAAGTACTTCACAGCCGCGGACTTAATCACGCTGGATGGACACGTGGTCAACAAGATCGGCACCTTTCAACTGGCGATTGCCGCCCACCACCACGGTATCCCCTATTTCGCGTTCATGTGGGGGGCAGACCCCGGTCATCCGGACAGGGATTCGATCCGCATTGAGGAGCGCGACCAGGGCGAGATGAGGTCTTGCCGGGATGTTGCCACAACCCTTGACTCCATTCCGGCCTACTACCCTGCCTTCGATATCACACCGCCGTATCTGGTCTCGGGGATCATCACCGCGAAGGGTATCTTCAGCCCCTACGATCTCCATCGACACTTCGAATAAGTGACGCGCCATGCCCGTTGCGATACTCGCTGGGACAGCGATCTATGAGATCCCTTGGATAGAAGCCACGGAGCGACAGATCGAAACCCCCTACGGGGAGGCACGGATCTTCGAGGGCAAGGAAGAACATGCTGATGTGCTCTTCCTGCCCCGGCACGGCAAGGATCATTCCATTCCTCCTCACCGGGTAAACTACCGGGCGAACATCAAAGCGCTTGAGATGATGGGCGTGAGATATGCGCTGGCCGCGTACGCCGTGGGCTCCATCAACCGGGAAATCCCCCCGCTGAGCCTGGTGGCGCTCGATGATTTGATCGATTTCACCTGGGGCCGGGAATCGACCTATTTCGAGGGAGGATCGGCGAGAGTGCATCATGTGGACATGAGCGAGCCCTATTGCCCGCGTCTGCGGGAGGCGCTCCTGGAACTGGCGCCGGAGATGGAGTTGCCCTTGAGGCCGCACGGGACCTACGTGGCCACTAATGGGCCTCGCCTCGAGACGCCGGCCGAGATCCGCATGTTTGCTCAACTCGGGGGCGATGTGGTGGGCATGACGGCCTTTCCTGAGTGTGTACTGGCTAAAGAGCTGGGCATCTGTCTGGCTGGCGTGGGCTTCTCGGTTAACTGGGCCGCAGGCATCGAGGAAAAGATCCACTTCGTGGAACAGGGCCTGAGCCCACTCATCGATCGGCTTCTCCGGCTCTTTGTGCGGACGCTGCGCGAGGTGGCAGGGGAGGAATCGGCCGAATCGGCCAGCGGCAAACTTGCCCCGGAAGTCTGAAAGAACTGATAGACACAGCACTGGAAGGGACTTGACCATGGGACAACGACACCAAGCGGACCTCATGATCCTTGGAGCGGACATCGTTTGCATGGACGCCGAGCGCCGGGTGATCCAGGACGGCGCCCTGGCGGTCTCAGGGGAGGAAATCCTCTGGATTGGGCCGAGGGCGGATATGCCCAACGAGATTTCCGCTCGGCGAGTGATCGAGGCCGAGGGGAAGGTTGTCATCCCCGGAATGATCAACGCCCACTCTCACCTAGCCATGACTCTCTTCCGGGGCTTCGTCGAAGATCTTGAGCTTGAGCAATGGCTGCAAAAGGTGTGGAAATATGAGCTGTCGGCGTTGGATGAGCAAAGTGTAGTCGCCGGTTTCAAGTTGGCATTGGCCGAAATGCTGCATGCCGGTGTGACCTGTGCGCATGACATGTACTGGCATTTCGAGTCCACGATGGCGCTGGCGGAGGAGGTCGGATTCCGCCTTCTCTCAGGCCCTCCCATGACCGACATCGGCGGGCAGTCGGTGGAGGATTTGGTGGCGGAGGCGCGCAGCGTGCTGGGCCGGGCGGAATCTTACCAAGCAGTGCGACCCATCATCCAGGCTCACAGTGTGTATACCACCTCGGCCGAGATGCTTAGCGCCGTTCGAGCCCTCAAGGAAGAATATGGCCTCATCTTCACGACCCATACCTCCGAGACGCACAAGGAGGTCCGGGAAGCGAAAGCGCTCCATGGAAAGACGCCCATCGAGTTGCTGGAATCGCACGGGCTACTGGACAAGCGGACCGTGCTGGCCCACTGCGTCCATCTCGAGCCCCAAGACATCGACATTCTGGAGCAAACTGGCACGCATGTTGCCCATTGCCCGGAGAGCAACCTGAAGCTGGGCTCAGGAATCGCGCCCATCGCGGCATTGCTTGAGCGAGGCATCAACGTTTGCCTGGGCACGGATGGCCCGGCATCAAACAATGATCTAGATCTGCTGGGCGAGATGCGCACTGCCGCCTTGCTTCAGAAGGGGCACCGCATGGATCCGCAGACGTTGACGACTGGAGATGTACTCGCCATGGCCACGTGCAATGGCGCCAAGGCCTATGGGTTAGAAACTATGCTGGGATCACTCGAGCCCGGGAAGAAAGCCGATCTTGTGATCCTCGACTTCAAGCGGGCGAATCTGATGCCGCGGCACGATGTATGCGCCAGCATCATCTACTCGGCGGGGCGCGACAGCGTGGAGACTGTACTTATTGGCGGTCGGATCATGGTCGAGGAGGGAGCGCTTATCGCGTTCGATGAAGAGCCCGTGCTTTCCGAGGTCGCCGAGATCGCCCGGCGCTTTATCTAGGAGCGGGGCCTGGATCCAGGCCTGTTTCCGGCAGCGACCTGCCGGCCCCAAGCAGATGTTCCGCAAGGGCGCTGGGCTCCGGAAAGAGCATATCGGCTCCGGCCTGCAACAATTCACCCTTACGGCCGAAACCGCAAAGCAACCCGGCTGTCTGAGCTCCCGCCCGGCGGCCTGAAAGGATGTCCATGGCGGTATCGCCGACCATGAGCAGAGAGTGGGGCGGACATCCCAATTGCGCCGCGGTCCACAAGATAGGCCCGGGGTGAGGCTTGGCGCGGCGTGCGCTTCTCGCCGTGGTGATGCATGCAAAGTGGTCTAGCAATGCGTGTGAGCGCAGGACGTCCATGGCGCTGCTCTGCTCGCGGGCTGTAACCACCGCCAGCGGATAATAACGCGCGAGGCGCTCCAGGGCGGACCGGGCGCCGGGGATAAGGCGGGCGCGAGCGCGGGGCGAGACGCCGCGGACCCGGTGCAAGGCGTCCATGCCTGGCCCGAGAATCTGGTCCAGATGAAGCCAGTCCATCCATGTGACCAGCGTATTAATCGGGGTTTCAGCAGCCATGACCACCCGCCGGGCCAGGCTATGGGGATTGGTGCTGAAGCCAAGGCGACCCAGCCGGGCAAACCAACCAGCCAGGCGCTCCACGTAGGCGTCATCGGTGTCGATGAGCGTTCCATCGATATCGAAGCAGATGGCCCGGATGCGGGCGATATCGAGGCCCATCGCCAGGTCAGGGTCTCAAAGGGAGAGCCATAAGTTCCTGCATCAACTCGAGAGACTCGCGATCGGGGGCCTGGATCCATAGCGTTTGATTTGACTTGCGTTCGAAGATGGTCTCCCCCTGCCCTCCGCTCCAACTGGCCTGTGTGGAAGTGCGCGCCTCGGGTTCTCCGTAGCGGCTCTTGCCATATTGCAGGAAGGCGGTGGTGAATTCATGGGCATCGCGAATCGTATCCCACTGCACAACCAGCGCGAACGCCACCGCGCCTAAGTCGTCTTCCCGGTAGGCCAGGAGCAGATCGCCGCCCCATCCCTCGGCGGCCATAGAGACCTGATCGGGGTCCAGATGCTTGCCCAGAACCATGCGCAGGGCCCACTCGCCGAGCGGCTCCTCTGAAATGAGTCGCCAATTTGATGCCGGTGCGGTGTGAGCCGCGGGTAGAGGGAGCGCCGCGGGCAGATCATGCGGGTACCGCTCGGGATGGAGGATGTGTTCGCTCGAGTGCGGAGGATCACGGAAAGTCTGGTCAACGCCTTCCCAGCCACCTTCCAGATAGCGGGACCGCACGAACGAGAGCCCACCCAGATAGGGAAAGGTCAGCTCTTCCTGGATGTATTCCGGAGCGGACTGATAGACAGGCATCTCGAAGGCCGTGAAAAACTCTTGCAGCCCGGATAGGGTATCCAGATCAGCATAGATCCGCAGCCACTGCTCCTGCAGTAAGGATGCATCCCCCTCGAGGAGCGCCTGGAGGGCCAGACAACGGTCATCCTGTCCTTTGCAGGCCTGGTCTGTATAGGCCAAGCCTGCTTGAATATCGAAGTGCTGATCCTGCAACGCGTGGACGAACTCGTGCACGTAGGTGAAGCGCTCGACAGCGCCGAAGGATGAGCCACATACCAGGAGCATCTCCTCGGACTCGGGGTCGTAGAATCCGGCCACCTGCTCGCTCAGCAGGTCGGCGTAGAGCTGCCAGAGATCGATCTCGTCCTCCAGCAATCCGAGTGCGGTAAGCAGGGCCGCATCATCGGCGGCCTCCTGCTCCGTGTAATCTGAGAGCAGGTCCTGCGCGATGCGCAGTCGGAGATCTTCCTGGGAGAGGAGCCTGTGGGCAACGCGGCGGATTGGGAAGAGGCCGCGCAGTTGGCTGACCTGCGTCTCGATCGCCTCGAGGGATTGCAGCGCCTCCGCGTCGAGCGGGGGACAGGCCGGCGATGGAGAGGGCGCCGGGGTTCCAGAGGGGATAGGCGCGGGGATTGGAGTCTCTGTGACGGAAGGCAAAGGTGAGGTGGGAGTCACGGTCGCCGGGATGGATGTGGCGCCGACTGGACGACAGGCGGCGAGCAGCATGCCCAACAAGGTGAGGAACCCGAGGAGGGAGGAGACACGGGTCGCGGCGCCGGTGAAGCGGGTGATCATGGATGCAATTCTATCATCCGCCCTGGCTACAGCCGGGGGAGGGTGGCAAGTGGCCGAGAGTGTCATGGCGGGCAGGGTGGGAGCTGCCCGCTGCCGCGAAATATTGAGCCGCAAGCAGGACTGTCTCTGCGTGGATCCCAACCGTGTCCTTGATACGGGCTGCATACCCGCCGGCCATCGTCACCGTAATTGGAAGACCCAGATCCGCGCAAGCGCCAAAGACCAGCCTGTCCCGCGCCGCTAGCCCGGCCTTGGTCAGGCGCATTCGCCCGAAGGTATCCTCCCGGAAGGGATCGGCCCCGGCCAGGTAGAACACGAATTGGGGGTCGCTATCTTCGAAGGCCTGGGCTAACCCGGCCTCCAAGGCGCTCAGGTAGGCTTGATCGTTGCAGCCGTCGGGTAGGCCGATATCGAGATCACTCTTGGCCTTTCGGAAAGGGAAATTGCTCTGTCCGTGGATAGAGAAGGTGAATACGGATGACTCGTCGGCAAAGATCGCCGCGGTGCCGTCACCCTGGTGCCCATCGCAGTCCACGATCAAGATTCTTTCAACCTGGCCTTGGGCAAGCAGCTCGCGCGCGGCCACGGCCACGTCATTGAAAACACAGAAACCGGCGCCGAAGTCGGTATGAGCATGGTGGGTCCCGCCGCCAAGATTGATGCCCACCGTCTCGGCGAGCGCCGTGTTGCTCGCTGCCAGCGTGGCGCCCACCGAGCGGCGCGAGCGCTCAATCAGCGCGGGCGACCACGGAAAGCCGATGCGCCGCATCTCGCGCTCCGTCATGCGACCCTGCGCCAAGCGCTCCAGGTAATTGGCGCTGTGCACTCGCAGGAGTTGAGCCTGCGTGGCGGGCTCTGCGGGGAGGATTTCGTCTGTTCTCAGAAGCCCCTCGCGGACTATTTGTTCGCGCAGCAGGCGGTACTTCTCGGCTGGGAACCGATGCCCAAGAGGCAGATGCAGGACCACGTGATCGGAGTAGAAGGCTTTCATCACTGGGCTCGAGATGTTCCGATGTCGGGCTTATCCTTCGGACCTGTGTTCGCGGCCTCGCGGAGGTGCGTAGCTCTCGCGCCATGTGGCAGCGTAGCGGCTGGCTTCCGCCTGCCAGCGTGCATCGTCCCAGCCGAGTTGATCCTGGACGATTGGGCGAATCTTGTCCAGGAGATTGAGCCCGCCTGCCGGAGCGGTGAGGGCCAGGCGCACGCGTCGCAGGAGGAGATCCTCCAGATGCACCACGCCCTCTGCGTGAGCGGCCCAGCGCAATTCGGCCCAACGGTAGGGGCTGTCGCCAATCGGCTCCCAATCCCCACCGATGGCAAGATCTACGAGGCCGGGCAGGTCCTGCGCGTAGCGGCCTAGCAGGCGGAGATGCACCTCGCGATCCAGGGAAGCCGGAAGCCAGAGGTTCTCGGGCGGCGGGTCGAACACGCGCTGGGTGGCCCTGAGATTGAGCGGGCGCTCGAATTGGGCGCGCACAAGCCGAAGGGCGTCGCGGGCCATGACGCGGAAGGTGGTCAACTTGCCGCCTGTGACGGTCAGTAAGCCATCCTCGCGCCAGAGCACATGCTCGCGGGATTCCCTGGAGGGGTCGATCTTGCCGGTGCCAATCACGCCTCGCACCCCGGCAAAGGTGGCCCGGAGATCTTGTTCACTGAGCCCCGCTTCAGGGAAGGCGTGCGCCAGGCCGTCCAGGAGATAATCCAACTCCCCGCCGCTGATACGCGGCTCGGAGGAGAGCGGAGCATCAGAGTCGACATCGGTTGTGCCAAAGAGGGTTGCCCCCTCCCATGGAAAGGCGAATACCGGCCGGGCATCTACCTGATGAAGGAAGGTGATGGCGCGCGTGAGGGGCAGCCGATCCCAAGGGAAGACCAGATGGGAGCCGCGCAGCCGGCGGATTCGAGGTTGGGCCCCCACCTGGCTTCGGAGCTCATCCGCCCAGGCGCCCGTGGCATTGATAACCACAGCGCCGTTCACTTCGGCCGTACGGCCTCTGCCCTCTGGCGCAAGGTCCCGCACAGCCACGCCGCGGACCCTCGCAGTGTGGTTGCGCAGAAGCGCGTCGGCGCGTGCGTAGTTGAGGGCCAGGCCACCCTCACGCACGGCCTCCCGGATCAGCCGTAAGACCAGGCGCGCATCATCGGTCTGCGCGTCGAAGTATCGGAAGCCGCCCACCAAGCCCTCGCGGCTTAGCTGGGGGCAGAAGCTGAGCAAGGCCTCTGCGGCGTAATACCGGTGACCCCATTGCAATCCCATCAAGTCATAAAGAACCAGGCCCAGGCCGAAGAGCCAGGCCGGGACAGGGTCTTGCTCGAACGTGGCCAGCAGGAACCCCAGAGGTGTAACCAGCCCGCGGCCCTGCTTGAGCAATTGCTGGCGCTCGCGCACGGAGACCATGGTCAGCCGCAGTTTGGCATCCCTCAGATAGCGCAGGCCGCCGTGAACCAGCTTCGAGGAACGGCTCGAGGTCCCGGAAGCGAAGTCTCCTGCCTCGAAGAGCACGGCGCGCAGGCCGGCTCGCACGGCCTCGCGCAGGATGCCGGCGCCGGTGATGCCCCCGCCGATGATGATGACGTCCCACGGCTGATCAAGTTGCTCCCAGACCTGATCGCGCCAGCCTACACGCCACATCTGCGCTGTTTTCCTTGGGAAGCCGCCTGGCCGGCGGGCGAAGGCATGGAGGGTTTAGATTTGTGATTGCGCATCGTTCGCACCCCTTCCGCCAAGTAAGGCTAGGAACCTGGGAGCAGCTTGCCGGGATTCAGCAAGCCCTGAGGATCGCAGGCCTGAATGGCGGCGTGCAAGACGGCGAGGCCCACCGGCCCCTTCTCGGGAGCCAGAAACTCGCGATGATCCAGGCCGACTCCGTGCTGATGGCTGATCGTGCCCCCAGTATCGACGATCGCCTGGCTGGCGGCGGTCTTGACAAGCCGCCAGCTCTCGAGCGTGGCCTCTGGAGTCTGCTGACGCGGGAATAGATATGTAATGTAAAGGCTGGCTCCATGCTCATAAAGGTGCGAGAGGTGCGAGAAGACCAGGCAAGCTGTTTCCTGGCTCTGGAAGGAACTGCGGATGGCATGGAGTATCTTTTGGCGAGCCGGCTCAAGGCGGGCCCACGGCAGAGCTGTTTCGAGAGTATCGAGGGCGTAGCCATGTTGCCAGAGAGTATTCCGAAGATAGGGCGCCTTGAAGCGTGAGCGCGCCCAGGTCCGGCCAGGCCAACTCCCCACCGGCAGCCCGCCACAGGCCCGCAGGATCTCCGCGGCGCGGCGCTGAACTCGGCTGACATCCGGCGGGCTGGTAGTGATTCCATAAATCAAGAGGCAACGTTGCGGACCATAACCCAAAAGCCGTAGGGCGCGCAGAAGAGGGCCAAGGAGGCGGGTGTGTCCCGAAAGTGCCAGCGTGGTCTCGGTCTCCTCCGGGTCGCTGAGCCGCACCATGGAAAGTCGAAGCTTCTCCTGAGCAAGGTTGCGGGCCGCCTCCATGCCGCCCTCCCAATCTCGGAAGAATGCGCCCAGGAAGGCCTCCTGCGCCGGCAGGGGTCGGACCCGCAGTGTAGCCTGGGTGATCAAGCCCAGCCGGCCCTCCGACCCAAGCGCAAGGTGGCGCAGGTCTGGCCCCGCGGCGCTGGCAGGGTACGGAGGCAAGACCAACCGCCCGGAAGGCGTTTCAAGCTCGGCACCTACAAGCATCTGCTCGATACGCCCATAGTAGAGTGATTGTTGTCCGCTGGACCGCGTGGCGATCCAGCCGCCCAGCGTGGAATATTCCCAGGATTGTGGATAGTGGCCCAGGGTGAATCCGCGCTCTTGGAGTTGAGATTCCAACTGCGGCCCATGCACCCCGGCCTCAAAGGTGGCTAGATGGCTTCGGGGGTCCAGGTCGAGCAAGCGGTTCATGCGGCTCATGTCCACCGTGAGGACCGGAGCTTGGCCCCGCAGGGGATTGATATGACCCACGACGCTGGTTCCGCCTCCGTAGGGGATGAGGCGCGCCCCGATCTCTTGTGCAAAATCCAGGAGCAGACGCACCTGCTCCCGATTGCTGGGGTAGGCAACCCCATCCGGCCAAGAGTCGATCATCCCGGCGCGCAATTGAATCCAATCGGGCAGGCTCTGGCCACGTGCATGCCGCAGCCGCTCCAAGGCGTCGGTTGTGACCAGGCCGTGCACGGGCAGCCGGGAATTGGGAGCCATTTCCAAGACACTGGACAGCCGGGCGTCTTCAGGGGTCTGCGCCGGGCCAAGCCGCGTCTGCAGGAAGTGCAATGCCGGCTCCGGCAGAGGGTATTCGATGGCCTCGTCCCCCCAACCATTCCAGCGCCGCATAGAAGCCTCCTCGCAACTAGTCACCGTGGGTGAAGGATATCCGGGGCAGGACCCGGCTCTATTATGGCTTAAGCGTACGCCGGGCGCAGGGATCGAGCCCGATCGAGTTTCATGGAGCTCTCATCTCCCACTTCAAAATCATTAGGCCTGCATCGCTAGACTACGAGGCAGTTCGATCCGGGAGGAATGAACTTGGCCGGAGCAGAAGAAACGATGCCCAAGCGCCCATCGCGCATCAACGAACGCTCGAGATTCTACCGGCGGGCGGTGCCGGCTCTGCTTGCGTTCATGAGCGTAGTTATGATCGTTCTCATACTTACCGCCTTGGGTGTCTTGCTGCGCGTCGTTCCGTTTCAGTAATTACCACATTTCAGGGAGGCGTTTCGTGTCGATTAATCAATTCCTGCCTTTTATCTCAACCATGATTATGGTTGTCTTCACCGTCTCGGTGCTGTAGCGCTGTGTTGTGCGTCGGCAGGTGCACTTCCTCTTCTGGGGCCTCGGCCTGGCGATGTTCGGCGTCGGCAGCTTCGCGGAGGCCTACTTCGCGGCTGTGGGCTGGAGCGCGCCGGTGTTCTTCCTGTGGTATTTCTTCGGTGCGGCGCTGAACGCCGGCTGGATCGGGCACGGTACGCTCTTGCTGCTGGTCCGCAAGCGCTGGCGGCGTGTGCTGACCGCCTTGCTTGTGGCTGGCAGCTTGGTGGCGGCGGTCTTCATGTTCCAGGCCATGGCGCGCCTGGATTCATCCGGCTTCGACTCCAGCCTACCCATCAGCGAGCAGTACCGGTCCATCATGCCGCCGATCGACGCTGGCGGCACGGTGCGGATGAGCACGCCTTTCTTCAATATCTATAGCCTGATCACGCTGGTGGGCGGGGCGCTCTACTCGGCCTGGCTCTTCCTGCGTAAGCAGGTGCTTCCCAACCGTGTGATCGGCAGCGTGCTCATCGCCGCCGGCGCCTTTTCGATCGGCGAGGCGAGCACGCTTACGCGCCTGGGCTATGGCGAGTATCTGTACCTGGGCGAGCTGATGGCAGTGGTGCTGATGTATGTGGACTTCGTGGTGGCGAGCAAGCCGGCCACCGAGGAGGAGCGCCAGGCGCAGCCTGTCCCGGCGTTGCCTGAGCCTTGGCCCACGCAAGAAGGATGAAAAGGGCGGCCCCGTCGGCCGCCCTTTGCTCGTGCTTGACTGGTTTGTGCGGGGCTATTTCTTGCCGCCGCCTCGTGAGGGTTGAGCGAGATTGCGGAAGTATGCCCGCACCTCACCCCAATCTCCCAATTCCTCAAACTTGGCAATGACCAAGGCCAGATCGGCACCATACTTGCCAGCGATCTGCTCCGCGGTGCGCTGATTGCGCTCGGCCATGATTTGCTCGCGAGCTTGATCGCGGATCGCATTGCGGACGCAGGCCCAATCGCCGGCGCACTTCCCATTGGAGAAGAGCGCCATCACATCGCCGAACTCCCAAGCATAGGCCTCCGCCAGCCGCTCGGCCATCCGCTTGTTGCGGTCTTCTTCGCGGGACAGACGGTCCTCCTCGCTAGCTTCTTGGCGGAACTCCTTCACGCCAACGGCCAGGATCTCCGCCGGCGATGTGTCCTCATCCGCCAGTCGGTAGGCCTGACCGATCTCGCCCCAACTGGCCCCGTCTGTCTTAGATACCAGGATCTCGACCCAATCGGTTTCGGTGCGGGCGGCGAACTTGGCGGCGTGGCGGATGTCACTCAGGCTGGAACCGCCTTCGAGAATGACATCCAGCTCCGTCGGTGTGACATCCAGTTCCGCAGCTAGTTTGTAGAGCTGGCCTAGCTCACCCGGGTTGGCGCCTTCGACCAGGCGCTGAAGTGCATCGTCGAAGTCGGCCTCGTAGCGCAGCACGCTGCGCACGGCGGTGCGGATATCGCCCAGGGAGGCCTCACCGCTGGTTACGAGGCCCATGAGTTCACGAATATCATGCTCCTCAAGCAGGTCGGCGAAGCGGTCAAGCTGCGTCAGAATTCCCCAGCCCGAGCCAGCGAGATGCCAATCCCGGATTTCCTCCCAAGTGAGATCTTCCATGGTTTGCGCAAGTTGATAGGCATGCCACATGCGGCCGAATCCCAGCTGGTAGCCGGTCAAGGCACCCTCGAAGATGTCGAAAATATCCTCGCAGGTATAGAGATCTTCGGCCTGGTCCGGGAAGAGCCCGTTGACAGCATCGGCGATGCGCTTCGCCATGGGGTGGCAGGCATCCTCCTGCTCGGGATCGATTACCACCACCGTGAGCGTATCGGTGGCGGTGAAGCCGCAGCCATCAGTGACGGTGGCGACCGCGTGGAACTTTCCGCCCTCGGTGTAGGTATGGGATGCCGTGGCCTCGTTCAAGCCCTCGTCCGGCAGGCCATCCCCATCGAGATCCCAAGTGAAGCTGTAGGGAGGGGTGCCGCCGGTGGCCTCGGCCGTGAAGTCCACCGAGGCTGTTCCAGATTCGAGCGTTACCAACGGCGGGAAGGGTTCGCTGGAGAGCGTCACCGCCGGGCCCTCGATCGAGACTGCGCCCTGTGTGCTGGCGATTGCGCCATCCGCATCTTCGACGGTCAGCGTCCAGGCGTATTCGCCTTGAACCAGATAGGGATGGGAGATCTCAAGCGGGCCCTCTGGAAGGTCCCCCGCAGCATGGCTATCGCCATCGCCAAACTCGAGCAGCAGGGCATAGGGAGGCGCGCCGCCGGCGAGGTCGACCGCGAAGGCCACCTCTCCGCAGGTTTGACTCGTCGAGACGGATATCGCCAGTTCGGCTTGGGCGAGGGCCGTCAAAGGGAGTACCAGCAAGAGCAGAAGTCCCAGACCTAAGACACCCAGTTTTGCTTTCATGGCTTTTTCCTTTCCCTCGTTCTCAGACACCGAATCGGCAAAACTGACCCGGGTTTGTGATGCGTAGCGCTCATACAGGAAAACGGGTTTGGATGCCAGATGTTACAGCGGGGGCGGTACGAGGGTCCCATAAGAGAGGTAAGAAAATCCGGGAAGCCATGTGGCTTCCCGGTCTCTTGTCATGGGCTGATCCTCGCCTTACTCTGCGCTGGGGCGCTCCTGGAGCGTGACACTCAGCTCTTGGGTATCGCCCTCGCGGAGGACGGTCAGCCGGACCGTCTGTCCTACGTGGGTCTCCTCAAAGAGATAGGAGAGCAAGTCGTCGAAGCGGCGCACCTCCTGGTCGTCGATGCGCACGATCACGTCGCCGCCAACGCGCAGGGTGCGGCCATTGATTTCCACTTGTTTGTCGCTGCCGCGCAGCCCGGCGTGGTCAGCGGGCCCATCCTTGGTGATATCCACCACCAGCACGCCCATCTGATCCGCCTCGAGGTCCATGGCTTCCCGCACTTCGGGTGTGAGCGTCATGCCGGCGATCCCCAGCCACGGATGCTCGTAGCGGCCTTTTTCGATCAGCACCGGTACGATGCGGGCGATGGTGTTCGAAGGCACGGCGAAACCCACGCCAGCGAATTGCCGCACGGGCGATTCGATCGCCGTGTTCACGCCAACCACTTCTCCGTTGAGATTGAGCAGGGGTCCACCGGAGTTGCCGGGATTGATGGCGGCATCCGTCTGAATCACGTTGGGTATATTGAAGCGGTCGCCGCTGGCGGTTCTAGCCTGCGAAGGCAGCGAGCGGCCCAACGCGCTCACGATGCCGGTGGTCATGGTGCCCTGCAAGCCGAAGGGGTTCCCAATCGCTACCACGGTCTGGCCCACGCGCAATGCGTCCGAATCGGCCAGGGGAAGGGGTTGAGCGCTCTCAGGAAGGCCCTTCACCCGCAGGACGGCCAGATCGCTCCCAGGGTCCGTGCCTACGATCTCGGCCTGGAGAGAGGTTCCATCTGCGAACACCACGCGCACTTGCTCGGCCTCCGCCACGACGTGGAAGTTGGTCACGATGTGGCCATTGGAGTCGTAGACGAAGCCCGACCCTTGCCCATAGCGATATTGCTTTCCGGGCCGCTGTGGCAACTCGAAGGGCCAATCTGGGAAGCCAGGGATTTCAGGGAAGAGATCGGAAGGCGCCTCGCCGATTTCGATCACCTGAACAACCTGTACATTCACGACCGAAGGACTGGCCTGTTCGTAGAGATCCGCCAGCCGTTCCCCTCGATCTTCGACCACCCTCACCTGGCTCGGCGCGGCCGGGCCGGACGGCTCTTGTGGGCCAGGCAAGGCACTGCAAGCCGATAGAACCAGCGCCGGGATAAGCAGCAGTCCAGGCAGGGTGGTGCGCCAGCGCAATGATTTATTCATGGTGTGTACCTCCTCAAGACGCAGGCCGGTCTATGGCAGCCGCTGTTCTTTGAGTCCATCGCGAGGCCTGCGGAACGATCAGGGTCCACTGCGCAAGGCAGGGTA
>Ga0190360_1000581_pt1 | contig 20331 bp, 25 predicted proteins | sample 48721834_MG_FD_161271 | JGI IMG/M metagenome (GOLD analysis project Ga0190360, IMG submission 161271) | Hydrothermal vent microbial mat bacterial communities from Southern Trench, Guaymas Basin, Mexico - 4872-18-3-4_MG | ecosystem: Environmental > Aquatic > Marine > Hydrothermal vents >... | reverse complement strand
AATTGGTTCTTTTTTTTAACCTTTGGGCTTCCAGTAATTTGTTTTGCTTCTTTAAAACCTTAAGCTGCTCTGTTAGTTCGGATTTAATATTTTCCAGAGCAATATCCGTCTTTTCTTGAGGAGTAATCCAAAAATGTGCCGGAAAGATTTTAATTGTTGATTCATGGCGATCGCCATACATTAACAACTTATCAGAGACATCAATTCTTATTTTTGGGCCGGTGACTAAATAAATTTCAATTATATCGCCACGGACGCGAAAAGTGCCGGGCCCGAAATCAATATCGTTTCGTTGGTACTGTAAAGAAATAAGATGAGAGATTAGATTTTTTCTATTGATTTTTTGACCTTGTTTTAATTCCAAAGAAACTTGCTGATAAGCTTCTGGCGACCCAATATTGTAAATACAGGAAACAGACGCTACCACGATCACATCTCGTCTTGTCAGCAGATCCTGGGTGGCAGCGTGGCGCAACCTGTCAATCTCCTCGTTTATTTTGGCATCCTTCTCTATATAGGTATCGGTCTGAGGGATGTAGGCCTCGGGTTGGTAGTAGTCGTAGTATGAAACAAAGTAATGAACGGCATTTTTAGGGAAAAATTCTTTGAATTCTTGATAAGTTTGCGCAGCCAAAGTTTTATTGTGAGAGATAATCAGGGTCGGTTTTTGAATTTTTTCAATCACTGAGGCCATGCTAAAGGTTTTTCCGGAACCAGTGACACCCAAAAGCACCTGGTGCTTTGCGCCAGTTTTTAAATTTTTCACTAATTTTTCAATAGCCCGGGGTTGATCTCCCGTAGGTTTAAATTTCGAAACAAGCTTGAACATGGTATAATTAATTAATGATTCATTATCTCCGGGGTAAAATTACATATAAAGATGATAAATCTTTAATTTTGGAAAATCAAGGGGTGGGTTTTAAAATTTTTTGTTCACCCAATACTTTAAAAAACATTTCCGAGGGCGGTGAATTAAAAGTTTTTACCCATCTTTATTTAAGAGAAGAGGCGGCTGAGCTTTACGGGTTTTTAACCAAAGAAGAGTTGGAGCTTTTTGAAACCCTGAATAGTATTTCAGGGATCGGACCCAAGACGGCCATGATGCTGGCTTCGGTGGGTTCCCTGGAGAAATTAAAAGAAATAATGGAAAGGGGAGAGTTGCCCCAAGAAATCAAAGGCATTGGGAAAAAAAGAGCCCAAAAAATAATTTTGGAGTTAACCGGTAAAATCAAGGAGATAAAAAAACCATTTGACAAGGATGAAATAGATGGTACATTGGATGTTTTGGTTTCTTTGGGTTTTTCTCGTCAAAGAGCGAAAAAAATCTTGTCTCAAATCCCTACCGATTTAAACCAAGAAGAAAGAGTAAAGAGGGCCCTAAAAGATTTAGGGAAATGAAATCTTTGATTAAAAAATTTATACCTCTTTTTTTATTGGATTGGTATCATTTATCCCTATCGTTTCTAGGGGCGGTTTTGTATCAATTTCCTTCTCGAAAACTAAGGGTAATTGGCGTAACTGGCACTAACGGAAAATCAACCGTGGTTCATTTGATAACCAAAATCATGGAAGAAGCTGGTTTTAAGACGGCTTCTTTGTCTTCCATAAAATTTAAGATCGGCGATAGAGAATGGCAAAATACCCTGAAAATGACTATGCCCGGCCGTTTTCGGTTGCAAAAGTTTCTTCGTCAAGCCGTTGATGCTGGCTGCCAATACGTCGTGATTGAGGTGACCTCGGAAGGGATAAAACAGCACAGGCATCGCTTTATTAAATTTGATGCGGCGGTGATTACCAATTTGACCCCTGAGCACATTGAAGCCCACGGTAGTTTTGAGAAATACAAAGAAGCCAAAGGAAGGCTTTTTCGGGCCTGTAAAAATATACATATTATTAACGCCGATGACCCAAATGCCGAATTTTTTTTACAGTTCCCCGCTAAGCAAAAAATTAGCTTTGCAATATATCGCAGTCGAACTGCGATAATTAATAATCGCAGTTCGACTGCGATTAATCTTAACTTGAGGTTGCCGGGGAGGTTTAATCTCTATAATGCCGCGGCGGCGATGGCGGTGGGTTTATCTTACGATATTGATTTGGCAATTTGCAGAAAGACGGTGGAATCTATAGAAAGCATTCCCGGCAGAATGGAAGTTGTTATTAAGAAACCGTTCAGGGTGATAGTAGATTACGCCCACACCCCCGATGCCCTACGCAAAGTTTATGAAACCTTGCGAAATTCCAAACCACAAAATACAAATTCCAAAACGATATGCGTGCTCGGGGCTTGTGGAGGGGGAAGAGACAAATGGAAGAGACCGGAACTTGGCAAAATCGCCAGCCAATATTGCGATGCGATTATCTTAACCAATGAAGACCCCTACGATGAAAATCCGCAACACATATTAAACCAAATTGAAAGCGGATTTTCCCAAGTTTTAAACCCCAAATCCCGAACTCCAAACCATATGAAGATTTTAGACAGAAGAGAGGCGATTAAGAAAGCTTTGTCTCTAGCCAAGATGGGAGATACAGTAATTATCACCGGCAAGGGTTCAGAACCCTGGATGTGCGTGGCTGGCGGGAAAAAAATTTCCTGGGATGACAGAGAGATTGTTAGAGATGAATTTAGTAAATTAAATTTATGAATATGAAAAAGTATGAAATTTTAGAACACAAAGCAGATTTGAAGATTAGAGCTTTTGGCAAGGATAAAAAAGAGCTTTTTTCCAACGCCTTACTTGGCATGTCGGAAAGCATGAAAGCCGAGATAAAAGACGCGGGAGCAAAAAGGAAAATTACGGTTAAGTCAATCGATCTTCCGGCTCTGTTGGTTGATTTTTTATCGGAAGCTCTTTATTTAAGCCAGGCCCACAAAGAAGTTTATTTCGACGCAAAATTTTCTGAATTTACCGATACTAAAATTGAAGCCGTACTTATCGGCCAAAAGGTTGAAAGATTCGGAGAAGACCTTAAGGCCGTAACTCACCATGACTTGAATATTTCTCGAAAAAACGATAAACTTTGGGAGGCAACCATCTTATTTGATATATGATTTCTAAAAAAGATTTTCGAAAAATTAATGATTGGCTTTGGGAGATACCCAAAACCTTCAGGTCAGACATGCGTGTCCCGGCCCGGGCTTATGTTTCAGAAAAAATGCTGGAAGAGGTTTTTCGCGACGAGTCAATCCTTCAGCTGGTTAATACGGCAACCTTACCGGGCGTTGTGAATTACGTTTTAGCTATGCCCGATATGCATGAGGGGTACGGTTTTCCTATCGGCGGCGTGGCGGCAATGCGTATTTCGGACGGTGTTATTTCTCCGGGAGGGGTAGGTTTTGACATCAACTGCGGAATGAAGCTTTTACGATCGGATTATGCCGAAACAGATCTGAAGCCGCACTTAGAAAGATTAGCTACAGAGGTTCAGAAAGAAGTTCCTTCGGGTTTGGGCCGGGGAAGACAGTTAAAATTAGACATATCTTCCGTAAACAAAATTTTGGAAGGAGGGGCGCAAAAACTGGTGGAACAGGGCTACGGCGAGAAAGATGATTTGGAAAACTGCGAATCCAATGGAAAGTTCCCCGAAGCAGATGCTTCTTTAGTTTCCGATCGCGCTAAAAATCGAGGCAGAGACCAAGTTGGGACCCTGGGAAGCGGCAATCATTTTTTGGAAATTCAAAGAGTGGATGAAATTTTTGACGAAAAATCGGCCGAGATTTTCGGTTTATTCAAAAACCAAGTGGTCATTATGATTCATACGGGTTCCAGGGGTCTTGGTCACCAGATTGCCACAGATTATATCCGAGTGATGATACAGGCTATGACAAAATATGGTATCCGTTTGCCGGATAGGGAATTGGCGGCTTGCCCTATTAATTCTCCGGAAGGAAAAAGATATTTTTCGGCTATGTCCTGTGGCGCCAATTACGCTTGGGCCAATCGTCAAATGATAGCTCATTTTGTCAGGAAGGCATGGAAGCAAGTTTTAGGAGAAAAAGCTTTGCCACTGAAAGTAATTTATGATGTGGCTCATAATATTGCCAAAATTGAAAACAACCTTTGCGTCCATAGAAAAGGGGCCACCAGGGCTTTTCCGCCAGGGCATCCAGAAATTCCCGAAAAGTACCGCGAGGTTGGCCAGCCGGTTCTGATTCCGGGATCTATGGGAACGGCTTCCTATGTTTTGGCAGGACAAGAAAGCGGCAAGGAGGCATTTTATTCCACTTGCCACGGAGCCGGCCGCACCATGTCTAGACACGCCGCTATGAAAACCACGAGGGGAGAGGAGGTGGTTAGGAGATTAAAGGAAAAAGGAATTCTTGTAAAATGCCGGTCAATGCGGGGCATCGCAGAAGAAGCCCCCTTGGCCTACAAAAACATAGACAACGTAGTCGAAGTGGTTCACCGCGCCGGACTTTCAAAAAAGGTGGCAAAATTGGTGCCTCTGGCCGTCATTAAAGGAGAGTAGGGTAAAATATGTATGAGGAAACTACCAAGATCAATACGAAAATTTATTCGCAAAGAGAAAGCCCGGATTCGCCGGGAAGTTTTGGATTTGCAAGAGCAGAAAAGATTAATTGACGAATTGTATCAAAGATTCTTGCCTAAAACAAAAAAATCCGTTAAGGTAAATCATCATGACGGTTCAAGAGATATACAATCTGGCAATTAAAATGGGCATCGAGGCAGATTTACGGGGAAAGGAAGCGGTAGAGAAGCTTTTGCAAAGAAAAAAGGAAAAATACGAAAACTTGCCCGTTGCTCAGAAAGAGGAATTTGACAAAGAAGCCCTGAAAAACCCCTATTTAGATTCCCGGATTTATCACATTGCTCAAGAGAGAGAAGTCAAAAGGGTTTTGGTTGGTATTGATATTGAGCCCGCCGAGATTTTACTGGCCAAAGAATTGGGCAATATTGATTTGATTATTGCTCATCATCCTTTGGGCAAGGGGTTGGCTAATTTGCACGAAGTCATGGATATGCAGTGTGATATTTTGAATATGTACGGGGTACCAATCAATGTAGCCGAAGGCTTAATGAAAGAAAAGATTTCCGAAGTGGCCAGAGGAGTTAATCGGGCCAACCATCAAAGGACAGTAGATGCGGCCCGGCTCTTAGGATTTAACTTAATAAACGTTCATACTCCTGCCGATAATTTAGCCGCAAGGTTTTTAAAAGAAATGATTGAAGGGCAAAAACCAGAGAGAATTGAGGACTTGCTTAAGTTGTTAAAAGAAGTTCCGGAATACAAAGAAGCGATAAAAGTTGGAGCGGGTCCCAAGGTTTTTACGGGGAGTCCCGAAAACCATTGCGGCAAAATCGCTGTCACAGAGGTTACCGGCGGAACAGAAGGATCCCCCAAGCTTTATGAAAAAATGGCCCAAGCGGGCATTGGCACGGTAATCGGCATGCATCAGTCAGAAGAGCACCGTAAGGAAGCCGAAGCTGCCAACATAAACGTGGTTATTGCCGGCCATATAAGTTCTGATTCCATCGGCATGAATTTATTTTTGGACGAACTGGTAAAGCAGGGTATCGAAATCATTCCTTGTTCAGGCCTAATAAGAATAGAAAGGGGAAAGAAGTGAAACAATATCATATAGTTTGCGGCACCGGAGATGTGGCATTCTATATTTTAAAGAAAGCTGGCCGATAGGCCGGCTTTTGATAAACGGGGCTAAATTTTCAAAGGGCGGATAACACTTTTTGTTAGTGTTAATCCATAGCTATAGCTATAGATTAACAATTTTCTGGTGTGCAGATTGGAAGAAATCAAGATTTTTGTTAAAATTTAAGAATATGCGTACGGGTATAGCCACAGTTCCTCTTGATTATGGAAAATGCCCGAGATGGCTTTTTGAGAGAATGAAAAGGTTGGGTCGGGGCATCACTACGGCCATCGTTGAGGAGTTCGGGCCGGAAGAGTTTTTGCGCCGGCTTTCCGATCCGGTTTGGTTCCAGTCCTTGGGCTGTGTGCTTGGTTTTGACTGGAATTCCAGCGGTTTGACTGTTACTACTATGGGAGCCTTGAAAGCCGGGCTTTTTGATATTCAGGATCAGCTAGGAATATATGTGTGCGGCGGTAAAAAAGAATCAAGAATGACGCCGGAAGAAATCGGGGCCTACGGCATCTCAAGGCAGTTTTCCTTCGCTCCAAAATTAATTTATGCTTCCAAAATGGCAGCCAAAATAGATTCGTCGCTGATCCAGGACGAATACCAAATTTATCAACATAACTTTCTGTTCACAAAATCGGGGAACTGGGCAGTGGTCCAGCAGGGTATGAATATAGAAAATCAGACCGCTCGACGCTATCACTGGCTATCCTCCAGCATTAAAGATTTTGTGGAAGAGCCGCACTCGGGCATTATTTCCGGAGCCAGGATAGAAAAACCCTTGAATTTAACCGCCAAAGAAAGCAATCAAAATCGGGAAATTAGTTTGGGGCAGGTTTTAGAGGGGCCAAAAACCTTTATCAAAAATTTAGCCATGATTTCCCGTCATCCCAAGCAACTTACCTTGATGGAGCTTAAAAATAAAGAGTTCTACTGGCATCCGGTGGTGGAAGAAAAATTTGATTTGAAAAGATTGGAGAAAACAACCCTTTTTGCTCATTCGGAAAACCCAAAGGATTTCGAGCAGCTTTTAGCCTTGAAAGGAATTGGACCAAAGACAATCAGGGCTTTATCTTTGGTTTCGGAATTGATTTACGGCGCTCGACCCTCCTATGAAGACCCCGCTCGCTATTCCTTCGCAGTAGGGGGAAAAGATCATACCCCAATGCCCATTCAGACAGATGTTTACGATAAATTATTAGAGGTAATGGAAAAAGGAATTAAAAAGGCAAAAATTTCCAACCGGGAAAAAAACGAAGCCCAAAGAAGGTTAATGAAAACCGCCCACACCAAAGCTTTTGAAAATTAATTAAATCAATAAAGGCTTATGGGTAAGATTAGTGAAAAAAGAAAGAGATTTGAAATAAAGAAAAAACAAAAAAGGAAAAAGAAAATTAAAAAATTGAAAGAAAAATACTTTGCCGCCAAAACCAAAGAAGAAAGGGAGAAGATTTTAGAGAAACTCCAAAGGCTCGCCCCCCATTATCCGCTTGAGGAATTTTTGAACAAGGTTTAATTCTTTTTTAGAATGAAAAACTATTCATCAAAGCAGGCAAAAAAGGGAAGATTGGCTTTTAGAACACCGAGTTGTTTTATCTATCAAAAATATCAAAAGTTAATGAGACAAAAGAACAAGAATGGGAAGAAGATTTCAAAAACAAAAATTATTAAAATTGCATAAGGAAATTAAAAAATGTAAAAAATGTCCTTTATGGAAAACAAGGACAAATACCGTGCCGGGGGAGGGAAACGTTAGCGCTAAAATTATGATATTGGGCCAGGCCCCGGGAAAAGAGGAGGATTTGCAGGGTCGTCCTTTTGTAGGCAGGGCGGGTCAACTTTTAAATCGACTTTTGAAGCTGGCTGAAATAAAAAGAGAGGAGATTTTTATAACCTCTCCGATTAAATGTTTTCCACCCAAGAATCGTCGGCCCAAAAGAGAAGAAATCGCCGCTTGCCTGCCGTATTTGTTGGAGCAAATAGATATTATTGATCCAAAGAAAATCATTTTGCTGGGAGAAGTGGCTTTTTCGGTATTTTTCCCCAAACAGAAACTCGGAGAATTCCGAGGCAAGTGGATAAAAAAAGAGGGCCGGGAATTTTTTGTTACCTATCATCCGGCCGCCGGCCTGCGTTTCCCAAAGATTAAGAAAATCTTAGAGAAGGATTTTCGTCATATAAGTATTTTTTAATTTATAGCCGAGTTGGCGATAATATTCACGCACTCCCACTCCCGATATAACGGTGATTTTTTTTGTTCCGAATTCTTTCTTGGCGATTTTCTCCGCCTCTTTGATTAGTTTTTTGCCCAGCCCCCTATGTTGCGGCGATACGACGGTGGTTGAATCGCCATCAATGGGAAGCTGTTGACCGTAGGTGTGAACCTCCCGGATGATAGCCGTGTTTTTGGAAGTAATTCGCAGTCGGAGCAGACTGTAAAGTTTGCTGCGGCTTTTATTTTCAAAGCTCAAAAAGATTTCTTTTCCCTCGGAGGCTTGGTAATTTTGGCGGAATAAATATAATTTTTCTTTCGGAGCATACTTGCCTTTTACTTCTCGGCAACGAATGCATTTGCATTTTACTTTTCCGGCCAAAATTTGCCTCAAATTGGATATTTTAGCGGGACCAGAAACAATACTATGGGAAGGAATATCTCTGGTAATTCTTTGGATTCTTACATAGTAGGGGATAAATTTTTTAATTTCTTTTACCAGATTTATCAGCTGTTGATCAGTGTAGGGCTTGTATTTTCCTTCTTTCCACCATTTGTAAAGCAAGGTATTTTTCAATAGAGCACAAGGATAGATTTTCAGCAGATCTGGCTTGAAGTCAGGATTGGAGAATATTTCTTTGAACATTCTCAGGTCTTTTTTGAGAGTGGAGCCCGGCAAATTGGGCATCATTTGATACAAAACCTTGAAGCCCGCGTCTTTCAAAAGTTTGGTTGCTTTGATTGTTTCTTTTACTCCATGCCCTCTTTTATTTAATTTAAGAATATCGTTATAAATTGACTGAACTCCGAGCTCAACCATCGTTACCCCCAGTTCCCTTAGTCTTTTTATTTCCCCCTCGTTTATAAAATCCGGCCTGGTTTCAATTGATAATCCGACAATTCGATGTTTTGCCTTTTCATTTCTTTTTTGCAAAGATTGTAAAGAATCAACACCTGTCGAATTTTTACTATTACAGGCGTCAAAACATCTTTTGATGAACCATTCTTGGTATTTTTTAGGATAATAACTCCAGGTTCCACCAATTATTCTCAACTCTATTTTATCAGTGGGGTGTCCGGTAATTTTCAGAGCCCGCAGGCGCATTTTTACTTGTTTGTAGGGGTCGTATTTGTTTAAAATCGCCCTCATCACCGCGGGTTCATTTTTAAGATAGCTTTTGGGAGCTCCTTTTTGTTGAGGGCAATAGACGCACTGCCCTGGGCAGGGATAGGGTTTGGTAAGAACAGAAATATTGACGATTCCGGAAAGCGAGCGGACCGGCCTGGTGCGAAGCAATTTTTCGATTTTGGGAGATTTTTTAATTCTTCCTTTTTGAGCCAATTCGTGATAAGTTTTTAATAGATCAACATTACTGGGGCAGGGGATTTTATATCTCTTGGCTATCTTTCTTTTTACCATAGCTAAATTTTCTGCAGTTTTAGCCCCAGATTTAATTAACATTTTTACGAATGATGGATAAAGATTACGCACAATATCTATTAGAAAAGACTACCCAAGATTATAACCTGATTGCCGAAGATTTTTCAAGAGCTAGGGAACATATCTGGGAAGAGATGAGATTTTTATTTGATAATTTTTTAATTCCAGGAGAGAGAGTTTTGGATTTAGGGTGTGGCAATGGCCGTTTTTATCAAGTTATGAAAGATAAAAATATAGATTACATTGGTGTAGATATTTCTGAAAAACTCATTGAGATTGCCAAAAAACGTTTTCCGAAAGCAAAATTTCAGGTTGCCGATGCCCTGAATCTTCCCTTCCCCGATAATTACTTTGATAAAGTTTTCAGCATTGCTGTTTTGCATCATATCCCCTCAAAAGAGTTTCGACTCCAGTCTTTAAAAGAGGCAAGGAGGGTTTTAAAACCCGGCGGCCTTTTAATTTTGACAGTTTGGAATTTATGGCAGAAAAAAACCGCTTGGAAATTATTTTTGAAATATACTTTTTTAAAATTAATTGGTAAATCAAAACTAGATTTTGGAGATATATTCTATCCCTGGAAAAGCCAAGATGGCAAAATATTAATTCAGCGCTATTTCCACCTTTTTTCAAAAAACAGCCTCAAGAAACTGGTCAATAAAGCCGGTTTTGGGGTAAAAGAGATAAATATTTTCAAAAGAGAGGAAACGAAAAATTATAATATTTATTTAATCGCTGAAAAGCAAAAGCCCCACCTGATTTAATTTAATCTGGCAGGGCTTTTCGGAAAATGAACACATTTCCCCGAAAAGGCGGAACAACATTGGGATATCTTTTTTTGAACCACTGGAGAAATGTTTCTTTTCCATCTTGGGTGGAAACAGCATTCGCCCACTTGGTGATTATTTCGCCATACATATTGGTTATGGCGAAAATCTTCGTGTTCCTTCCAAATTTTTCTCCATCTTTAGCAAGGATATACCCCTTTGGCGCGAAGGATAATATTCCGGTTTCTACTCTTGACACTTCTTTTCTCCTTCCCGAAACAAAGTTTTTAAGGTATAATATAGTATAGCTCAAAATTTGCATTTTGTCAATGTTTTTTGTCCCCGTGGCTTAATGGATAAAGCGTCAGCCTCCGGAGCTGAAGATTGTGCGTTCGAGTCGCACCGGGGACACCATGATTTTAAACTTGGCTTTAAAGTGGTAAAATAAAAGCATGAAGTACAAAATTGCCGTTAGCGGGGCTGCCGAGGTGGGGCATTGCTCCAAAAACATCGAGAAACTGTCAAGAGAAGTCGGTAGAGAGATTGTTCGCCAAGGATGCATTTTATTAACTGGCGCCACCACTGGTTGCCCTTATTACGCTGCCCAGAGCGGCAATAAAGCAGGAGGCATCAGTATTGGTTTTTCTCCGGCAGTGTCCGAAAAAGAGCACAAAAAAGTATACAAACTACCTACTGACGAGTTTGACGTAATGATTTATACCGGTTTTGACTATGCGGGCAGAAATCTTTTGTTGACCAGAGCGGCAGACGGAGTGATTATCATATGCGGCAGAATGGGCACCCTCAATGAATTCACCATAGCCTACGAAGATAGGAGACCCATCGGAGTTTTATTAGGTTCGGGGGGGACGGCTGACCTTATCCAGACTATCACCAGACGTCCCCATAAAAAAAGAGGAGCCATTGTTTACGACACCGATCCCAAGAAACTAGTTCAAAAGTTAATTAAAGAAATTAGAAAAGATAAAAATCATAAAGGTCGCAAGTAAAAAATAAATTAATGTTTTATGGCTGAAGAAGTCGAGGGAAAATTAATAGGGAAAGTGACCCACTATTTCGGAAATATCGGGGTGGCGGTTATTGAGCTTTCCGATACCCTGAAGATCGGAGACACCATTAGAATTGCGGGTGGAGAAACCGATTTTACCCAAACCGTCGGCTCAATGGAAGTGGAACATCAGAAAGTGGAAACAGCTAAGAAAGGCGACTCTGTCGGTTTGAAGGTTGATCAAAAAGTTCGTGAAGGATACAAGGTCTTTAAGCTCTAATTCCCAAATTCCAATTTCTAAATTATGGAAATATTTTTGCAGTTGGTTTTAGCTGCCGTTTTGGGCGGATTGGTTGGCTTAGAAAGAGAATACAAAAAGAAGGAAGCCGGCTTAAGAACCTATGCTTTAGTTTGCCTGGGGGCTACTTTGTTTACCATTATCAGCCTTTCTTATGTTTTCAACGGTGACTCACTCAGGGTGGTTCAGGCTGTGGCTCTGGGCATTGGTTTTATAGGGGGCGGTTTGATCATCCATCGGCATTTTTACGTCGAAGGTTTAACTACGGCTGCCGGTCTTTGGGTAGTAGCCGGCATCGGATTGGCGGTGGGGATTAAGCTGTATTTGTTGGCTGTTTTTGTTTCGATTTTAGCTATTGTTATCTTGGCTGGCTTGAGGCCTATTGAAGAGAAATTCATTAAACCCCGCGACGAAGAAAAATGACTTACATTTTTATTGCTGCTTTTGGCGGCGGCATTTTAAGAGGGTTAGTGGGTTTCGTTAAACACTACTTTTCTTACAAAGAAGTGAAATTCAGGCCTTACTATTTTTTAGGGATGATGTTTGTTTCCGGAGCGATTGGGCTGACAGCCGCCCTGGTTATCAAAGAAGTCGGTTTTACCGTTTTGGGCGGCTTTACCCCAGCTTTGGCTTTTATTATCGGGTATGCCGGCGGCGATTTTATAGAGAATATTTATAAGATAATTATTAAGAAATCCTCGTTTTACGAGGAATTAAAATAATGGGGTTTATAAAAAAAATCATAGGCTGGGTTCTGCTTTTACTGGGTTTGATTATTATTTTTTATAGTCTTTATTCCTCTTACAATATTTTTACCACCAAAACCCAAGCGCCGGAAATTTTTAGCGTCGCAGAAAAGGAAGGCATTACGACTGGCACCATAGAGGAAATGGTCCAGCAGCAATTAAAGGGGGTATTGCCCACGGAGTCCGTTATTGGTCTTTTGAATTTGATCGCTTGGTCTATTTTTGCCGGCATTTTGATATTCGGCGGGGGGCAAGTCGCCGGCCTGGGGATAAGATTAGTTAAATAACCAATGTAATCATATGGAGCTTTTATTTTGGATAGGTGTTTTTATCGTCTCCTTATTTTTTTTGGTTAAAGGAGCCGATTGGTTCATAGATGGTTCAGAAAAACTGGGTTTGATTATGGGATTGTCTCCCTTTATTGTCGGCGTGACTATTGTGGCCCTGGGGACTTCTTTGCCGGAATTGGCGACGGGAATCTCTGCTGTTTTGAGGGGGGCCACGGAGATAGTGACAGCCAACGCTATAGGTTCTAATATTGCCAATATTCTTTTAGTTTTGGGGGTTTCCGCTTTGTTTGCTGGGAAATTGATTATTTCCAGGAGTTTGATTGACATCGACCTCCCTCTGCTACTGGTAGCCTCTTTTTTATTTCTGGGAACAGCCTGGGACGGTCAAATTTTCTGGCAGGAGGCCATTTTGCTTTTAGCGGCTTTTTTTATTTATTTCTTTTACTCCGCCACCCAAAGAGCAGGAAAAGAAGAATCCCAAGAAGTTTCTATTCTTTCCACCAGGGAGAAAAGACCCCCACAGTTAATAGAAGAAGAAAACCTTAAAAACAAGCCAAAATTCAGCTGGAAAATTATTTTGTTTTTAATTCTGGGCAGTTTGGCTTTGTATTTTGGCGCTCATTATATCATCGAATCTACTTTAAGAATTTCTGAAATTTTGAAAATTGTCCCGGCGGTAGTGGCTATTACCGCTATTGCCGTAGGCACCTCTCTGCCGGAACTGGTGGTTTCGGTTCAAGCCGCCAGACGGCGCAAATACGAACTAGCGGTGGGGAATGCCTTGGGTTCCAATGTTTTCAATGTCTTAGTGGTGGTGGGAATTCCGGCTTTGATTTCCAATTTAGTAATAGAAGAGAAGACCCTGATGATAGGATTGCCGGTTTTCATTATAGCCACTTTCTTTTTTGTAATTTCCGGTATCTCTCAAAGGATTCACAAATGGGAGGGAGCCATGTATTTATTGGTTTATATTTTCTTTCTCGGCAAACTTTTTGGATTTTTCTAAAACCATGATTATGAAATATCTTAAAGCATTGGCAGTTTTTGCGGGCACCGTTATCGGGGTAGGAATATTTGGCCTTCCCTATGTCGCCCTGAAAGCCGGTTTTTGGGTGGTAGTTTTGTACTTTTTGTTTTTAACCGGTGTCACCATCACCATTCATTTGATGTACGGAGAGGTTTCTCTGGGATACAAGGTTTTGCATAGGCTTCCCGGCGCGGTGGAGAAATACATGGGCAGACGGTGGAAAAATTTTACTTTTTTAATTACCAGTCTGGGATTAACCGGAGCCCTTCTCGCTTATTTGATTGTCGGGGGCACGTTCTTGACTCATTTTTTTTCTCCTTATTTTGGCGGTAGTGCCTTGATATACACTCTTTTTTTCTGGACTCTGGGAACATTTTTTATCTTCCGGGGAATCAAGAGCATATCTCTGATTGAGCTTTTGCTTTTACTTGTTTTTTTGGGGATTTTAGTCATTTTCTCCGTAAAAGCGTTTCCCTTTATTAATGTTGAGAATTTTAAGAGTGTTAATTTGAAGTTCCTTACCCTTCCCTATGGGGTGGTGCTTTTTTCCCTCTGGGGCATTAACATGGTGCCGGAAATAAAGGAAATACTGGGAGAAAACCGCCAGGCATTAAAGCGAACCATAATTTCTGGAATTTTGCTTGCTGCCCTTACCTATCTTGTTTTCATCTATGTAATTTTGGGGACTTCCGGCCCCAATACTTCAAAGGAAGCGATCTCCGGCTTTGCTTATATGCTGGGTGACGGCATTATTCGATTGGGATTTCTTTTCGGAATCATTACGTGTTTTACTTCATTTTTAACTCTGGGATTAACCTTAAAAAAGGTTTTTTGGTACGATTTTCATTTATCTTCTCGTCTTTCTTGGTTTGTCGCCTGTTTTGCACCACTTTTATTATTTTTTGCCGGTGCCCGAGAATTTATTGACATCGTCGGTCTTACTGGAGCTGTGGCAGTGGGTTCCATGGGGATAATAGTTGTATTTTTGTACCGCGAATTCTTGAAGAAAAAATTAAACCGCAAAATGAACCCTTTATTTTATGCTCTGCCCCTCTTTTTTATTCTGGGCATTGCTTTTGAAATTTTTTATTTTGTTGTAAGATAAAACGCTCAAGTGGCACTTGGTCCACCGAGTGATACATTTACGCCCCTGGTTAGATACACGGGTTCAACCCGTGCATTTTGTTGTAAACAAAAAGGAAGCCCCTGCGGAACTTCCTATTTTTCTATGCTATTTCTTTTTTCTCGAGTTGGTCCGCCAAAGATTCTGATCCTTGTAAAATTTTTTTGGCCTCATGATATTCGGTTTGGGAAAGAAAGCTCTGAAGATGGGGCAATAATCTCTCCAGGTTTTTAATAAGATGGCGAAAAGCTTTAAGTGTACTTTTCATCGAAAATGGCGAATCTTGCTTTCCGAGTTTACCTGTTTCGATTAAACTGAGAATTCTCGAAAAGTAATGGTTCATGCTCCAAAAGGCTCTGATGGTAGCGATATTTAATGTTAGACGCTTTGAAGAACGCTCCAGCTCTTCTCTTGCTTTTTCTCCAAAAATATCCAAAAGGGATGACTGTTCCGATTTTTGATCTCGTAGGAAAATATTGACTCTTTCTTTTACGGCAGATACTTTATCATTGGCAGCAATGGAATGAATAGCCCAACGTATTAACTCATTTGCATCCAAACTATCTCTCAAGCGAGCCAGTTGAACAGCAACCCCATAAGATAATAAATTCGCTTCTACTAAATCCTGAATCTCTTTTGGTAAGAGACAAAATTTTAAAGCTGACCTTATTGTTTCTTCACTTCTGCCCACTGCCTTGGCAAAATTAGAAAGAGTAAAATTGGGGTCAGAGACTTTTATGAGTTTCCAAGTTATTTCATAAAACCGAGCAGCTTCGTGAGGTGGTACCTGTTCATGAATATTTTCTGAAGCCTGGAGTAAGGCTATTTCAACTGATGAAAGATCAGAAAAAATAGTCACTTCGACCTTGCCATTGAAACGACCATCGGCTGCTAATTTCTGTAAAGCTCGATAACGGCGATGGCCAGAAATTATTAAAAAACCTTCGGATGTCTCAGCTACACAAAGAGGATGGATAAGCCCATGCAAAAAAATATTCTCTGCCAGAGAGTTAATACTCTCTTCATTAAAAGTTACTCTCATTTGTGGATGAGTGATAAAAGCTGAGAGAGGGAGGCGTTCGTGGCGAACCCTATATTTATTTTCGAGACGCATCATTCCTCCTTCTATTAAAAAAGAGCTTCAAATCTATCTTAATAAACTAAAATATTTTGTCAAAAGTTTGCTTTAATAAACTCCAGCAACCCATTTGAAGCTAAATTTTGGGCGATCAGCCAAATTTCCCGAACAACTCCTACATCAAAATTTGGCGTGGGGCCTGTGGTCCCTTGGCCACGGACCCTCCTTGGACATACCTTACCAATTGTCTCGTAGTTAGAACCATGGTTTTAACTACGAGACAGGGTTGGGTTATGAATAGTTGGACATGCGATGTCCGATTTATGGCTGTAAATATTTTGAGTTTTTGTTAGAATAGAATATATGCGGTTTATTGCCGATTTTCACATTCACAGCAAATATTCCCGGGCAACCTCAAAGGATATGGATTTGGAAAACCTGGATAAGTGGGCCAAAATCAAAGGTATTAAGGTTTTGGGCACGGGAGATTTTACCCATCCGGAGTGGTTTGAAAATTTAAAAGAAAAACTGGAGCCAGCAGAACCCGGTTTATACAGACTAAAATCCCAAATCGCAAATTCCAAAGACGAAACGCGATTTATTTTGACTTCTGAGATCAGCTGTATTTATTCTAAAAGAAACCGGGTTAGAAAAATTCATATCATTGTTTTCGCACCTTCTTTTGAGGTGGTAGAAAAAATCAACGCTCATTTGGGCTGGATTGGTAATTTAAAGGCCGACGGCAGGCCGATTTTGGGATTGGACGCCAAAGAATTGGCCAAAATCGTTTTGGGAATTTCCGGGGATTGTTTAATCGTTCCCGCACACTTGATGACCCCTTGGTTTTCTTTGTTCGGATCACGCTCGGGTTTCAATTCGCTGGAAGAGTGTTTTGAAGATTATGCCAAATATATTTTTGCCGGAGAGACCGGTCTTTCCGCAGACCCCGCCATGCTTTGGCGTATGCCAGACGGCAGGAGGTTGTCTTTGATTTCAAACAGCGACAGCCATTCTCCCTCCAAGATAGGCAGAGAGGCTAATGTTTTTGACTTACCCTTTTTAAGTTACTCTTCCATAGTCACCGCCATCAAAGCAAAAGACCCCCAAAACTTTTTATACACCATTGAATTTTTTCCCCAAGAGGGAAAATATCACTATGACGGTCATCGTAACTGTCAAATTAGCTTGTCTCCCAAGGAATCCAAGAAATATAACAATATTTGCCCGGTTTGCGGCAGACCCCTGACCATTGGAGTTCTTAACCGAGTGGAGGAATTGGCGGATAAGCCCGAGGGCTTCCAGCCCGAAAATGCCGTTCCTTTTAAAAGCTTGGTTCCCTTGGAAGAAACAATCGCTGGGAGTCTGGAGATGACCGTGGGAGCCAAGCAAGTTGAGAAAGAATACAAGAATTTAATCGAAAAATTCGGCTCAGAGTTCAATGTTTTGCTGGATGCTTCCAGACCGGAATTAGAAGCTGCAACCTTGCCGGAAATTGCAGAGGGAGTGATAAGGGTAAGGGAAAATAAAATTTTTGTCGAAGCCGGCTATGACGGCGTCTACGGTAAAATCAGGATTTTTCCCCAAGGCGAACGAAAAACCTTGTCTAAGCAAGGAACGTTAATATGATTAAAGAACAGGGGCTTGATCCCATCACCATTGGTGGCAAAATCTGCGCTTATGACGTTGAAGTTTGCCGGATCGGAAATTTTAGATTAATAGCGCGGAGAATTCCATAAAGTTGACTCGACCCTTTTCACTTAACTTGTTAATGATTTACAAAAATAAAAAAATAAATATCTACCGGAATCAGCCGGCAGAAGAATGATAAGAAATGTTCCCACGGCTTTTCCCGGAGAGACGATTTTAGATATTCGTAGAAAACTTTTTGAAAAAGCTGGAGAATTTGAAACTTTAAACTACATTTATATCGTTGATGAGGGAAGGAGACTAGCGGCGCGCGCTCTCTTTAAAAGATGTTTTTTAAAAGCCGGCAGAAAGTAGAGCCGGAGACTTAATGACAAGAAGTGTTGTTACGGTTCAACCGCGGACCGACCAGGAAACAGTGGCGATTTTGGCCTTGAGGCATAACCTTAAATCAATTCCTGTAGCGGACAAAGAAAATTTATTTCTGGGAGTTGTTCCTCCCGACGTTATCTTGGAAATTTTGCATACAGAAGACATTGAGGATATTCTGCGCTTTGCCGGAATTTCTAAAAACACTTTCGCAACTAAAATTTTCCAAGCATCTCCCGGTGTTTTAACCAAATTAAGATTACCTTTTGGTGGTTTAAACTTCCCTACGTGGGAATTGTTTCGGGAGTTTCTTTGTTTTTTACCATTGTGGCCGCTTTTTTGCTTGGTCTTTTAGTTCCTTATTTTTTAAATAAACTCAAAAAGGACCCGGCGATTGCTGCGGGCCCCGTTGGCACAATTCTTAGCGATGTTTCGAGTTTGCTAATTTATTTTTCTATTGCTTCAATTTTGCTGAGATTTTTTCCAAGCAATTAGATTGTTTTTTATCTCAAATTTACCATCTAAAAATTTTTCAATCACCCAAATGTTGCTTTGGCAGTGGCCGGTGATTTCCGATACCGTCACTTGAGATTTGCCGGAAGCCAAGGCCAAATAGGGGAGAATTTGATCAGCCAGGTGTTTGTCGAGGCAGGCCTCGGTTTTTTGTTCTTTTAACAGTTCCAAGGCGGCCTCCTTGCCCACATCTTCTGCCCTTCTCCCCAATTTCCCTAAATTATCTGTACCGATGACGGTATTTTCAAATTCGGCCGCCAGACAGATTTGGCTGCCAGGGTTTTGGGTTTGGTAATACTCTGCCCTTTCTTCGATGGGCAGTTTTAGTTTTCCTAAAACCTCCCTTACTCCTTGCAGCTGCCTTTCAGCCACCTTTTTATTTCTCAAGAACTCTGAAGCTCCGGAAATGGCCAGAATATTTCTTAAGCCCCCTCTTTTAGTTAGATTGATTGATTTTAATTCATTCACGTTAACATTGCCATTGTTTTGATAGCGTGATAGGGTTGTTTCTACTTTTGCTCCGCCCTCCGGGTAGTAGCCGCGTTTCTGGATGTTTATTTCCGTTTTTGCACCCATTTTTTCCAAGATTTTTAAGAATACATAGCGGAAGTGATCAATAGTGGGAGAAAAAAAGGTGTCGGTAGCTCCGCCTTCAAAATTGATTTTAATTGGAGAAGGAGAGAAAATAGCGGGAAGTATTAAAGCCTGCAATATCAGGGTTATACTTCCTGCCGTCGGAATTTTAACAGATATTTGGTTTTTGCGGATTCGATGAGGATAAAATTTAATTTCTTTGGAGCCGAGTTCTGCCCCTTCTAATCTGGCCCCGCAAAGCTCTGATAGTGCTTGCACCCCCAAAAGATGTTGGTAAATCAGGCCAGGTTTGGGCCTGTTTTTCCTTATATTAAATATCCGACAGGGTTTTTGGGTTACTGCCGACAGCGCGCAGGCGGTGCGGAGAATTTGACCGCCGCCCTCTAAATAAGATCCGTCTATTTCAATCATACTTAAATACGATCACGCGGTTTTCCCCAGCCCCTCTTTTATTCGCCGTAGACGAATCTTTGAGGCCTTCGGGCGATTCCCGAGGTTTTGGATAATTTCCGACACGGGGGAAACCGAATTTTAATTTTATTAAAATTATGATAACATAAATGAAAAATGAAGGAAAAATTGAGATTACCGGCGGTAGCCGGACAATTTTATCCGGAAGATAAAGAGGAATTATCTAATATAGTAGATAAGTTTTTGGTTGCAGCTAAGCCTCCACAAATTGAGGGAGAGGTTTTTGGTTTGCTTTTGCCTCATGCTGGATATCTTTTTTCGGGACTGGTAGCAGCTTACGGCGTAAAAACAATTTTAGGAAAAGAATTTGATACGGTTGTCATTATGGGAGATTCTCATTATGAAAGATTTGACGGGGTTGCCGTTTGGCCCGACGGATTTTGGCAAACTCCTTTGGGGAAATTGGAGGTGGATAAAAACTTGGCTCAAAAAATTATGGCAGCCTCCGACAGGTTTTTAGTAAGGGATTCTGCTCATTTGTTCGAGCATTCCATTGAAGTTCAGTTGCCCTTTTTGCAGAAAGTATTGCAGGATTTTAAGATCCTACCCGTCATTTTCGGTTCAGAGGACGAGGATTGGCAGAATTTGGCTAAAGCCATTTTGAAAAACATTAAATATAGAAAGATTTTAATCATAGCTTCGGCTGATCTTTCTCACTACCTTCCTTATGAAAAAGCTCGGGAGATCGATCGAAAAACCCTAAGGGGCATTGTTGATCTTCAAACTCAGAATTTAGAAGTTTGTGCTACCGATTCAGTAAAAACTTTAATAGAAATTGCAAAGAAGGTGGGGGGGAAGACTAAATTATTGAAATATCTCAATTCCGGCGATCGGGTAACCGCAGGGCGGATGGGAGACAAATCGCAAGTTGTGGGTTATGGAGCAGTTGCTTTCTATCGCTAAAAACTCGATTAAGGGTTTTCTTGAAAGAGGACAAGTCTCTGATTTTAAGCCAAATTCCCCAAGATTAAAAGAAAAGCGGGGAGTTTTTGTCACGCTGAAAAAGAAGGGAAAGCTCAGGGGCTGCATGGGATGCGTGTCTGCCGATATACCTTTATATCAAGCAGTTTCCCAAATGGCTTTGGCAGCAGCCTTTGAAGACCCCCGCTTCCCACCCGTCACCAAAGAGGAA
>Ga0190360_1000580_pt1 | contig 20370 bp, 16 predicted proteins | sample 48721834_MG_FD_161271 | JGI IMG/M metagenome (GOLD analysis project Ga0190360, IMG submission 161271) | Hydrothermal vent microbial mat bacterial communities from Southern Trench, Guaymas Basin, Mexico - 4872-18-3-4_MG | ecosystem: Environmental > Aquatic > Marine > Hydrothermal vents >... | reverse complement strand
GTGCGCTTCCCTTCCATGACGGCTCCTTGGATGAACTGCAGGCCGAGCTGGCGGCGGGGCGTCCGGTGGTGGTGGCGCTGGGCCTGAACGGAGAAGGCCAGCCTGGCCACTTCGTGACCCTGACGGGCATTTCCGAGGATGGCGCATGGGTGTCCTATCACGACCCGGCCCAGGGGGAGCTGGTGCTGTCCGTTGGGGAGTTCCTCCGGCTTTGGAACGAGCAGGGGTACGCGGGCGTGAAGGTGGGCTTGGAAGCGCAAGCGGCTGGGCAGGGCAGCGCCTCGCTCACCCCCTGGCTGACGTTGGCGGCGGGGTTGATGGCGCTGATCAGCCAGACGCCGCTCGTGCGGCGCCGGCGGGGCATCGGGGGCGCCCTGGCGGCGACCGAAAGCGGGACGGGAGGGCCCCCGCCCTATCCGGCACCCGCGGGATACCGCTGGGTGATGGGCAGTGAGCCGGTCTACGGCTGGAAGCAGGTGACCGTGACCGAGGTGCGCCAGGTGCCCAACATCGTGAAAGTCTGGGGCGTGGTGCGGGAGAAGCGCTGGGTGGAACGGGTGCCGGTGTACCGCACGGTGCGGGTGGATCGCGGCTCCTGGCGCTGGCGGCGGGTGGTGCGCTACCGCACGCAACGCTACCGCACGACCGAGCGCTACCGGGTGGCAAGGACCTATTGGACCCGCCGGGGCGGGCGCTGGGTGCGGGGCGTGCGCTACGAGTACCGCACCCGGCTGGTGTGGAAGACCCGCCGGGTGCCCTACACCACATGGGAGCGGACCTGGCAACCGAAGATGGTGACCGAGAAGCGGCTGGTGGGTTACCGGGAGGTGGAGCGCAGCGAGCCGATCTATGGCTGGGTGGAGCAACAGCAGGGGACCAAGAAGGTGGTTACGAAGCGTATCGTTCCCAAGTGGATGCCGCTGGGCAGCCGTCTGGCCTGGAAGCTCGAGCGGGAGCCCCTCCTGCCCTCGCCCACGGCGGAGGAGTTGCAGGATGAGTTGGAGGACTTGAAGGCGGGGCGGCAGCCCTTGGAGGAGGGGCAGGACCCATTGGCGGCGCGGCCCGACCCGATGCAGATGTGGACCGCGGCGCCGCTCAACCTGCGGCAGGCGCCGGGGGATGGGGCGGTGCTGTGGAAGATCCCGGAGGGGGCGCAGGTGCGTTGGACGGGCGAGGTGCAGGTGGTGGGGTCCACGGCCTGGCGGCAGGTGCAGTACCAGGACCTTTACGATCGCAAGCTCACGGGCTGGGTGAGTGCGCAGTACCTGGTGTCGCAGCTTCCGAGGCTCAGCCAGCCGCGACAGCTCAACCCGCTGGAGCTGCGGCTGCAGCAGGGCCGCTACGACTGGTATCACCTGATGAGCGAGGCTGAGCGGGCGGAATACTTGGCGCGGGTTGAGGCGCTGCGGGAGCAGCTTCGGGACTGGCTGGCACGCAACGGCGATGACCTGGCCGACACCTGGCAGGCGGGGGCGGAGCTCCCAAGGAGCGGGATCCCTCGTGGCGCCGACGCCTACGAGCACGAGCGCGTGCTGGAGGCTCTGGAGGCGCTGCTGGGCATCGTGGTGTCCTTGGATGGGATGCCGGGTTCCTTCACCGGCCCTGAGGACCTGGTGAGCCCGCAGATGCAAGCCGTATACGATGCGCTGATGAGTCTGCCTGAAGATGGCTCTGGCACGGGACAGCGGGTTGTGTGGGATGCGCTGGCGGGCATCGTGGGCGCCAGCTCTCCGGACCTGATCCTGACCGCTCTCGGGCGGGCGCCGGTGGAGGTGACCGAGGGCGGCTCGGTGGGGGATTTCCCCCTGCGGCTGTGGGTGAGCGATCCGGCCGGGGCCAGGCTGCGGCAGTTTCCCCACCCGGACAGCCCCCCTGTTGAGGGGACGCGCTTCCAAGGCATCCCCTACTACTCGCAGGACGGCGCCTACAACACCTACGTCACCTGGAACGGCCGCTACCACGTGATGGTGGACAGTCGAGGCAAGCGGCATGTCTATTACTATGTGAGCTACACCTGGAAGCCCACCGGGCAGGTGTACGAGGGCTGGGTGGACAGCGCCTACTTCTCGCCTAAGATGGTCTCACCGGGGGTGAGCAGGAGGGTCTCGGGGGACGGCCCCGTTCAGACATTCGGCTATGGGGCGGGGGCGGCTGGTTGGCAACGCTACCATACCTACGGCGCGGCGCAATATCTCAACCTGCGCAAGCTCTTCCAGGCCATCGGCGACCCGGATTACGACAAATACCCCGTTCGCCACAAGAACCTGTGTGGCGAGCTGGCGGTGATGGAGGCGGTGGGGGTGTCGTTGGAAGAGGGTTTCCGGAGGTTCAGGGATGTCGGTCCGTCGCATGCCACGATACTGAGGAATGCTGAAATGGGCACTGCCCCATCCCCATTGAGAGATTTCTTCAATGCCTTCAGCGATTATGGCTGGCATGGGGAACAAGCATCATCCAATGCAAAGGACGCAAGGGATCGAATCTTGCGAGGAGAAAAGGTGCTCGCTCTGGTTACAATCGATACCGCTAAAGGGGGAAGGGTGAGCATGTCGGGGCCGACACTGCATTGGGTTGGCTTGCGAAGCCTTAGCGAGGAGACGAACAGGGTCGTTTACTACAATCCCTACACGAATGGGGTGGAGACGGTCGCAATGGCCGAATTCATGTGTGCATGGGAGAAGGCTTCGGGAGGCGCCAAGCTAATTGTTGCAGGGTATCGATAATATGGTTCGCTTGCCGCATGCATTTATCGACCGTCCTGAGACGGGCGATGCGAGATACGCAGCAGTGCAGCTACCTCTAAAGTGCCAGGTGGTCATCGGGATTCTAGCCCTGGCCATGACGGCTTCATGCGGTCTTAGCTCGCCGAGCGATGCCTTGACGAAGATGCCGACTGCCTCGGCTTGGCCAACAGAGACGCCTTCAACACGAATGCCGACGGCAGAGGCTGACATCCCAACCGCCTCGCCCCCAACCGGGACCCGCCCGACACCTGTGGCACGTCTTCTGCCGAGAGAAAGGCAGTCGGTGGCGGCTGCCCTGGAAGATTGGAGCGATCTTCGGGGCCAGGAGGTACTGCTGATCCTAAGCACAGATAGCACATTGCCAGATGGCGGTGAGGTAACCCTGGATTACATGACCTGGCACGGGAATCGCGGGACGCTGACCTCATTTAGGCTGCCCCCCGGGGGTGCCATTCAAGGCGAGCCAATGACCGGGTACGGAAGGGCCGTCATGGTTGCCTTCCTGCCGCAGGACTCATGGGCGCAAGAGACCTACGTTATTGACTTTCAAGCAGGAATGCTATGGGCGTTTGAGGATGCGTGCGAACTGACTTCGTATATGAGCATCGGGCCAGAACTCTTGAGCTTTTCGTGCTCCGGCGCATGGCTAGTTTGGCACTTCGTCTCGTTGGATGATCCCTCCAAACAGATGACGCATGATTTGTATGGAGAGGTTGATCTCGAGACATCATTCTATCCATTATGGGTTGACGCAACGCGGATCCTGCTCTTGAAGCACTTCGGACTTGGAGCTTGCTCGGGGGACGTAACTGCCTGGGAGCCGACATGTAAGCAGTTCGGCCGCGAGTATTGGCTGGGACCCATCAGCCCAGATGGCTTCTGGTTCGAGGTTCGGTCTTGGGATGAACTGCATCCGAGCCAAATCGGAATTGCGCGCCTGAAGTGCCTTTTCGAGCAGGAGACGCCATGTATCCCCAGACTATTGGACATCCCTCCAGATGTTGCACCCCTTGGTCTTGATAGGTTTCTCGGCGATTCCGCCTGGCTTCCCGACTCGAGCGGTTTGCTATATGCGATACACGTTGGTGTAGATCAGGAAACTCTACGTGCTGAACGAACAGAAATCTGGCGCCATGACCTTACAAGCAAGGGCTTCGAGAAGCTGTACGAATTCCGCGGAGAGCTCTACTTTGGCGATCCGCGCTTCGAGCACTCTCCCGCCCCCTGGTCCCCGGATGGGCGCTACGTGGCCATGAAGGAAATCGGCGGGGGCATCTACAAGCTGGAGGTCGAAACCGGCGAGATGACCCTGCTCAGCGAGGGCGGGGTGCTGCTCGGGAGCGTGCACCTGGAGTAGAGACGCAACATGAGGGGGAACGCCAAAGCCCAAGGGACGCCCCGCATACCGCATACGACGGCGGGATGGGAGGAGCCCGGCCGACGCCGGGCGCTCTTCTACGGCGTGGCGGCTCTGCTGCTCGCCATCCTGGCGGCCGGCCTTACCTACCTCTACCTCGAACAAATCCGCGAACAGACCATGCCCGGGCGTGAAGCTGTGGTGGTGGCAAGCGATTTGCGCCCCGGCGCGGTTATCGAGCCGGGGATGGTCATGCAAGTGGCGGTTCCAGAGGCGGTGCTCCCCGCCGATGCGATCACCGACCCTGCCCAGGCGCTCGGCAGAATCCTTGCTCGACCCGTGGCCGAGCGACAGATTCTCCGCCTCGCAGACTTCGTGGGCGAGAGAGGCTCGTCCCTATCGGCGCGGTTGCCAGAGGGGCATTGGGCGGTCGTCATCCCCCAGGGTTGGTTCGTCGCGCCGTTGCCCCAGCTCCAGGAGGGCGACCGGCTCGATCTGCTTGCCTACCAATCAGGGAGGCCGATCGAGGACGCCGGGGTCATTGTGCAGGGCGTCGAGATAATCGGACTCGGGATGAACGAGGGCTAGGCCCGCGAGCTGACTCTGGCCGTGACCATGGAGCAGGCCATCGCCATCCTGTATGGCCGGGCGAACCAATTCTCGCTCCTGCCGCTTCTAAGGCCGGAGGGGGCGCAGAGCCATGAGCGTGATCGGCATCCTCGGCGCTCGAGGCGGTTTGGGGGCCCGTCCACTGGGTGCTGAGCACGTCGACCTGCCAGTAGGCGTCTACGGGACCGTCTGGCCAGGGGACGGCCTCTGCGCGGGCCCAGGCCTCGTAGCGTTGGGTTTCGTCGCCGTAGGAGGATTCGACCCAGAAGACGATCTCGAGCTCGCGCCCGGGATAGAGCTCGAGCGGAATGCGGCAGACGTTTCCGGCGCACTCATGGGGTTCCCGGTCGACCTCGGCGTGGATGGCGACGATGTGCTCATCCGGCAGGGGCTCATGCCCGAGCAGCACCAGCACCGGATCCTGCAGGCAGATCTGCGACCGGTCCCAGACGCAGCAGCCCTCGAGCATGATCGTCACACTGGCCTCGGGCAGTTCCTCGACCACCGTGCGCTCGCCCTCCAGGTACCCGGCGAAGAGCAGATAGAGGCCCTTGCATTTGGAGGTGTCGCCGCCCGCGGCGGCGCCGTGGCAGGGCGGGGTCTCCCGCCACTCCTCGAAGGTCTCGTAGCCGCAGGCGAGCGAGACCTCCTCCCAGGTGGGCAATCCGGGGTGGCCGACGAGCAATTGGCAAGCTTCCTCGCCGTCCTTCCAGGCCAGGAGCTTCCAGAGGTAGCCCTCATCGGCGACCTTGGTGACCACGCGGCGCCCGGGCGGCTCGCCCTCCTGGGCGGCGGCGGAGGAAGTCAGCAGCCCAGCCGAGGTTAGGAGAACGGGAAGCAGAAGCACCCAGGTTAAGGATCGCGGAAAGCGCAAGGAGCACGCCCTCGGTTGAATGATGGTATGGGAGACACCACCGGATCTACTGGTCCGGATGGCTGGCGCACCCAAAGAGGCGCGCCGCAAGACCATGATACACGCGAACGGCGGCGGGTCAAAGAATCGACGAAGCCGCCCAGGCGGGCGGCCTCGTATGACCTGCCTAGCGGAAATAGCCGCCCGGATCCTAGCGTTTCTTCTTCATTATCGTGGCCAGCCAGTTCAAGTCATCGGCCTGATCCACTCGATAGCCTCCGCCGACACCGGCGCAGTTTCCGTTCAAGCCGAATGACGTGACGGCTGCAATGGTGTTTGTGCCTGTCAGGAATTGGGGACCGCCGGAGTCACCGAAGCAGGTGCCGCCAGAAGGCGAGGCGTCTCCTCCAACGCCGGACGCTGAGACTTTAATGGCGGTACCGTCTGGGACACCGAAGACTCCCAATGTGTCGATCAAGTCAAGCACTGCCAGGAGTCGATCTCTCTCTCCTGTATAGCGATTTGGATTGATCTCCTGAAGACCATAGCCAACCGCTGTGAGGGCCGCCTTCTTCTCAGATCCCTTAATCTCATCCAGCACGCCAAGGTCCGGCAGCTCGCCATATTCTTTCATCCTGACAGGCTTATCGAGCACAACAACCCCCAGGTCGAAGAGGTAGAAGGCATCGGGGTCGTAGTCAGGGTGTGTATAGGTTGTGCCATCGACATCGCCTTCAAAGGGATAGCCGGCTGGTGTGCCAAAGTCCGGCGTTGCCTCAACGTCTTCCGCAAACCAAATCGTAGCCCGGGCCGCGGGGGGTTCGGTGCAGTGCCCTGCAGTTAGAAATACTTTTGGAGAAATCAGGGTGCCTGAGCAACGCCACAGCGGGTTGCCATCGGCATCATCCGCGACCATCAGACCCACGAAGGGGTGGCGCCCAGCATCGGGCTCGCCATTGGTCACCGCCGAGGCGGGGAGGACGGCGATCGCCAGCAGGACGACCACCGCCAGTAGAATCAGCATTCGCCTATGCATTTCCTTCCTCCTCTTTTCGCTGAAGTTTGTGTTCATAAGCCTTCCATCTCGAAACGTCTCTGATTCACCTCCTTATCGGCGTAATCCTCGCTTGCCTCCAGAGACATCAAGAGCCCTCGACGCGCGTCAAGGGCTCGCATGAATCTTCCCCATATCTCGGGGGGATAATTATGCCAATACCAGGCCGTGAAAGGCGAGACGGTGGACCCGGTCAACGCTCCCTCCAATGGCGTTTTTAGCATAGCACCAGCGTACTATCGGCGTCAATCACGCGGTAGAAATTTTAAGATTGCGTGATCGGTTTTGGTCGGAATTTAGCGCCTTTGCGCAGTCTGGCCTTCCGCTATTCTCTTCGCCACGGATGCGGGAGCACGCACGCCCGCGCCCCTCATGCTCCACGGGAAATCCGTGCGTGGAGGTATGCCCCGCGAACTCCCAATGCTTATCCAAGATTGTGGCAGCGAGGCCGTATCTTCTGATGGCTTTACCCCTCTGGGATCGAGTGGTATCATCACGCCCAGGAGGAACCCGCCATGGCGAAGAAAAAAACCCTTTCCAAACGCCAGCAGCGCAAGATCCGCATGCAGCAGGTCATCTTCGGCGTGATCGCGGTCATCGTGATCGCCTCGTTCATCGTCAGTCTGGTGGCCTAGCCCAACGCTTATCCCAGACCTCATCCGGCGCCGGCCCCCGGCCGGCGCTTCTCGTTCTCCTCTTCTCATCCGCGATAGTATCTGAGCACTTCGTTCAAAGAAGAACCGCATAACGCTCGAACGCACAGGCCTGATTGCTTTCGCCGGGATGGTGCGGGTGCTGCTCGCGCTGCCCTCGTTCGAGACTTCTGTGTGCGACCGCGAGACGCGGCGCTTCAATCAGGAGGCGGCCGTGCTGGGCGAGGAGGTGCGCGTCTTCGCCATCAGCCACGATCTGCCACTGACCCAGAAGCGCTGGTGCGCCGCCGCGGATGTGGAGCGGGTTATCACCCTCTCCGACCACGTCCTGGGCGAGTTCGGCCCGGCCTGCGGCACGCTCATGAAGGAGCTTCGCCTGCCGCGGCGGGCATCCTTCGTCGTCGACGGCCGGGGCATGCTGGTCTACGCCGGCTACATGGCAAGCAATGGCGATGAGCCGGACCATGCCGCCGTGCTCGAGGTGGCGCGCGCAGCGCTGTAGAGGCCTGTGCGCCGGCCCCTCGGCAAGACCCCCGCTCTAGACCCGGACCAAAGCGCTATCCCCCTCGATGTAACGTGGAGCCAGCAGGTGCGTTGACCCTTATGCCGGTGAACGGCGATGGGGCCCGCGGTGCCCCGGGTCACATCCTTTGAGCTATTTCTCATCCACGGCGCTATGGATCCTCCACCCGGCCCTGGGGCACTGTGGCGCTCCCCACTCGAGGGCCGCGCCATTTGCAAGCCACCTGTAAGGTCGCCGCTGTGGAGTCCATGCTAAGCTGAATATGGTTGAAGCAGGGTCGCATTCGCCCTTCCCGGCAATCCGACCAAGAAGTTCCCTACGGGGAAGGAGGTGAGGCACAATGTTATTCGCACCGAAGGAAAAGGGACAGGGTCTGGTCGAATATGCGTTGATCCTAGTTCTCGTCGCTGTGGTCGTTATCGTGATCCTGGCCCTGCTCGGGCCCGCCATCGGCAACGTCTTCAGCAACATTGTGACGAACATCTAGAGGATCCTATCGAACGAGATCATACTCTCCCTCCAAGGTCCGGAGCCCCAGCCTGCCGCTGGGGCTCTGGCCTTAACCGGGGGAGAATTCCCCCATGTCCCCTTTTTGGACTGGCCCTGTCGCCTTGCTTTGACCCGCCGCCATCTTGTCAACCTGAGCCTGAAAGGCGAGGTATCCCTATGATTTTCTCTATGGAATGGGCCATCCTGCCTAGGATTCCACGCATCTGCTGACTACCCCCCTCTGGTCCCCCCACCGGGGGGACTGTGGGGGACTCCCTGTCCTTTGCACAGCGAAGGGCACTCCCCCACACCCCCTGGATGCGATGCATGCGTCATCCATCCCATCATGAGCGCTTCAGAACGCTCATGCCTGTCCGATGGCGGCAGCCCGGCCTCACACCCCCAGACAATAGACCGTTAGGTGCGCGCGTATCTGCTCCAGGCTATTTTCATGATGTCTATCATCGCGTGTGGAATGAAACAGAACGGCCAGTATATGGCTGGGAAGCCCAGCACATTGGGCTTTATCCGAGGGGGAGGCACACCTTCCTTCAACAGAGCCTGCCGTATGACACCATACGGCAGAGACATCGTGGTTGGTTCTTTTCAAGACACGATGGCACTCCTTGATCTTAACCCTTATTCACGATTTCAAGGTGTTCGCCATGTCTTCGGACGGTGTATCCCATGTCCTCGCACACATGTTACCTATGCCTCCGATCTTTGCTGCAGTCGGTGGGCGTAGAACTGAAAGCGGGACGAAAGTGCGAGAGGCTCGATAGGCAAGATCTCCAGGCCCCACCGTGGGAGCCGGGTATCCCATGACAGGCTTATTCTGAAGCCAGCACGTCCCGGAAGCATCGGCGATGCATCGCATCCAGGGGGTGCGCCCCCTCCGCTTCGCTGCGGGGGCGCTGCGCGAGGGAGGTGTCCTTCGCTGCGCAAAGGGCAGGGAGTCCTCCACCGTCCCCCCGGTGGGGGTACGACAGGGGAGAGATAGGCGCTGGAGGTTTAGACAGCGCACTTTGTAAGTTGATGTGACATTGATGAGAGATCACGTTGACTTATCAGCCGGGGTATAGTATCATAATTTATGAATGTGAAAGCTATTTCACATATGTGAATTATTCCCAGCCCACATGTGTGATAAGAGAGCATGTAATTATGCGTGGATGGGACAAGACATGGCCAGGATAGTGAAATCGGCGGCGCGTACGATTGATCTGTTGGAGTTCCTCGCCTCATCGCCCAATGGTGTAACGTTAACCTCGATGTCTAGACATCTGCAAATTCCGATAAGCAGTATGCATGGGCTTGTTGCCACCCTTGAAGATCGAGAGTATGTGGTTCAGGATCCAATATCCTTGCGATATCAACTTGGTCCCGGATTCGCTCGCTTGACTGCATCGAACACCGCGAATACCGACCTTGTATTGCTTGGCGCTCCAGTGATGGACAGGATACGGAAGACATGTGAAGAAGCAATTACGATGTCCGTACTTCAGAAAGACAGGATCGTCTTTATCAGCAATCGACCCGCCACATCCATCGTGCAAGTAGTGAATTCAGTAGGCACCTCCCTCCCCGCACATGCAACCGCATCTGGGAAGGTGATGCTTGCATACCTTCCTGATAGCGAACTCGAGCGCATCTACCCAGCCGATGATCTTCACCCACAGACAGCGAAAACGGCTCAAAAGAGCAAAGATCTAAGAACCATTTTGGAAGAGACCAGATTAAAGGGCTATGCATATGATGAGGAAGAATCGGAAGATGGGGTGTGGGCGGTTGCCAGTTGTATTCGGAATGCAGTCGGATATCCGCGGGCTGCGTTGAGCATAGTGGTACCAATTACCCGTGTCCGCGATGACAAGATACCTTTATGGACAAATCTGGTCGTAGAGGGCGCAGCAGAGATAAGCGCTGCGCTCGGTTGGATTCCTGGCACGGATGGCAAGTAGAGCAAGAGCGCCGTTAATTATTTTCGGATTCTAAGCTCAGATTGTGGAGACTTCAGGAATGGTGAGTACAAAAGGGAAACATCGAGTTGGTTTGCTGGTACCTTCGAGTGACACTGTCATGGAGAATGATCTGTGGCGTCGCCTTCCGCCAGGAATTACTCTTCATGTTGCCAGGATGTATCTTGGAGAAACCACCGTTGCCGGTGAAGAGAAGATGCTCCGTGAAGAATTGGAACCAGCCGCGCGTAGGCTAGCCTCTGTGAAGCCGGAACTTGTCATCTTCGGCTGCACCTCAGCAGCTGCTCTGCATGGTTTAAGTGGGGATACAAATATCGCCACTCGCATCGAGAGGATTACAAAAAGCCCAGCGTTAACAGTTACGCGTGCAGCGATCGACGCAATTAAGAAAAGCCAACCGAAGCGGTTGTTTCTCTTCACGCCATATGTGGCGGAACTTACCGATCGGCTTGTGACTACTTTTCAGGCGGCGGGGCTACCTGTGGAATGGGGGGAGGGGTTGGGGCTGGATGACGATTTAGCCATCGCTGCAGTTCCTCACGAGACGATTCGAACAACGGTTGTCCAGGCAGCGAGAAAGCTTAATCCACTACCCGATGCAATATTCATTTCCTGCACTACTTTCCGCGCCCTCGAAGCGCAAGCGGCGATCGAAAGTGAACTCAAGATCCCCGTTCAGACCAGTAATAAAGCCGTTCTCCAGTCTATCTTGCAGCATTTTAAGATCGAGCAATAGATCTGATATCTATGTGACGATGTGCGTCCAAAAACACAAATCTGGTTAGGAGCATCCCGATGACAGCAGGAAATCAGCGAAATATCGCGGCGGAAGAACTTATAGAGATGGTGGATGAAGATTCCATTGTTGGATTAACCCAGAAGGTAATCCAAATCGAGAGTACCAATCCGCCGGGAAATGAACTCGATCTGGCGAAGTATTTAGCCGGCTATCTTGAGCGCGCCAACCTGTCAGTTGAATTGTTTGAATATGAGGCAAAGCGGGCCAATTTAGTGGCCCGCATACGAGGTAGTGGAGAGAGGCCGAATTTGATATTTAGCGCACATATGGATACCGTTCCCGCAGGAGAAATTCCGTGGAGATTCCCTCCTTTCTCAGCAACCCAGTATGGAGGACGGATTTTTGGTCGGGGAGCGGCAGACATGAAGAGTGGCTTGGCGGCCATGGCTGAGGCTGCAGCCATCCTTGCGAAAGCGGGTTTCTCTCCAAAGGGTGATTTGATTGTCGCCTTTACGTATGATGAAACACACGGGCTTCAAGGCGCGAAACGATTGATAGAAGAGGGTCATCTGGATGGATCTGGAGCCGTATTGATCAGCGAACCCAGCGCTTTAGATGTGTTCATCGCCGAGAAAGGTGCGCTATGGCTGAAATGTCATGCAAGCGGCAAGACGGGCCATACTTCCATGCCTCACCTGGGTCGCAACGCCATCCTGGAAATGGCCCATTTCCTTCATCGTCTCGAAACAGACTTGGACATCGATGACTGTGAACACCCGCTTCTGGGGCGACCGACATTCACGGTTGGCACGATTAAGGGTGGGGTCACGATAAATGTCATCCCCGACGCGTGTGAAGCCGAACTGGACATCCGCCTGCTTCCCGGGCAAGACTTCGAGGCGGTTCTTAATGAGGTCCGCCTTCTCGCAGGTGAAAACATCAAGATTGAGTTGATGGATTGGAAGGAACCCGTCGAGAGCGATCCAAAGGCAGAAATTGTGCAAATGGCTTTGGAGGCCGTTGAAGCTATTACGGGCAAGCCGCGTTCGGTCAAGGGAGTCTCTTACTATACCGATGGTGCCATCCTGGCAAATCGCCTGAGTATCCCCATGGTAATTATCGGCCCGGCGGATACAGGGATGACGCATCAGCCTGATGAAAATGTAGAGATCGCCCGGCTGATTCAGGCGGTCAAGATCTATTTGCTGCTCGCCTACCGGTATCTAAATTAGGCCTAGATGGATCATAGGTTCGTTGTTGAGGTTGCTCTATGAATCATCCAATTAGTCAAGAGATCTGCTGCGATGTACTGGTCATTGGTACAGAAGGCACCGGGGCAAGGGTTGCGTTGGAAGCTTGTGAACAAGGTGCGGATGTCATTGCGGTGACGAAAGGCTTCCTTGGTCGAAGCGGTGCAACCTTAACGGCTGATGGAGAGATCGATATCGACAGCCGATCCGCCAAGACTATTTTCGGGGTCGCTGGATGCCCGGATGATAGTCCGGAAGAATTTGCCAAAGACATGATCGTAGAAGGGGACTATCTGGCCGATCAACGTCTGGTTGCGATTCACACACAAGAAGCTCCGCAGAGGGTGAAAGAGCTCGTGGAGTGGGGGGCAACGATCGAAGGTTTTATTCATGCCCCTGGCCATCGGTATCCGCGCGGATTGTGGATCCCTGGGTTGAAATTAACTAGGTTGCTTGCCCGGCGATTAGTCAAGAGCGGGGTGACGATTCTTGAAAACACCTTGGTATTTGAGCTGCTTCACGATAGCGACGGAGTTGTTGGAGCCGTCGCTCTTAATCTTCCAACAGGGAACATCTTTATCTTGCGGAGTCGTGCGGTAGTACTCGCCACCGGCGGTGCTATGCGAGTCTTCCCCTTGACCACTGCTCCCGAGGAGTTAACTGGCGATGGCATGGCAATGGCTCTGCGGTGTGGTGCGGTGCTGCAGGACATGGAGTTCCCCATGTTCTTGCCCTATTGCTTTCTAACACCTCCCGCTCTGCGGGGAGTCATTTTTCCCTACGATATCAGCGCCTTATTGGAGGTGCACGCTCTAAATCGACATGGGGAGCGGTATATGGCGCGCTGGGATCCCAAGCGTATGGAAAGGACGACTCGTGATATCAACTCTGTAGCGGCCGCTATGGAGATCAGGACTGGCAAAGGGTCTCATGCGGGCGGGACTTACCTTTCCTTCAAGCATTTGCCCCGCAATCTGATTGATTTTTCAACACAATGGTTTCCTGGGAATCTTCAAGGTTGGCGTGCGGCCGGTTTTCGATTGCGTGACTTCTACCCAAATATTGGAGAAGAAGCATGGGAAGTTGCCCCGGCAAGTCACTTCTGGAATGGTGGTGTATCCATTGACGAGCATTGTGCCACCCAGGTCCCCGGTCTTTTTGCCGCTGGAGAAGGCACCGCTGGCATTCATGGTGCAAATCGACTTGCAGGAAATGCGCTTACGATGACGCAAGTGTGGGGCAAGCGTGCAGGCTACTACGCAGCCAAGTTTGCTAAGAAGAACAAGCTGCGCAAGCCTCCTAAGGAACAAGTGGAGGCAGCGCTCTGTAAAGTTGGCCAATTAAACCAAGAATCTTCTGGTCCTTCGGTGGTAGAGGTGCGTCAGGAGATTCGCCGCATCTCCGGCGATCTCATCGGAATCGTGCGCGAAGAAAAAACATTGAGAGATGCCTTGTCCGCTATTGAGGATTTGCGGGGGCAAATTAATCGCCAGCATGTTACCTGCAGTGATCCGCAGTTCAACAGAGAGGTATCTGAAGGCCTGCAAAATGAGAACTCACTTGATGTCATTGATGCGGTTGTACGAGCGAGCCTGCATCGACAAGAAAGCCGGGGAGCGTTGTATCGATTAGATTATCCCGAGACGGATAATGACCGTTGGTTGTGTAATTTGGCTCTTCGGCGTCGAGAATGCGAATGGGAGATTGAAGAAGTTCCTGTGAAATCGATCCATCTTACACTGCCTTCCGGAAAAAGACAGTATGGCAGAAGGAGGGAAAATGACCACAGTTCGTGAGAAACCACAAACAATCACCGTCCGGATAAGACGAGGGGACAGGGAGAAGAGCCATTTAGTTGATTATGAAGTGCCCATAGAAAAGGGTCAGAGTGTGTTGGGGGTTCTTCAATACATCTATGACCATCTTGATCACGGGATTGGTTTTTCAGCTTCCTGTCGTATTGGATTGTGTGCCTCGTGTCTTGTCCGTGTGAATGGAAAAGTTGTGCGGGCTTGTACAACAATGGCTGAGAAGGACATGCTCATTGAGCCATACAAGGATGCGGCAACGATTAGAGATCTGATAACAGAGTTGCCCCCTCTAGCCAGAGAAGCTAAGAGGACAGCGGATATTCAAGGCAATATGCAGGATATGGAAAGGTGAAGAAAATCATCAAAGCCGCTGAACGCCGATTGTGGAAAAGAGGAACAGGGTCAGGGTGCTCAGCCGCGATGAGCAAACCAGGAAGTAAGAGCTAATAATCTAAGGGAGCAAATAAAAATGAAAACCAATAGCTTGAGAGGCCGAGACTTTATTGCAGAGACCGATTTTTCGAAGGAAGAAATTGAGACCATCCTGGATGTGGCGGTAGATTTGAAGATGGATTGGGCTAAGGGGGTATCACATGACGATCTGCTGCGAAACAAGACTTTGTTCATGATTTTTTACAACCAATCTTTGCGCACACGCAACTCCTTCGAAGCGGGGATGACCCAATTAGGTGGTCATGCCCATTTTCTTGACACGCGCAAGATCTATACCCCAGCGCTTGAAGGCAGTGAGGAGGCATACAGCACAGAGCGTGTCTCTGATGTCGCTCGAGTGCTCGATCGGATGGGCCACGCCATTGCTATCCGTTGTTACGGGGACCCGGTGGGATGGGAGTATGGTGCAGCGCATTCCATCTTGAGGGAGTTTGCCCGTTGGTCAGACATTCCCGTTCTTAATATGGAGGATGATATTTATCATCCTTTTCAGGGATTGGCTGACATCATGACTGTCAAAGAGAAGTTTGGTGGTTTCTCCGGGGTCAAATTCGTCATGTCTTGGGCGTACTCTCCCAGTGTACACAAGCCGAGGGCTGTACCACAATCGGCAATTCTCTACGCCACGATGATGGGCATGGACGTTACGCTGGCTCACCCTGAAGGTATGGAATTAGATCCAGAGATCCTGAAAAAGTGTGAGCAATATTCTGAAACAGCTGGCGGTTCATTCCAGATCCAAGATGATTTCAAGAGTGCTGTTGAGGGTGCACATGTCGTTTATGCAAAGGCCTGGTGCGCCACACCTATCTTTCAAGCCCCGATTGGTGAGGCGAGCGAGGAAAAAGCTCAAGCCATCTTCGAAAAACACAAAGACTGGAAATGCACGAAGGAAATTATGGATCTGGCTGATAAAAATGCCATCTACATGCATTGTTTACCCGCCGACCGTGGCTTTGAGGTTACAGACGAGGTGATGGATAAAACCGAAGGACCTGGCTGGAGATCAGCCATCTTCGATCAGGCGGAAAATCGGTTACATGCTCAGAAAGCGGTCATGTCGCTGGTCATGTGATTGAGTGCAAAATGCTTTGGCGATAACCAGCATTTATCACCGCAACGATTGAAACCTTTGGACAAATAAGGAGTTGGCACATGTACAAGGGTGGCTACACCGGAAAGAGTTTATGGATAGATCTGACCAAGAAAACGTCAGAGATCACACCCACCGATCCGGAGCTTGCCAGATTGTACATGGGAGGTGCGGGTTTCGGTGTCAAGCTTGTATATGACCTCCTCTCGCCGGGGATCGACCCGTTGGGACCAGAGAATTACTTAGTGTTCGCGCCGGGTCCACTCACCGGCACAAGTGCTCCGTGCACGAGCCGGATAACTGTTACGGGTCGTTCACCGCTGACAGGCGCCATAGGGATGGCGACTTCGGGCGGGGTTTTCCCGGCAGAAATGAAGTACGCCGGATTCGATCTTGTCGCCATTCGAGGACAAGCTGATTCCCCCACATCTTTGATTATCCATAATGGGAAAGTTAACTTTCGATCGGCTGCATCACTGTGGGGGATGAATACGGTCGATAGTCAGGTTTATCTCAAGGAAGATCTTGGTGATCAGAATTTCAGGATTGCCTGCATTGGTCCTGCCGGGGAACGGCTTTCGTTAATGGCTGGCATCATCAATGAGCGCAGGGCGATGGCACGTAAAGGTCTTGGAGCCGTGATGGGAGCGATGCGTTTGAAGGCTATTGCGGTTCGGGGCGATGATGATATCCAAATATCCGACCCAAAGCGATTCCAGGCTGCAAGACGTGAGCTGTTAGTGAGGTTTAAGGACCATCCAACTCTGTATTCCGAGTTCGGCAGGTATGGAACCTCCGGGTTAGTGGATCTAACAATGGAGATGGGGATCTTTCCGGCCAAGAATTACACGGAAACAGGCATATTTACACCGTTGGAGGAGATCGGTCGAGACATTCAGGATAGGGATACCTTGCGCAGTAATCCCTGTCATAACTGTCCTGTGGGCTGCAGTCAGATCCGTATTGCTAAATCTGGAGACTATCGGGGAACGCTCACGGAAGGTCCAGAGTTTGAGACTTCGTGGTCATTTGGCGGAACAACGGGGGTAACAGATGCCTCGGCTATTTACCTGGCGGACAAACTTTGTGATGAATACGGGTTAGATACGATTTCGGTAGGGAACACAATTGCTTTGGCGATGGAGTTGTACGAGCGTGGGGATCTCTCCCCTAAAGATGTGGATGGGCTGGACCTTCACTTTGGAAACCACAAAGCGATGATCGAATTGATACACCGCATCGCTCGCCGAGAGGGATTTGGCGATGTGCTGGCAGATGGGGCAGTCAAGGCGAGTGAGAGGATCGGTTGTGGAAGCGAGCGTTTGGTGATGCATGTAAAGGGGTTAGAACTCCCGGGCTACGATGTGCGCGCCGCCAAGGCTCAAGGCTTGAATTATCAAACCGCATTCACTGGCGGGGACCACAATCGCGGTTATGCATTTCAAGAAATATTCGGAATACCAGTGCCAGTTCAAACTGATCGCTTCGACCCCGAAGGTAAAGCAGAACTTACGAAGTGGAATCAGGTGATGGAGATGGCGCTTTGTGATTGCCCAACGATCTGTTCCTTCATGATAAGTGAAGGACTCTTGAGGGATGCTGAAGAAGGTCTGGCACAGGAGTTGTCAGAGGTGAGAGTTGGTACGGTCTCCGAATTGGTCAGTGCGGCGACCGGCATTGAATTCAGCCCGCAAGATTTGATCCTTCTAGGAGAACGTGTGAACACGTTAGCACGGTGTTTTAATCTTCGCGAGGGGTTCACCAGGAAGGATGACTATTTGCCCATAAGGCTTGCAGAAGAACCGATCCCCGGGGGGGCCTCGGAAGGGCACAGAACATCCCGAGAGGAGCAAGACCAGTTGTTGGATCAGTATTACGAAGCCTATGGCTATGATCGTCGAGGATATCCAACAGTGGAACGATTGCATCAGCTCTCATTGGGCCATGTGATTGATGATCTGAACGCGAGTGGGTTAGATCTAACATAATTCAGTGTTTCGCAGGTTCGATCTGGAGGGGCGGGAATGTGAAAGACGTGAAGGTGCAATGCGCCCCAAAACCTGGACACCAAATCACTGATTCTAGGATAACATCAGTTGCCTCTGCAGCCAGAATGCTTTGCCACTGACATTCGAACTCCGGCATTGTCAAATATCCTAGCGACGAGTAGATGCGCTTATACATATAAACATCCTCGATGAAGCAACCGATCTGGCGGTATGCATCCTGATAATTCTCATATTTAGCGAGATTCACCTCTTCTTCCTTGATGGTTCGGATAAGCCTTTCCACATGTGGATTCTGGGTTGGCTGAGAAATGTCGAGGCCATCATGGGGAACCACTGCACTGCGCTGAGGAGGGGCCTGCGCATCGGGCGCAAGGCATGAGATGGAACGCAAACGCGGCTGCCTTCCAGCAGCCGCGTTTGGAATTTCCTTAAGCAACAGGCTCAGCGCGGGAAGCGCGAGAGCACCGTCGCGGGTGTGGGCACGGCCACCCGGTCGCCCATCTGCAACTCGGCGGGCGCCTTGCCGGCCTTCGCCGGCGCGCTCTGGAAGATGGCGATCGGCGTGCCCTCGGCGGTGTACTTTCTCTCCAGGTAGGCCTGGCCCAGTAGGTAGCTCTCCGAATCCACGGCGCAGGAGGTGACCGTGCCGATCACCCGGCCGCGGGCATCGACTACCGGGTCACCGTAGTGCGCCATGCGCACACCCTTCTCGTTGAAGCGGAAGCGCACCATCTCGCCCTTCCGCTCGGCCTCCTGCTGGAGGAAGGCCTCCCGGCCGATGAACCAGGGCTTGTAGGTCTTCACGTAGGCGGCGAAACCCGCGTCGCCCACGCCCAGGTCCATCTCGCCCGCCATCTCGTGGCCGTAGAGCGGCAGGCCGGCCTCGGTGCGCAGCGAGTCGCGCGCCCCCAGCCCGACCGGCTTCAAGCCCATCGGCTCCCCGACTGCCAGCAGGTCCTTCCACAGGCCAACGCTCTTCTCAGGGTGCACGAAGAGCTCGTAGGCCACGCGCTCGCCGGTGTAGCCGGTGCGGCTCACGATCAGGTCGTAACCGCCGAAGACGCCCTCCATCACACCCGCCCAGCGCAGGGCCTTCAGACGCTTGGCGGTCGGCTCATCACAGCCCAGAGCCAGCAGGATCTCGCGGCTCTTGGGGCCCTGGAGAGCGATGTCCACCCGCATGTCCTCACCCTCGGCGGGATCACGCAGGTTGCGCAGGGTGCAGTCCCGGCCGAAGGCCACGGCCCAGGGACGGGCCTCATCAATCCGTACTGTCCCTTCTTTGACGGCATTCAGCCAGGCCCAATCCTTATCGTCGTTGGAGGCGTTGACCACCACCAGGTAGGTCTCGGGCCGGTAGCGGTAGACCATCGTATCGTCGATCACATGGCCGGTGGGGTCCAGAAACTGCGTGTAAAGTGATTCGCCCACCGCCAGCGAGGCGACATCATTGGTCACGACCGAGTCGAGGAAGGTGCAGGCGCTGGGGCCGACCACCTGGTAGACGCCCATGTGGCTAACATCGAAGAGGCCCGCAGCCTGGCGGGTAGCCAGGTGCTCCTCGAGAACCCCCGTATACCAGACCGGCATGTCCCAGCCGGCAAAGGGCACCATCTTGGCGCCCATCTCACGGTGGGTGGCGTTCAGGGCCGTCTTGCGAGGTTCGCCCTCTTCGGGCTCTTCCCAGGTGAAAGCCGGAAGCGGCTCCCCCTGGCTCTCCGCCATGCCGAGGAACCACGGCTTGTCGGCGCCATCCGCCGCCTGTGCGGTCTCGGGCATCTCCGCCGCGCCGCCGAGCAACCGCACCACAACAGGGCCCGGTATCTTGCGGTGCAGATCGCCATCCGGAAGCGCCACATAGCCATCCGATAGATCGCGCAGCCAGGCCAGCGCCGTTCCAGCCTGATCGGTAGGCAGCGTCAGCCGCCAGCCCTTTCCATCTGCGTCTCGTGCAAGCACCGCCTGCACCGGGCCTGCATGCAAGCCCAGCGTGACGGCCACAGCTTCTCCAGGCTTGACCCCAGCCGGTCGCGCCGATGTCGTCCAGCGCAGGAAAGCATCGGCCTGCTCGCCCTCGATGGCGACCTCCGTGAAGGGCTCCGAGGGCAGGGGATCATCCAGGTAGTAGAAGTGGGGGTAGCCATGGGTTGGCGGCTCGAAGTCGATGCCCGCCGATTGCGCCAGGTCGCGCACGCGGGTCTTCACGCGCTGCAGGACCTCGAAGTCCACTTTGGTCCGTCGCAGGCCACCCTTGCGGCCCGTGTAGCTGTAGGGCGTGCAGGCCTTGAGCAGCTCCGCGATCAAGCCGGCAAGCTGCCGGGTCTCTTCCAGGCCGAAGCCCCGCTGGGTGATCCAGGAAGTTCCCATGCGGATGCCAGAGGGATCGAGGGCATTGCGGTCGCCGGGGATGGTGTTGCGGTTGACCACGATCCCGGCCAGATCGAGGACGCGGGCTGCCTGGTCGCCGGAGAGACCTGTGCCGTCCGGGCCGGTGATGGCGCTGCAATCCAGATTCATCAGGTGAGTGTCGGTGCCGCCAAAGGGGATGCGGAAGCCCTGTTCCTGGAAGGCACCGGTGAAGGCGACGCAATTGTCGACGATGGCCTGCTGAAGCTTCTTGAACTGCTCGGTGGTGGCGAGCTTGAACGCCAGCGCCTGTGCGACCATCTTATGGATGTGCGGGCCACCCTGTTCACCGGGAAAGACCGCCCGGTCGATCTTGCGCGCCAGGGCGCGCGAGGTGGTCAGGATGGC
>Ga0190360_1000579_pt1 | contig 20392 bp, 46 predicted proteins | sample 48721834_MG_FD_161271 | JGI IMG/M metagenome (GOLD analysis project Ga0190360, IMG submission 161271) | Hydrothermal vent microbial mat bacterial communities from Southern Trench, Guaymas Basin, Mexico - 4872-18-3-4_MG | ecosystem: Environmental > Aquatic > Marine > Hydrothermal vents >... | reverse complement strand
GATAAATCAAAAGTTTTTTATGGTTATTATGAAAAAGACAGAAAATTAAGTGATATAAAAGCTAAATACATTTTTTTAGGACATTATCATTCTTTTCAACAATTAGACAAAAACGCTTGGCATTTAGGTTCAGTCAGATTCGTAACGTGGAATGAATTAAACGATAAGAACAAAAAAATAGCTATAATAAGTAAAGGCAATCAAGTGAAATTTATTAATTTAAAAACTCCAATCAAAATGAAAGAAGTAAGTTCTGTAAGTGAATTAAGTAATTTAGATAGCAATTTAAAAGTAAGAATTGTTTATAAAGACTTTAATACTTTTAAAAATGAAGTCAATGAAATAAACAAATACAAATCTAAATTTAAAGAACTAAAAATTAAATTAGACTTTGAAAGAACTGAAAAAGTAAAAGAAACTAAAAAAACAATTAATATTCAAGATTTAATTGATAATTGGTTAAAAAATATTAAAGATGAAGAAGTAAAAGAAATTTTAGAAAATGAACTGAAATACTTATTTCCTAAAGAAAACAGATATTTTGAAACTGATAATGGAAATACTGTATTGTGAAGAAAATGGAGATTTTAAACCTACTTTTGCTTTATCTCAATTATTATTAATGTTTACTAAAGAAAATGAACTGGAAAGACAATTTTCCTAAAGAAAATAGGTATTTTGAAAGTAATAATGTAATTTTATATTTGGGAGATTGTTCAAATTATCTAAAAAAGTTCAAAGATAATAGTGTTGATATTATCATTACTGACCCTCCTTACAATATTAATTATGCTAATTATGATAATACTGATATATTTTTTGAGTTAGAAAAAGAATATTATAGAATTTTAAAGCCTAATAGTTGGTTTATTTTTTGGTGGTCAACTAAAAGAATTCCCGAAATTTCTAAATTAAAGCTATTTAAGTATAAATGGATGATAATTTGTTGGTTTCATTCTACATACTCCAAATCTGTTTTGGGAGATAGGACTTTTACACCTATTTTTGTATATGCCAAAGGAGAACCAAAAATAGTTTATAGAAGAACAGACAGTATTTTAGCTGAAGAATTGCCTATAGTCCAAACTAAAATAAAGAGTGGAGACTTTAAACCTACTTTTGCTTTATCACAACTGTTATTAATTTTTACAAAAGAAGGAAATATCGTATTAGACCCTTTTATGGGATTTGGTAGTTTAGGTTTAGTATGCAAAATGTTTAATAGAAATTTTATAGGTATTGAAAAAGATGAAATAAGATTTAAAATAGCTAAAAAAATAATTGAAGAAGAAAAAATAACTAAATCTATACCTGATTACATTGAATTTTTTAGTAATAAAAAAGCACAAAATAAATTATTTTAATATGAACTTAAAAAGAATAATTCTTAACAATTTCAAATGTTTTAAAAATAAGCATTCATTCTCTTTCACTAAAATCAATTTGATTGACGGTGCTAATGGAAGTGGTAAATGTATAAATATAAATTCATATATATCAACTGAAAAAGGATTAATGCCTTTAAAAGAATTTTTACCAAAAGAAACTGTATATGGCATTCTTACTTCCAACACTTTTTATGATATAAAAAAAATAAAAATATTCAATAAAAATTTAAATTTAGAACAACCGTTTAAAGTATATTATCAAGGAAATGCTCAAACATTAAAAATAAAAATAGCGGGAGGATTTGAAATAGAAGGAACTCCAAATCATAAAATACTTCTATTTGATGGTGAAAATATATATTTTGAAACTTTAGAAAATCTTTTTGATAAATATCAAAAAATAAATAAACATAGTAAAGGATTTTTAAAATATCAAGTTTTAATACCTCATTCTTACGGCAAATATAACAACAATTATTACAAATTGTCTAAAGATAATATATGGAACATTTTTGCTATTAACAAGGATATTGTTTTCCCAAAGTATTTAGAAGAAGATTTGGGATATTTTATAGGTTTATACTTAAGTGAAGGTAATGCTAGTTCAAATTATATAAATATAAATAATACAGATGAACAAATAATAAAATGGTTAGTTAAGTTTTGTAAAAAGTATAAATTGAATTACTCTACACAACTTAATACTTTTAAAATTAGTAATAAAAATTTTGTTCAGTTTTTGAAGACTAATGAATTAATTGAAACTGAATGTTTATGTTATAATAAGAAAATTCCTCTTCCAATACTTTTAAGTCCAAAATCAGTCATCGTTTCAACTATTGCAGGAATTATTGACGGAGATGGTTATATAGATAAAAATGGAAATTTTGCACTTTCTTTAACAAACGAACCAATAGTCAAATTTATTCATTTATTCTTAATAGAAAATGGAATTTTTGCTGTTTATAGAAAAAAGAAAAAACACGGTAAAATGAGATATACTGTTTATGTAAATAGACATAATACAATAAAGATGAAAGAAATTGGACTAATAAGATTAAAAAGAAAATATAAAAGATGTTCTACTATAGCATCTTCGAAAAATAAAAAATATAGATATTATGAATCAATTTATTTAACTAAAAAAATAAAAGATAAAATAAGAGAAAAATTGAGAGGACAAATTAATTTGAATAAATATTTATATTATAAAAATTATACGGGTAGGATTTCATTAGAAAATATAAAAACTTTAAAAAAATATCTTAATGATAAAGATTTTAATTTTTTAAATTTTGTAGATAATTATTATTTCTTGCCTATAATAAAAATTGAAAAAAGCATTTGTGAAGTAGCTGACTTCGTAATGCCACAAACAAAAAGCTTCATAGCTAATGGAATAGTTAATCATAATACTACTTTAGGACTTGATAGTATCTTATTTGCTTTATATGGTTATAGTGACAAAGCATTAAACTCATTAGTTACTAAAGGAGAAAAATCTTGTGAAGTAAAAGTAGAATTTGATGATTATACTATTACAAGAAAATACCCTACTAAAATAATTGTAGAACCTAATATAAAATTTGCTAATAACATACAAACTCAAAATTGGATTAATAACAGATATGGAACTTTAGATTATTTTAAAAAATTTAGATTATTAGACGTTACTAAAGGCATAAACATATTAGAAGAAGGTAATGTTTCTTTACAAAAAACTTTATTTAGTATTTATGAAGATTTTTTTAATAAAATCAGACAAAATTTATTAGAAGAAAAAAGAAAAAGAGAAGTGTATAACAAAGATAAAACTGTAGTTTATAAACATTTTCCTTCTCAAAAAAGACTTGATTTGTTAAAAGTAAATATTTTAAAAATAGCTGAAGAAATTTATAATTTAGAAAAAGAAATAAAAAGAGCTAATGATGATTTTATAGAAATTACCAACAAAAAAGCTAAAAAAGAACATAATAAAGAATTTTATAATACACAAAAAAATAAAATAATAAGTTCTTCTTATTGCCCTACTTGTAAAAGAAAGCTGAATTTAAATATCAAACAAAATTTACTAAAAGAAATAAATAACAACATAATGTCTTTAAACGATAGTATTGAAAAATTAAATAGTGAAATAGAAGAACAAAAAGATTTATTGAATTACTTAAAAAATTTAAAAGAAAGTCTTTATAATAAAAAATTGAAAATAAACGAGTTGATATTAAAATTAGAAAGCAGGATAAAACAAAAAGAATTTATTTACAGTGAAAAAGATGTATTACTTTATAAAAAAGCAATAGAAGAATTAGATTTATTCTGCAACAATTTTATAATAGATTGGCTAAAAAATTTTGAACCTATAATAAATAACATCATTAGTAAGATTAATTTTAAAGTAGAATTCAATTTTAATAAGAAATTAGATTTACACTTAATTAAAGATAATCAAACATACTCTTACAAAGAACTTTCTACAGGACAAAAACTAATACTAAGCATAGCTTTTAAATTAGCAATATTATTAGAAAAAAATGAAACAGGTTTAATAATAGCTGATGAAGGTTTTAGTAGTCTTGATTATGAAAATTTAAATTATATAGTAGAATTGTTTAAGGGATTACCTTTTCAATTAGTTATGATGCTTCATAGATACGAAGACATACCTGAAGAAGTAAATGTTATAAAATTAGGAGGTTAAATGGAAATAAAAACAATTATAACAACTTTACTTACAATTATAGCTTACGTAATTTTAAATTATTTATTCAAGTTAATTTATCAATTATTACAAGGCACTAGATTTTTTGTTAATCGTTATGTAAATAAACAAGCAAAAATACAAAAAGCATTAGAAGGAATTAAAAAAGAAAATTTAAAAAGATATTTTATTAATCTCAAAGAATTCATTGAATGGATTAATAAACAATTACCTAATAGAAAAGTTAGAAAAAAATTCTGGTTAGATTGGGCTAATAATTCAGAATACCAAAAACAATGGGTTGATAAATTATTAAAACAATTTGAAAAATGAAAGAAGTAATTATAATAGGAGGAGGTTATTCAGTAAAAGAAGGTATAGAAAAAGGATTGTGGAATAAAATTGAAAGTAAAGTTATTTGGTCGCTTAATTATGTATTTAAAGTAATGCCTTATTTACCTACTGCTGAATTGTGGGTTGATAGTTCTTTTTTTAAAGAAAATGCAAGTGAATTACAATTATTAGCAGAAAAAGGAGTTAAATTATACGCAAAAAAACACGCAATGTATGCTTTTATAGATAAAATTACTCAATTTGAAACTACTAGAAATAAAGAAGACTTCAATAAATTCATTTACATAGGTTCTAACGGTTTAGTAGGGTTTTTTGCTTTAAGTTTAGCAGTAAGACAATTTGATAGAATATTTATATTAGGTTATAATTATAATGTTATTGATAATAAAACTCATTTTTATCAAGACAAAATAATTCATAGAGGAGTAGGCAAAACAAGCGTATACTTAAATAAAAATGGCTCAGTAAAAAAAGAAGTTCGAGATTTTGAAGTTTATAAAAATTACAATATTTATAATGTCAGTTTAAAAAGTAATATACAGACTTTCCCTAAAATCAGTTGGGAAGAATTTTTCAAAATGATAAAATGAAATTATCAGGGATAAATAAACTTTGTAAAAAATGTGTTAATAGTTGTAAACAATTTGAACAAGTTGTAATTGTTAGATGTCCTTTATTTAAAAGGAGGGAAGATGACAATAAAAAAACTTCAAAAAATAGTTCACAAAATAGCTAAAGAAAAAGGGTTTTGGGAAGAAGACAGAAACAACGCTGAACTAATAGCATTAATGCACAGTGAACTTTCAGAAGCATTAGAAGCAATGAGAACAGATAATTGGGCAATGATAGCAGAAGAATTAGCAGATGTAGTAATAAGAGTAATGGATTTTTGTGAAGCAAGAGGAATTAATTTAGAAGAAGAAATTATAAATAAACTTGAATATAATAAACAACGTCCTTATAAACACGGAAAGAAGTTTTAATTATGAACGAAAAACATTTGTTATTCTGGGATATTGATGGAGTATTAAGAGATTTATACTCTTCAGTATTTGGTGATGAACCTGATGATTGGAATAAAAAGATTAATAATTTAGGATTAGTAGAGTATGTTTCGCAAAATAAAGATATTTTATTAAATGCAAAGACTGATAAATATTACAATGTTTTGATAAAAACAAAAGAATTAAGTAATATAGAAAATGTTATTTTAAGTTGTCAACCGTCTGATTGGATAAACTTTACTAAAAATTGGTTAAAAAATCATAATTTAGACGATATGAAAGTTGAATTTGTTCAGACAGCAGAAGAAAAACTAAAGAAATTAGAAAAAGAATTATTTAATAAAAAGTGGCTTTCAGTATATTTAATAGATGATTATCCTTTTGATTTTAGTAATGATGAAATATTTAGATTTTTTGTGCTTTTGATAGATAAAAAATACAACAAATCAACAAATACTTATTATAGAATTAAATCTCCTAAAGAATTAGAAGAATTTATAAGTATAATAAATAAAGTAAAGTTTAAGTTTTGATGAATAAAACAAAAAAAGAAATAATTAAAAAAATTTATTATTACTTAGAAAAACATAGTGAATTAAGATTTTTACAGTTAATCATCAATGCTCTTGAAACAGAATTTGGTAGAGACATAGATTTATATTACTTAACAGACGAAGAATTATTGAGAGCGTTGAATAATTACAAATTAATTTTTAAAAAATGAAAAAAGTTTTAATTTTAAAAACTAACTTAGTTAAAGAACTTAAGAATACATTAAAAAAAGATTTTAAAGTATTTAATTATAAGTCAACTGCTAAAATTAAAGAAATAAATCCTGATATAATCATAAGTGATAGCATAACAAAAAACTCTCTTAAATACTTGAAAGACAAATATTTAGTGTATATTTCTAATAAATTAGTTTTCAGTAATGGTGTGTATGATACTTTAATAGAACCTGCTCCGTCAGAGATTGAAGGTAAGAAAAAATACGAAGAAGAAAAATTAGTTAAAACATTAAACAATTACTTAATAATAAGAATTGCTGATATAATAAACGAAGATTACATCAAAAAAATAGCTGAAAAAATCAAAAACAAAAATAAAATAGAGTTAGATAATAAAGAACAATTATACCCTATAAGAGCAATTGATGTTGCTAAAATAATCAAAACACTAATAGAAATCAACGCTAAAGAAATAGTTCATATAAGAGGAATAAGTAAAACAACTTACTATGAAATAGGTTTGATAATAGCAGAAATGTATAAAATTACTATAAATCACATCAAAAGCAAAATTAACAACAAATTAGTAAACAATGTAAGATTATTAGGAATTGTATATAATAAGACAATTAGACAAATTTTGAAGGAGGTATTAAAATGATTTTCGTATCTTATTACACTTTAAACACTCCTTACGAACAAATAGCCAAAGAATATTTAATACCTACTTTAGAAAAATTTAAATTAAATTATATAGTTCAAGCAATAAATAATTTAGGTAGTTGGTATAAAAACACTGCTTATAAATCTAAATTTTTATTAGAAAAGCTAAAATTATACAATGAAGTAGTGTATATAGATGTTGACGCTAAAATAATGTCTTATCCTAAATTATTTTTTGAAATAAAAGACAAGTATGATTTTGCAGCACATTATTTGAATTGGAATAATTTTTATGGTTATCAACAAAATCCTCCAGTAAAAGAATTGTTAACAGGAACTTTATTTTTAAAATACACACCAGAAATAGAACGACTTTGTAAAGAATGGTATGACATAGCAAGCAAAACATACGAATGGGAACAAAAAGTTCTTCAAAGAATAATAAATAATTACAATATTAAAATTTTTGAATTACCTATTGAGTATTGCTATATTGCTACTAAACCTAATAACAAAGAGCCTAATATTAAAGTAGATAATCCTGTTATTATTCATTATCAAAAATCAAGAGAATTTAAAAGAAAAATATGAAAGAAACAAAAAGTCAATATTTAACTCGTCTTTTTCATTACTGGTGTGGAAGATGTAAAGTAAAAAAACCTATAATAGTTTTAGAAGATAAGAGAATTAAATCTCCTATGCTAATAGATAATTGGAAAGATGAGAAAAAAGTTTGTATGCGTTATAATCCTAATATAATTAAGAATGAGAAAAAATTTGCAATTATTAATTACATTTTTCACGAAATTGGTCATTTATTACATAACTTACCTTATAATACTTATAAACAACAAGTAAAAGCTGAAAGAGAAGCAGAGAAATTTTCGTTAGAAATGATGAAAAAGTATTATCCTAAACAATATAAAAATTTTCTTCAATATATTAAAGAAAAGAAAATCTTAAAAAACTTAAAAATTACTGATAAATTATATTACGATGCTTTTAAATTCATTAAAGAGTATAAGGAGGCAGAAAAATGAAAAAGATAAAAATATTATGTCCCAATTGTGATGGAACTAAAATAGACCCCGAAACAGGAGAGAAATGTAAAGAATGTAATGGAACTGGAGAAGTGGAGGCAATAATCAATGATAATAATTAAAATTTTAATTACTATTTTATTATTTTTAATAATTATAACATTTACAATAGTTCATTCAAAGTAAGGAGGTAAAAATTGAGTAATAATATTCAAATTAGTTTATGTGCAAGTGCTAATAGACATACTTTACAAAACGGTTTAAGAAATTGGGAAAGATTTATGAATTCATTGAGAGGAAATAAAATAAACATAGAAGTAATTTTTGTAGGTAATAGTGAACCTCCATACAAATTACCTGATAATTTTAAATTTATTTATGCAAATGTTAAACCTGCTCAATGTTATCAAATTGCTTTTTGGCATGCTCAAGGAGAATTAGTAGGTTGGACAGCAGACGACGCTGATTATAATCACCCTAAATTAAATTGTCCTAATAGTTTAGATATTGCTTATGAATTTTATAAAAGATGTGAAGATAAATACAAAGACAATAAAACTGTAATTGCTATGAGACCTATAGAAGATGGGGGAGATGTTCAAGAACGTTGGCATTACTTTTTTGGTGGATGTAAGTGGTCTCCAAGAATGGCACCATTTGGATTAATTAATAGAGAGTATTTTTTGAACGTATTAGGAAGCTACGATAGAAATTTTATATCAGGTCAATCAGAAAATGATGTAGTAATGCGTGTATACGAAGATGGGGGCAGAGTAGAATTTTGTAGAGAAGCGTTTTTATATGTATATCATAAGATGGTTCATCCTCGTGATTCTAGAGGTAGAGAAGATAATAAATTCAGAAAATATTATAATGAAGATAGAAAAGTATTAGAAACTGCTTGGGTAAGAGAAGGCTACGGTCATTATGAAAGATACACACCAGAACAATTACAAAAAATAGTTCATATTTCTGATAAAAGATTAGTTCCATTTCAACCTTTTGAAAATAATGAAAATGTATATTATAAAAGTCAAGGAGCTAAAGGAGACGACGCACCTTGGAATTAAAAAATTTAATGTAAGAGCAATTAAAAATGAAAAAAATTTTTAAAATATTTGAAAAGTTAGAAGAATTTTTGATTGTAAATGATGCTGCTATTCGAATTGTAATTATAATTTTTTTATTTTTTTGTTTAATTTTTTTATTATTTTTTCTTAATCACTAATTAAAAAAATTACTTTACTTTTTACAACTTTATAGTATAATTATAATAAGATACTTATGATTGAAATAATTTATAATTTAACTCAACCTGTAGCAGTAATTAGTTTTTTAATTGCTGGTATTTGTTGTTTTATAATGGGCAATAAATATAAAGCAGTTGTAAATATTATGTTTAGTTTAGCTAATTTTATAGTATTTTATGGGGATAAGTTTTTAAAGTAAGGAGGCGTAAGATGAAAAGAGGGATATTAACAGAATTGACAGAAAAAATAAAAGAAAATGCTTTTTCTTTAAACGCTAAAGAGAATGTAGAAAATAGTATATTAAATGAAATTAAACTATATCACGAATTGGGATTAGAAAAACAAGTAAAGAAATTAACAAATAAGTTAAAAGAAATAAAAGCTCAATCATTAGGTTATATAAAAATTGATAAAAACTTACTAAAAGAATACGAAAAAAAATTAAACAGCGGCATTTCAAATAAAATAAAAAAATTAGAAGAAAAAATAAAATTATTAAAAAATAATGTAAAAAAGTGTTTTATATTTTCACTTATTTTATTAACTTCTGCACTTTTCTTACAATTTCAACATTATTTTTTAGCTGTTAGTTCATTAATTTTTACTTTGGGAATTTTTGTTGTGGGGGTGATTTATAGTCATAAAGAAGATAAATTACGATTAGAAATTCTTAGCTTAACTTTTAATACTTCTCTTAAAAGAATTAAATTTACAGCATTAAGTGAATCAAATGATTTACTCCCAAATTATGCTTTAGAAAGATTAAAAACAGCAAAAGAAACTAATCTTTTTGAAAATTTTGGGCTATTAAAAGTAGTTGAAGAACCTGACCCAATTTTAGTAGGGGTAATAAATAACGAATACTATTACATTGCAGATTGGGGGGAAGACATAACAATAGAAGATTTAATAAGTTATCAGTATAAAAATAAAAAGAGCTAATAAATAAGAGGTTCTGTCCTAAACCATTTTTAAAATGATTTATGAAATTAAAATAAGAAAAATAATTAATCCAATTTCTTACAAAGGTAAAGGAAGACCCAAAAAGAAAGATTATTTAAACGACTTATCTGAACTAATTGAAATTTATAAGCCGATTAAAATAAAGAAAGTAAGATTATAACTCATGTAGAAAAATGAGCAGAGAACCGATAATACATAGTCACATTACTGACAGATTACCAGAAAATCATCTTTTGGCTCATGAAAATGTTTTTTGTGATAAATGTGGTGTAATGTTACATTGTGGTAATAATGAATGTATGCAAACATGGTTAGAGACAGAATGGGGAAATTATTGCACTAAATGTTTTCCTTTAGAAAAGGTATTACCATCAAAAAAATTTATTATATGGTGGTTAAGAAAATAAATGAAAAAAGCTAACATTACTGAAAATTTAACAGGTAAAAAAATAATAGAAGTAATATATCCTACAAAAGAAGATGATAAATATATATTTACAAGCCCTGAACTTAATATTAAAAAGGAATTGGAATTTGACGCAAGTTATTTTTATATCGTTTTAAATACTGGAGAAGTAATAGAAATTTGGAATAGTGAATGGGGAGGAATTAGATTATTTAAAAATTTAAAATCAGCTTTAGAAAGAAGAAATAAATGAAACCAATACTTAAATACAAATCAGGTGCTTGTATATATACAGAAGAAGTAAAATGTTTTAATGGATTATATGCTGTTCACGTTGAGCTTACAAATCGATGTAACAAGTCGTGCTGGTGTTGTGGTAGGCGTAAATTAGAAAAAGAATATCCTCATTTAGCTAATTTTAATAAAGATATGGATTTTGAATTAGTTAAAAAAATAGCTAAACAATTACCTGAAAATATAATAGTTCATCTTCATAATAATGGAGAACCTACTCTTTATCCAAAATTAAAAGAAGCTATTAAATTATTTAAAAATCAAATTACTCACTTTGATAGTAATTGCATTTTATTACTTAAAAGAGCTGATGAAATTATAGATAATTTAGATATTTTAACAGTATCGGTAATAGAAAATGACCCATTACAAGCAAAACAGTATGAAACTGTTAACGAATTTTTAATGTATAAAGATTATAAAAAGGCAAAAAAACCGAGAATTGTTTTTCGTCTTTTGGGAGACGTAAGTAGGATAGGAAAAATAAGAATAGAAGAAAGAAAACAAAGGTGGTATGATTTAGCTAAAAAATACAATTGTCTTATTGCTACAAGAACTTTACATAGTCCTGATGGTAGTTTTGATTATAAAAAGAAAGTAACAATCCCTGAACACGGAATTTGCTTAGAAATTTTAACTCATTTAGCTATAGATGTAGATGGTAATGTTTCAGTATGTGTTAGATTTGACCCATTAAAAAAATTAGTGATAGGCAATGCAAAAAAACAAAAACTAATAGATATTTGGTATAGCAAAAAAAGATTAAAATGGGTAGAAGAACATATTAAAGGAAATCGTAATTGTAATGAAGTATGTGCTAAATGTGATTACTGGGGAATACCTATAGGATAAGGAGGTAATTTAAATGATTAACGAATATAATAATATTTATGAAGTATTGTTAGATAAAATATTAGATTTGTGCTACGATGCTATAAGTGAAGGAGAAATAGACTGTTACGACGCAATTTCTGTATTAGATAGAGCTAAAGTTATAATTTTAGAAAATCATATTAGAACTGTGTATAATTTAAAAGATAAAGAAGATTTGGAGGCAGAAAATTAAAGGAGGTTAAAATGTGTATGCCAAATAAAAGTTGGTTTTTAGTTGAAAATCAAATAGTTGAATTGTCTAATGTTCAATCTCATTCTGCTTTAAAATTGTTTTATGATTTGTATGATACTGATAAACCTTTGAAAGATAGAGAAATTTTTATTCCAAATTTATTAGAAAAAAGAAAAGAAATTAAAGAATATTTAACATTTAATGAAAAAAAGTTTTTATTAGAAAGACTAAGAAATTTTAATAAATTTACATTAAACAATCTTGCTTTTGTTTATAATCAAGGTTCACGATTTTTAGACATTTTTTATAATATAAAATCTTATCCTCAAAAAACATATTATTATAAGAAATTTCATTTAGATTATAGCACTGAAAATGTAATATATTATCACTGGTTAAGTGGAGAATTACCAATAATACCTTCTTTTAAAGATATTCAAAAATTATTCGCTCTTACTAATTTATTTAATTTTTCTATTTCTGATTATAAAAAATTTTGTCAATTATTAAAAGAATCAATTAATGTATTTAAAAATGAGATAGCACCTAAACTTAATGAAAAAAGAGTAAAAGAAGTATTGCAAGTTTTACAATGAATATTGAAGAAGAATTAAAAAATCTCTTTTTAGATTTAGTTTTGGATTCTCACAAGTCTTTATGGTTAAAAGTAGGGTCTTTTATAGAAGATTTTGTATTTTATGAAGATACAATAACTATAAACAAAATTCTTATGAAAAAAGTTATCTTAAAAGCTATATTAAAAAATGGTCAAATTTTTTGTTCTCAACCTATATATATAAGAGTGTCTGAATTATTAAAAGCAAATTATAAATATTTATTGCGAGTTTTCTCTAGAGAAAGTAAGTTTTTTTTACTAAAGATTTTAAATTATGTAATAAATTCAAACTCCTCAACTTCTATAAAAGAATACGAAGATTTAAAAGAGATTTATAATAAAGCATTATTAGAATTAGAAAAATGAAAATCAAAGAAATACTAAAAAGAAGATATTTAAACTTACTTGATAAATACGAAGCAAAATCTACTCACAATCAACTATCTGTAATTTGGCATAAAGCAAAAGATTATTATATTTGGGATATTACAAATAAAAAATATATTGATTTTACAAGTGGAATTTGCGTAACTAATTTAGGTCATAGCAATACTATAAAAGCATTAAAAAAATTCTTAAATAAAAACTTGATTTATACTTATAATTATCCTAACATTTATAAAATTCAATTATTAAAACAATTAACTAAATTAACAAATTTTGAAAAAACAGTCTTATTTAATACAGGAGCAGAAGCAGTAGAAGCAGCTTGTAAAATAATAAAATCATATTGGCAAAAGAAAAATCAAAACAAAAAAATATTAATAAGTTTCATACATAGTATGCACGGAAAAACAGCTTTAACTGAAAATTTAAGTTCAAAAGATAAATTATTTAAAGTAAGAGATATTTATACTTTTTTTCCTGTATATGAAGATTATGAAGAAGATATTACTCACGATATAAAAATTATAAATATTGTTGATTTTATTATGAAATTTGCAAATAAAATAGCAGGAATAATCATAGAGTCGTATCAAGGATATTCTGCAAGATTTTATAATAAAGTATTTATTCAAAAATTAGTTGAACTTTGTAAAATGAATAATATTTTAGTATGTTTTGATGAAATTCAAGGAGGTTTCGGTAGAACAGGTAAATTATTTGCTTATCAACACTATGAAGTAGAACCCGATTTAATTGTAGTAGGTAAAGCAATAGCTAATGGCTTACCTTTAAGTGCTGTGTTAGGTAGTAAAGAATTATTAGATAGTGCTGATGAATTATCTTCTACTTTTGCTGGTAATGTATTATCTTGTATTAGTGCTTTAGAAGTATTGAAACACGTAAATAAACTTACTAAAGAAGCTAAAAATAAAGAAAAAATATTATATGAAAACTTAAAAGAATTAAATTATCCCATATACTGTAAAGGATTATTAGCTGCTATAATAACAAATACTGTTGAAGAAGCTGATAAAATAGTATTCAAAGCACTAAATAAAGGTTTATTACTTATTTGGACACATCGTAATAGTGTAAAAATAGCACCACCATTAAATATTAGTGAGAAAGTATTATTAGAAGGTTTAAAAATTTTAAAGGAGGTAGTAAAATGAAAAAAAGAAAATATAAAAATAAGTATGAATTTGCAGAAAAATTAATTAATGAACTTCCTTTTCTTAAAAATTGTAATGTTAAAGTAGAATTAAGCGAACTCACTAAATCTTATAAACCTATAGATTCTAATACTTTTACTTTTGGAAATTATGATATAAGTAAATCTGTTCTTGATTATGTGGGGGGTTTAATTGACGGAGCTATTTATGCTTATGAGAAGTTAGAAGGAAGTAAATAATGTTAAAAATAGAAAAAAATACAGAAAAAATAAAGAAAAAAAATGCTATAAAAAAATTAAAAAAATATTTGAAAGACAATAAGTATATATTAGAACCTACTTTAGAAAATATTCTTAGTGGCTATATAGATAGTTATAACCTACTAAAGAATTGGAGAACAATAGGTTGGCTTGAATTTTATGTATGGAAAGACCATATATGTGAAATTTTTATTAATTATAAATACGAAGAAGAGTTTGAAAAGTTAAAAGAAATTTTATCCAATTTTGAGTTAATTAAAAAATTTAATGTTTATTTAAAATTATATGTAGATTAAAATGAAATTCCAAATAATAGCAAAAGAAGGATATATAGAAATTAGATACAATAAAGAAAAAATGTTAATTGGTTGTGAATTTGCTGATTTAATTAGAAAAGCATTTGAAATAGCTGACAAAACTAAAAAAGAAGTAATAATTTATGAGAAAGAAGTTTAAAAGGGAGTATTATAATGGGAGATAGAATTTGGTATTTTTATGATTGTCCTAAATGTGGAGCTAAAGATGGAGTAGAAGTATATGATGCTCCTTCTTGTATGTAGTATTCAGAAAGATGTCGTTTTTGTGATTATAAAGTAGATTTAGATTATTATTATATTGATGAATACGAAATTGCTTTATTATCTAAAGAACAAGCAAAAGAAAAAGGACTTTTATGTAAGAAATGTGAACGTCCTCTTTATCCTGACGAATTAAAAGAAGGGATTTGCGAAGATTGTAAGGAGGGGGAAAATGAAATTAAGAGACAAAGTTAGAGAAATATTAGAAAAAATGCTTAGTTGCTATGAAGAAATTGATGCAAATGTATTAGATAATGTTCCAAATGCTTTTCAAAATGTTACTGATGAGATGGAAGAAAAATTAATTAATCTCTTTAAAGAATATTGTGTAAAGAAAGAAGATTTGCCCGATGAAGAAGAAATTTTTATAATCCTTGAGAATTTACAAGCAGAAGGGAAAGGAATATACGAATTTGCCAAAGCTATTGCTAAAAGGATAGGGAAGGAGGGTTAAATGAAAATTAAAGAAGAAATGGTGCGAAAACGATGCTGCAAACATAAAAGAAAATCATTTATAGGATGGACTACTCCAGACTGGTATGAATATTTTAGTTGGAGAAGACATAAATTTGGAGAGCCAGAAATAGATGCTTCTCCTATTGTAAGATATAAGCACGAACGAGATTTAATAAAGGTGCGAATAACAATAGAAGAGATAAAATGAGAAGGATAGAGGAGAGGTAATGATAGCAAAAATAAAGAAAGATAAGGAAGGTTAGATGAAAGAAAAAAAGATACAAATAAAAAAATCTGAAAAACGTAAATTCTATTTAGTAAGAGATGACGAAGGATATTATGAAATATGGATGCAAATACCTTATTATACAAATTTTACAGGTTGGCATATTCCTGAAAAAAGTCCTCTTATTGAAGGACTATGTCCTAATCCAACAAAAAAATTTTTTCATTAAAAAGACATTTGCGATGCGGACAAAGTGTAATGGAAATAGTATTAAGAATTGAATCTAAAAAGAAAGTTAAAAAGAAAAAAGAAGAAGATTTTATTAAATTAGAAGAAGATTTGGAAGAAAATGAATGAAAATCAAAGAAATACTAAAAAGGAGCAAACAATGAAGATTGAAGAAGAAATTAGGAAAATTTTGTTAGATTGGAGTTACGAAGAAAAAGAATGGAAAGGGCATTTAAATTTAGATAAATTATTAGATAAATTACTTTCTTTCTTTAAGTCTTATGCTCGTTCGTTAGTACCTGAAGAATTGGTTGAAGAAGATATAGTTCCTTCTTCTTTAAGGGGAACTTTATATCCTCCGAAAAAACCTAATGGATATTTTGAAGGATGGAATAAATGCAGGGAAGAAATGTTAAGAAGGATAGAGGAGGAATGAGATGAGAATTAAAGAGAAGATTGAAGAATTAAGTGAATTTGATGAGGTTGTAAAGATGCCACCAAAAAACAAGAGAAGATATTTACTTATCCCGAAGAATAAAATAATCCAAACTATAACTGTTTGGCGGTATCCTTGTTATGGTAAAAAAGTATTTTATTATAGACCCGAAACTTATGAAATTGATTTTTTAAATATATTACCCATAACAAATACTAAAAAGCAACTTATATTATTACAACCTAATTGCTGCTGTGGTAAAGGTTGTAAACCAGAAAAAATAAAGATAGTTGTAATGAAGGAGGGATAAGAAATGGATATAGGCGAGCTAATTTTAGATATTATGAGAAAGCAAATAGAACTTTGTAACTCAGCAGAAGTAGTAAAAGATGAGAAAGGGCGGATAGTTTGGGAGAGAGTGAAGGAAAGGGAGAAGAGGAGGAATGATGGAAGAAGTTAAAGTTTATATCAGACGAGAACTTTATGGAAGAGGTATAGAAATAGTTTTCTTCATAGAAAGAGAGAATAAAAGATACGTAGCAAAGCCTATGGAATTAGAATTTGAAGAACATGAAGAAGGAACCAAGATAGAGCCTACTTTAAGAATAGACCACTTTTTAGCTCCTAAATTTTTAAAAGCATTAGCAGAAGCATTAGATAAAGAAGGGGTGAAAACAGAAAACGATTATAAACTTCAAGGAATTTTAGAAGCCACTAAAAAATATTTGGAAGATATGAGAAGATTAGTTTTTGGAAGGAGGTATAAAAATGGATGATAAAACTTTAATCGAACTAATAGCTTATATCTGGGTTAAATGTGGTGGAGATAGCATGGGTTTTGATTGGTCAGTCGGTGAGATTAGGAGGAAAATAGAGGAGTTTGAAAGAGGGTAAAAGGAGGTATAAAAAAATGACTTGGGCAAAAAAAGAAATTCCAAGTTTGGAGTTGTGTAAGAGGTTGAAAGAGTTGGGTTTCCCCCAATCTTCTGGCGGTTGGTATTGGAGAGTAGATGAATATAGTAAATGGTTATCTTTTTATACTGATAGTGAATACAAACATAGAATACCTGATGAGATATTTATCAAAGCCCCTACCTGCCGAGAGATGGCTTTTTGGATAGCAGAAGGTGCTAAAAATTTAGCTAAAGAGGATAATGACAAAATAGGCTATTTGATAGCAGGAAAGGAGTTATATTGGGAAGTTTCTCCAGATGATTTTGCTAAAGATTTAATTTGGTTAGCAGAGAATGGGTATGTGAAGTTTAAGGAGGGTTAAAGATGAAAGTAGTAATTAATACTTGTCGTGGTGGATTTGGACTAAGTCATAAAGCAATAATGAGATATGCCGAATTAAAGGGTATAAAATTATATCCTTGGTTAGATAATGATACAGTTGAAATATGGGGTAAAGAAATATTAAATAAATCTTGGGAAGAAATAGAAAAAGAAGGTTGTTGTATTCATTATACTACTGTTCCTAAAGAAGAATATGAAAAACTTAAAGAAGAAGAGAAAGAAACTGTATATTTTTCTGAATGGAAAATAGAAAGAACCGACCCTATTTTAATTCAGGTAGTTGAAGAATTGGGAAAAGAAGCAAATGATAGATGTTCAAAATTAAAAATAGTAGAAATTCCCGATGAAGTAGATTTTTATATTGACGAACACAATGGTAAAGAATGGATAGCAGAAAAACATAGAACTTGGGAATAAAATGACTACTATACATATAAACTGTCTTTGTGGAAATAATTTTAGTGTTCAAATAGAAGGAGAAGGAAGTTTTTATTGTAATAAATGTAAAACTCAATACTTTAGAAAATATATAGGAAAAGGTTTATACGAAATTTACATAAATGATTGGAGACAAAGTAATAATAACAAAAAAAGATATAAAGAGAGCTAAAATACTGCTTCCTCTTATATTAAAGTTAAAAGATAAAAGTGTTATTACTATAGGTGGTGGAAGTGGGACAAAAAAGACAGAACTTGCTTGTTGTCTTCAAGAAGAATTGTATGTTAAAAATAAAAAGACTTTAATGATTAGTTTAGATGATTATTACGTCAGTCATTATATTGACCGTCAAAGAATTAGAGAATTAAAAGGAATTAAATCAATAGGACTAAAAGAAATAGATTGGAAATTAATTAAAAAAATAATCAAAGACTTTAAACAAAATAAAGATAAATTGATTTTACAGCAAATCAATAAATACACAAATGACTACGATACTATTTATTCTTATGGGATTAAACAAGTTAACTATTTAATTATTGAAGGATTATACGCTAACTATTTAAAAAAATGCAAAATGTCAGACTTCGCTATTCATATTGAAGCTACTCCTTTGCAAACTTTAAAATTTAGAAAAAGACGAAAAAAAGAAGATGAAAATAGCAATTTTAGAAAAAAAGTAGTAAAAAAAGAATACGAAACTGTTAAAAAACTATTAAAATACGCAGATAAAATAATTAAAATAGAGTAAAATAAAAATGAAATCAGTAAATAAAAAGTATTTTTTGAATTTTGTAGAAGAATTTTGGCAAGGACAACTTATAAATCATTTAGGCAGAGTAGAAGTATATGATGAAACCAGTAAAAAACCTTATGCTAAAGAAGAGATTAGATTTGCATTTAACGATACTAAAGAATACTGGAAAGTCAGAGAAGAATGGGACTTTAAAAATGTAAATGAAAAAGAATTATCTAAATTAAAAAGAATATTAAAAAAGTATATAAAGAAAGCAGAAAAGGAGAAAAATAAATGAAAAATGGAATAGAAGAAGGGGAAACTTTTGAGTCTTTGTGGAAAACTATACTTCAACTTTTTTATTTTTTTGTAGATGAAGAAGAAATCAGAGAGATAAAAAAGTGGTTGAATAAAAATGATAGAAAGAAAACAAAAAATAATATAGATAAGGGAGGGAAAGATGAAATCTAAAGCTATAGGTTATAGTTTTTATTACCCTAAATATCTAACTATAGAAGAAAACGGTGAATGTTTTGTAGCTAAATGTCCTTATTGTGGGGAAGAAAAACTAAATTGGTCTAACTGGTATATGGCAAAAATAGAAGCAGAAGAATTAAGAGCAATTTGTGAAAACTGTAAAAAAGAATTTACTTCAGAAGAAATAGAAAAAGGAAAGTATTTAGGAAGAATTGAAGATAAATTAAAAGAACTCACAAAAAGAAACAAGATTAATAAATAAGTCTTATGATATTAATTAAAAAAAGCAAATGATAAAAAACATCAGACATACAGGTATTTTAACTAACAATTTGAAATTAGCTATTAAATTTTACAAAGATATTTTAAATTTTAAAATAGTAGAAAGAAAGAGATTAAAAGGAAAATTAATAACTAAACTTCTTACTAAATCTTGTTATCCTTATGTAGATTTAACTTATGTTAAATTTGCTATAAATAAGAAATCTCCCCTCTTAGAAGTTTATTATTTTCATAACGTTACTACTGTAAAACCTGCCGATTTTAAACATATAGCTTTTACAGTTAAAAATATAAATAAACTTCATAAGAAATTACTAAAAAATAAAGTTGCAGTATTGACAGAGCCTATTAAAATGAATAAAGTTAAATTATTCTTTGCAAGAGATTTTGATGGTAATTTATTAGAATTTGTAGAATTATGAAAAATAAAATAAATTTAGACCCAAGTTTAGAAAAAAAGAATTATGTTCTAAAGGGATGTCAACATAAATACAAAGAAACTCTTTTAATCCTTGTAACAAACCGCTGTTTTAAACAATGTAAGCATTGTTTTCGTCAAAGAATTTTTAATAATAATGAAGAAGTTTGTAATGATTATAAAGCAGTTTATGATTATATAAAATCACATTCTGAAATAACTAATGTATTGATTTCGGGAGGAGACCCTTTAACTCTTTCTAATAAACAATTAGAAGAAATCATAATGAAATACATTCCTAAAGGTATAGATATAAGAATAGGAACAAGAGCTTTAACTTATAAACCTGAAAGATTTGATAAATCACTTATTTCTTTATTAAAAGTTTATAATGTTTCATTGCAATTACATATTAATTTACCTTATGAGTATGATTTAAGAGTTGTAGAAAAATTACGAAGAAAAGGAATAGTAATGCGTTCTCAAACAGTTTTATTAAAAAATATAAATGATAAAGAAGTTATTTTAACT
>Ga0190360_1000574_pt1 | contig 20450 bp, 14 predicted proteins | sample 48721834_MG_FD_161271 | JGI IMG/M metagenome (GOLD analysis project Ga0190360, IMG submission 161271) | Hydrothermal vent microbial mat bacterial communities from Southern Trench, Guaymas Basin, Mexico - 4872-18-3-4_MG | ecosystem: Environmental > Aquatic > Marine > Hydrothermal vents >... | reverse complement strand
AGCCAGTGCCTTGGAGAGGAAGACCTTTGCCGCTTTGAGAGCTCTGGAGGCACGGATTATTACTGCACCAACATTGGCGGCGTCTACCAATGGCGCGCTTCGCCGGAATGCGATGATAACAATGACTGCACCTACGGGGATGAATGTTTGGAGTTTTTTGAAGGGCAGGGATCATGCGAAGGCACGCTTTACTGCGCGGGCACGGATACAGAGTGCGGGTGCGCAGAATGTTCCAACTGCAACGACAGCGACGGCTGGTATGATACCGGTGAAACCCGATGGTCGGAAGATCCGGAAAACGAATGCCGCGAGATTGAAGAGAGCCGCTGGGAATGGCGCGATTTTTACTGTTCGGAATACACATGCCAGTTTTCCGCCAGCTCTCCTGCTTGGGTGGCAACAGGCGAGTCGCGGAATAAAGACGACAATACTGAGTGTTCGGAGTTTGACTGCGGAGTGTGCTGTTCCGGAGTATGCACGGAACTCGAATGCTGCTCAAACGAGGATTGCGACGACGACAAACCGGGCACCACGGATACCTGTCTTGACGCAGGCACCTGTTTGGCGGAATGCAGAAACGAACAGGGCCAATGGCCTGATTTGATTGTTAATGATGTAAGCTGGAATCCAACAGGAGAGGTTTCTGCTGGACAAGAAGTTGAGATAACAGCGACAGTGGAAAATCAGGGAAATTCCGCCGCAGGAAGTTCAGTGGTCAAGTTCTACGCCGGAGAATCATATATCGGTTCGGACTCCCTTTCCGGAATACCGCAGGGTTCAACAAGGTCAGGAAGCGTTTCTTGGACAGCTGAATGCGGGCATTCTCACGCCATCAGAGCGGTGGCTGACGCAAACAGCGAAGTTGCTGAAAGCAATGAAGGCAACAACAGCCGTTCCGAGACACTCACAACTGCCAATTGCCCTCCGCAAGCGCCGGTAATAACCGATGTTTCGGCTGTAGAAGAAGGCGGAGAATTAGTTTTTACTTTTACCGCTTATGCCGAAGATCCGGATGGAGATAACCTGAAGCTTCTTTTTGATTTATTGATCCGCAAAATCGCAGGGGCAAGAGCCCCTGCGGAGCTTAAAAGCTTAAACTGGAGTTTGGGAACGAGGAGATAAAGTTACTTTATTTTTGAGTCAATGCGTCAGGGTTATATTTTAAAGTTATATGATTTATTTATTGACTTTGATTGTTTTTTTTATTATTTTTGTAGCCAATTTGAGGGTGTAGCTCAGTTAGGTAGAGCAACGGCCTTTTAAGCCGTGGGCCCTGGGTTCGATTCCCAGCACCCTCACATCATGCGCCCATAGCTCAATTGGCAGAGCATCTGACTCTTAATCAGGAGGTTCGGGGTTCGATTCCCTGTGGGCGCACCAGGAGCTCACAAATCGTGAGCTCATTTTATTTTTTGAGCAAAATATATTTTTAAAGTTAACTGTCATATAAATTTGAACTTTTCAAAGCTGCATTATGAATCTAATGTCTGCGATAGGGAATACTCCTCTTATAGAGTTAGTAAATTTAAATAGTAACTATAGAGTAAAAATTTTTGCAAAACTCGAAGGATGCAATCCTGGTGGTTCCATTAAAGATCGACCTGCATATTATATGATAAAAGAGGCAGAGAAATCGGGTGAGCTTACAAAGGATAAGATAATAATCGAACCAACATCAGGAAATACTGGAATTGCACTGGCAATGATTGGAGCTGCAAAGGGATATCGTGTAAAACTCTTTATGCCAGAATGTGTTACAATTGAAAGGAGACGCATTCTCGAAGCATTCGGAGCAGATGTTGTGTTAACCCCTGCAGAAGAGGGCATAGATGGTGCTTTCAGCAGGGCATATCAAAACCTGAAAGAAAGGCCCGATCTGTACTACATGCCTAATCAATATGAGAATGAGAACAACGTTCGTGCTCATTATGAAACAACAGGACCCGAAATATTTTCTCAGACAAAAGGGAAGATCGATCTATTTGTTGCTGGTATTGGAACTACTGGAACATTGATGGGAGTCGGTGAATATCTAAAAGAGAAGAATAAGGAAATTAAAATAGCTGCAGTTGAACCAGTAGAAGGGCATACGATACAGGGATTGAAAAACATGACTGAATCATCTGTTCCTAAAATCTATAATCCTGGATTGATAGATGAGAAGGTCATGATAGGGGATGAAGAGGCTTTCGAGATTACGCGCCAGCTTGTGACAAGAGAGGGCTTGTTTGTAGGTATGTCGAGTGGAGCAGCAGTAGCAGGAGCCCTCCGCCTTGCTAATGAGATCGATAGTGGTGTAATTGTTGTAATACTTCCAGATCGTGGCGAGCGATACCTCAGCACAACGCTTTTCAGATCAATATGTGCAAAGTGCCCACCATAGTTTTAAGAATAGCATAAAGTTGAGCAACTAATCACAACTATTTAATTTTTCAGGTAGCAACGACTCACCGTTATCTTTTTCTAATCTATCATCTCAATTTTATTCAGATAAAAATTAATGATTGAAAGTTCGGAATTATAATTTCGTACCCCTCAAGATGTCCTGATTTACAATGAGAGACGACAATTGAGTTTGGATATCGTATATTATACTGAAAAATAAATATCTTAAACATAGGAGTAAAAAGATGAAGAAACGAATTGTAAAAATTACATTACTGCTACTTTTATTTTCGATCGTATGCAATGTTTACAGTGCAAAGAGAGAAGAGGTTCACAGGGTTTTCAAACCGAGACAGCGGATATCTATCCGTACTATCAGTGGTGACTGTATCATTAAGAAGGGAACTGAGAACAGAATAGTAGTTGATCTGTTGATCAATGTCAAGCCAGAGGGTGCGGTAGAACCGATTTTTAGTGAAAGGGATGGGTTGCTTAAAATAACAGAGAGATGGTCTGCTTCTTCCTCATCGGGTAATGTTTTATGGACACTTACAGTTCCACAGAAGACAGAAATAGTTTTTAAGACGGCCTCTGGAGATTTATCTATTGATGATATCAATAGCTTAATCGAGGTTAGGACGGCCTCGGGTGATGTGGATATCACTGCATGCAGGGGAGAATTTAAGATTCGCACAGCAAGCGGCGAGGTTACAATAGAAGATTCCTATGGAGAATTTGAAGTTTCTACAGCTAGTGGTAATATTAAGAGCAGCAACATAGAAGGCTATGTAGAGTTAACAACTGCTTCAGGCGATATAGATGTTTCAGATTCAAAGGGTTCATTTGAATTTTCCTGTGCAAGCGGAGATATCAGTGTTTTTGATGTTGTTTTTGATGGCGAGAGCTCATTCTCTACAGCATCGGGCAGAATAGATGTAATGGTTTCAGAGAGTGTTAGCCATGATCTTGAGCTCTCGACTGCTTCAGGCAACATAAGGTTGAACTACAGGGGATGCCCGATAAAAGGTTATTTTGAGTTTATAGTAAGAAAAAACAGTGGCAGAATTATTTCACAGGTTAAATTTGACGATGTAGAGGAGTCTATGAGGGGCCGAAGGAGTTATATCAAGAAGTCGTTCACAAGAGGGGATAAGAACCCAAGAATTTGTCTGAGGAGTGAGAGCGGAAAGATTATTCTTAAAAAATAGGAGAATTTATGATGAAAAACTTAAAGAGCATATCGTTATTAACAATAATTTTCACAACTGTTTTCTTTTCGGCTTTTGTTTCTGCAGGTGAGAAGAGAATCGAGAAGAGCTTTTCTGATAAGGACAGGATAAGGGTTAAACTTGTACTGGGCAGTTGCACGATAGTAAAGAGCGGCGATAATAAGATTCATGTGAGACTTGTCTATACATATAATGATGAAAGCTTTGAGCCGAGGTTTAGGGAAAGAGGACATTCTCTGTATATTCAGGAAAAATTCAGGGGAAATAACCCAGAGGGAAGTTCAAATTGGACAATAGAAATACCTGATGGTATCAGTGTTGATGTTGGTTCTGCCACTGGAAATCTATCATTTAAGAACATAGATTGTAGATTAAGATGCAATACTGGTACAGGAGATATTGAGGTCTCAAACTCCAGAGGTGAATTGAGGTTGGAAACAGGAACCGGAATGATTGAGGTTGTAGACTCAAGGGGTGAGTTTGAGTTGAGTTCTGGAACGGGTACTATAACTATTGAGAATTCGAGTGGAAATTTTGACGCTAGCTGCGGTACTGGAGATATAGATGTTAGTAAGATATCCATTAGTGATGAGTCAAATTTTTCTTCTGGTATAGGTGATGTATATGTGAGGATGCCAGAGGGTGATGATTATGAGTTGAGCATCAGCTCAGGAACAGGAAAGGCTGTCCTGGATTTTAATGGAGGAGATGTTGTTGGGTATTTCGAATTAAAAGCAGATGTTGGTCTGGGAAGAATCGTATTGCCATTTAATTTCGATAAGGAAGAGGAGTTGAATGAAGGCAGGAACAGGTATGTGATAAAATCGTTTACCAGAAAGAAAGACACACCTAAGTTTTTTATTACGACAGGAACAGGAAAAGCCGAGTTGAAACGTTAAAGGAGGAGCCTTTTTTGCTCAATTGAGATTCTTTTTGTAGTTAAATAAAAACCACTGTGTATGCAGTGGTTTTTTATTTGACATTAAAACACAAATATTTTAAATTCTCATCACAACAGCTGGGAGTCTATATGATTCTGTTACACTATTTTTTATTCTTTTTATCTACTGTTTTTAGTTTGAGGATGGCTACTGTTTCTCAAGTCTTTGATGATATATGCTCCTTTGCATTCTACCATCCTGAAGAGTATAGAAAGGTCAGAATATTAAATGATGTTTATTCAGAATTTATTCAATCCGCTGAAGAGCAGGATGGGGATATTGTTTTTATTATTAATGGCAGGAAGATCTATTACTGTGGTGGAAAGATGCTTTCTGAGGCCAATCTTGAGAGAGCAGAAGATTTCAGTTCGATATTCTTTGATTATAAAAAGGGTGAGATTAATTCTCTCCCTTCATTTAGAGAGCTCCCGCGGCGATCCTCTGATTTTTTAGATTCGATGTTTGGTAGATCAGAGAGAGAGATTCGCAAGCACTGCAGATTGATATCATTCCTTGGTCATAAGGCCTTTTTGAATGATATTTGTGTTGATGCCATTAAAAAAGTTGAAAAGCAAATTTTAGAATCTGCACGCAGAGATCGAGATGTAGAAAAATATTTAAAAGATATCAAGATTGTATATTCTTTTTTAAAGAAGGAAGTCGTAGGATCGGATAACATGAGCTATCATTCGTACGGACTTGCGGTTGACATTGTTCCTGAATCTTATAATGGAAAACATGTTTACTGGAAGTGGAGTCGCGTTTATAATGATAGATGGTATGAAATCCCGCTGGGAAGAAGATGGAGTCCACCACAGCCGGTTATAGATGCATTCGAAAAAAATGGATTTATCTGGGGCGGTAAGTGGTATCATTTCGATACGATCCATTTTGAGTATAGACCGGAAATATTGTTTGTGAATGAGTAATCAATCGGGAATGGTAGAGTAGCGATAGATCTCAAAACATCGTATATTGCATCCCCGGTTTGCTCCATGCCATGACAGATTTAGTGAATAATCAACCGTTAAGTAATAAAAAAGAGCTGCCTTCTATTTAGAGAAGACAGCTCTTTTGGTTAATTTCAGCCTTTTTAGAATTTGCCAATATCGATTGCAGTTTTTTGCAGTAATTTTAACTGTCTCAAAATCTTGAAAAAGATTCTTCTTCTTTCACTCTTGCTCAGAGTAATCCCCTTGTTTGGTACTGCTGCTATTTTACTTGTGCTCTTGTTGAATGTTACTGTAATCTCTACATTCATATCTGTAAGGCTTCCAGGAGTGAGACAAAAAAGAGCCTCGATGAGAGCTTTTGCTTCCTGTTCCGTGATTTCCTCATCAAGTTCGCCTATGTAATCCAGAGGATTTTCATTGAGTTCCATGGTAAGCACATCATTCTTAATTGAAAAATCGACTGTAAGAGTATCTTCCGGAACGCCACCTTCAGAGAGCGATATGAGCCTCAGCTGATTTCCATTGACTATTTCCCATTTCCCATTTATAGAATCACCTTCTCCTTCGAAGAGGATTGTTGCTATAAAAGTGCTGTCGTCGTTGAAGATAAGCGAACCCATTCCGAGTGTTGGTAACTGAAGGGTCAATACACTTGTGGGAGTATTTGCAGGTACATTTATTGTTTTTGGAGCAAGAGAGCCATTAACGAGAACATTCTTTGTAAGATCATCGCTTGCAAGCGGTGCATTGGTTGCTGTTAATGTTAGTGTTGCTGCATCGTAATTGATTCCTGTTCCATCACCTTCCAGTATGAGGGTGTCTGTTTCTGTAAGGACCATGAGTGCATCTGCATTGCCTACGCCGGGCATCTCAATACTGAGGAAGACAAAGATCGGGTATGTCGGCAGCATTAATAATTGTAGAGGTGATTTTTCTATTGCAGCATGTATAATCATGTTGTCACCTGTTTTGGCTGCTCCGGCTTGAAGATCCATTGGCAGAGTAAGGTTGTAGAGATATTTTAATGTGGCATTGTAGCTTCCCGTGACTGTCAGAGAACCAATGCCTTCAGAAAGCAGATCTGCTGCCTTCTGGTTTGAGTTTGTCGTTATCTTTGTATCTACCGAAACTAGATTTGAATTCCATTTACCGAGTAGTTGTGTTACGCTGTAAGATTTGTCCTCTTCTGATGAAGTAGATTTTTTCTCACAGAATGTTAACAAAAATAAAGACATGCTCAAAATAATAATGAGCATCCAGATAAATTTCTTGCATTTCATTTTGACCTCCTTGTATATTTATTTTAAAATTATTTTCAATTTTGGTTATCAATACACTCCTTTCCTAATTTTTAATTTTATTCTATAATAATAATAATAAAATGTTCTGTTAATATCAAGGAAAAAGATTTTAAAGTAAGATAAATTATAATATTGATCTATAATTTTTACTCTCTTCTGGTGTTGTTTTATTTGCTCTTTCCTATTGGCAGATATCCTAAGAACAGATTTTGGTCTAGTACTAATTACTCTCATAGAGGTTTTCATCTCTAGTTTTAAATAAAGTTGTAAGGTGAAAATTTTTAAAATATTTTATTTAGTTTAATGTATAATCTCATAGGTTGACATAGCGAACAAGAGAGGTGGTTGTCATGTTTAGATGTGTATTATATATTTATCTAAATTTTTCAAAATATTTATCAATTTCTGGGCGCAACTCAATACCAACCCGTTCAAAACAATTTAACAATTCTTCATAGGCTCCGGAACCACCTAAAAAATTCCAAAATTCGCCAGCGACTTTTAATTCATATTCTAAGTCAAGCATTCCTTTTAAGGTTCAACGTTCATATGGTTTAGGTTCGTATGGATTATAGGGTATTACAATGTATGAATGTACATTTGCTTCAGGATTATCAGCTAAATATATTGCTATCCATTCTAAAAGAGTGCGCTTGAAATCTTTAAAGTTACTGATATTAGGTTTTGCTGTTTTTATGTCAAACAAATGAATATTACCTTTTTTATCCTTTAAAAATAGATCTACTTTGACAGTTTTTAACTTATTCGTCTTTCCAGTTGTAGCAACACTACGAATCTTTTCAATTTCATTTTGTTTATTGGGATTTTTACCCGTGCTTAATTCATTTATTATATATTGAATTTCTAGTTGGGCATTCTCACTTATATTTGTTCCTAAAACGTATTGTTTTTTAGCTTCTAAAAAGTTTATTTTTGCTAGGGTTTCTGCAACTGGTTCAAAAATTGATGTTCCAAATGTTGTATTAAGAGAATGTATAAAAGAAAATAAAGCCATTCTGTCTTTACCCAGGAGTCTGTAATGAAACGGCATACTTTTAGTTTCCGGATTATAATTTTGGAATTTTTTTCTCAAAATATCTTTTATTACTTCTTCAATCTTGCTAATTTGTACTTTAGTTAAGCTCACAATGAATTCTCCTTTAAATGAAATATTATCTCTGCATATGCCGATCTATCTTTTTCAACGCGGTTAAGCACAGGCCTTTTGTATTTACTAACTATTTTCATACCAGCTAATTCAGCTATTTGAGGATATAGATTATACTTATCATTAGCAACAAGAAATACATTATAATCTTTTTTTAAAAATCTTTTGCAGTTCATAAGCACTTTTGCAATTCCTTCAACATATGATTCTCTTGCTTCCCTTCCTTGACCTTTGAATAAGGGGCCTATTTCTAACTCATCTCTTCTTTCAAATCCAAAAATTTCATAAGCATAAGCATGCTGCTCATGGTAGTTTATTAAACCAACATAAGGCGGAGATGAAAATATACCTGATATACCCTGTTTTGCAATAATTCTGGCTAATTGTGAGTTTTTGTTTTCTACTTCTTTTATAATATTAATATCTCTACTATCTCCAACAATACAGACCTGGATTGTATCTGTTCTAAGTTTATTAAATTGCATTAATCTATTTAAAGTGTCTATTGAATATCTACGCCACCAACCCTTTATAGAGAAAATAGGTTTGCAAATTTTACCGTGCTTTTTACAATAATATGTCGTTGTGATAGGTTCTTTTAGTGTTGCTAAATCAGCATGTGTTGTTGCTCGGCAGGAACGAACGGTTCTACTTAATATTATTGCTAATGTTTTCTTGATCCCTGTATCTTCTATTTTTCTGATTTTCTCAAACAAAAAATCTATTTCTTCTCTCACTGGTGATAAAAACCATTTATCAAGAAAATTATTGTTTCTATCTTGTTCAACATTAATTTGATATTCTCTCACTAACTTCCGATATATTAATAAAAATTCTTGTTCTTTTTCTTTAGCATATTGTTTCTCATTAATTAGTCCTTGTCTAATTTTTCTTTTGTAATCAGGTGAAGGAAAATATCTCTTATTAAATTTTAATAATTCTAAACTTAAATGTTCTTCAAACTTTACATTTTTTCTGTTTCTTTGAAAATTTTCTAATTGTACTGTTAACTTTTGGATAGTTTTGTGAAGCTCAAAGAAATTATGTTTTGCTATTTTTACATTACTAATCATAACATTAAAAGCAGATATATCAACCCCAACTGCATGGAATCCAAGTTCATTTGCTTGAACCAATGTTGTTCCACTACCACAGAAAGGATCCAATACAACATCACCTTTTTTGAAAAAAATTTCTTTTTTAAATTCATCTGTATGGTCGTCGAGGAAATACTCTACTAATTGAGGGATAAATTTTCCTTTGTAAGGATGTAATCTATGAACATGTTTTGTTCTTTCAGACTCTTTATATTCAACAAATGATAAATGCCAATTAAGGTCATCACCTAAAATATTTTTCCATTCTTTTTCTTTTTTGGTAAATGAGTCATAATATTTTTTCAATTCATCTATATCAATTAAAGGATTACCATTATTTCCATATTTTTTTATTCTTCCATATTGTATTAAATATGATATATTAGATATAGTGATTTTTCTATCTAAATATTGTGATGCCCATTTACTTGCATCCCGTAAACTAAACAATTTTTTACCTTGTTCAAACAAGGTTTCTTGATTCATATATTCTATCCCCATTTATATTTTAACACAAAATAAATTTCAATCTCAATAAGATTTTATTTTCTATAAATTAGACACAACAACAATATTAGAAAATCAATTTTTTGTTATCTATAATAATATAGAAACAAAATAACTACCAGTTAGAGACCGTTTTCCAGAAAATCTCAAGTAGCCTTGAAATCTCATGATTTCTTAATGATACCTAATCCACTTTAGTGCTTCTCTAATCGATGGCTTCTTCCCATACATCAATATTCCGACGCGGTAAATTTTTGAAACAATCATTATTAATACTACAGTTGAAATTGACATAATCACAATAGAAAGATACGTACCCGAAGGAATTATAGGATCACTCACGGCTATTCGAGCAAACATCACCATTGGTGTAAAGAAAGGAATTAGCGACACCCAGAATGCTCTTGCGGTCTCAGGATGTCTGGCAACAGTAAACATTATGAAGTAACTAAGCATAAACATTATCATAAATGGCCACTGAAACTGCTGGCCTTCATCCTCGCTATTAACAATCGCTCCGAGCGCTGCATAAAGGCCTGAATAAAAGATAAAACCGAGTAGAAAAAATAAAACCATAAATCCGAACACAGGAGCAGTAAAGTGAAGCTTGCGGATAACATCAAGAAATTCTGGTGCTGTCATACCAAAACTTTTAAAAATTGGTTCTGCAAAGTAGATTGCACCAAGCATAAATCCTCCAAAAATGACAAGCTGGGTGAGTCCGAGTCCGCAGATGCCGATAATTTTGCCAATCATAAGTTCAACAGGTCTAACAGCAGAGACAATGGTCTCTGTTATGCGCTGTGACTTTTCCTCTATAACGCTTCGCATAAGTATTTGACCATATATCATCATCATGAGAAACATTACATATGTGAGAATGTATGTGAGTAAATAACTCGATATTCCACTCTTCTCTACCTCACCCTTGTCTGTTATCTGGTGGCTCGTCACTCTGACCCTTCCCTGTTCCATCTCTTTCCTGATCTCTTCAGCCTTGAACCCTCTGTTTGTTAAACGGATATTTGTGACTATTGTCGAGAGTGTTCGGGAGAATGAGCTCTGCTCCTCAAAATCGCTGACATTGCGCACAGAGTAGATTACCTCTCTTTTTTGAACAACATCTTCAGGAATAAGAAGATAACCATCGATCTCTTTATTTACTACCTTTGATTTTAAGGTTTCCAGTAATGTTTCAAGCTCTTCTGATGAGACCTTTTCTCTAATGAAATTATATTTCGGTTTCCCATTTTTCAGCGTGTCGGATTGGATCCTCACAAATTCATCAAAAATAATTCCGCTCTGATCAATTATATGGTATGTGCGTGTCGAGGGCTGAAAAAGCACACCTACTATGAATATTCCACTAAAAATCAATATCAGAATCACAGGAAATAGAACCGTTCCGATGATAAATCCCTTGGTCTTTGCACGGCTGATATACTCTCTTTTAATAACTGCCACAACTTTTTTGCTCATTATTCTTCTCCTCCAGGATCTTTATCCTTTACTGATTCTAAAAAGATCTCATTCAATGAAGGTTCCATAATCTCAAATTTTGTTATCTGTGCCTTCTTTATGGCTTCCTTTAAAATTTTTTGTGGATCTCCATCCTTTGCAAGCTGTAGTTCCACAGCATTGCCATAGTTATTATATTTATTGATATGATCTGATTTCAGGAATTCATCGTCACCATTATATTCAATATAGACATTCTTTTTTCCAAATTTCTTTTTGATGTCACTCAATCTTCCATAGAGAACCTGTTTGCCTTTATTTATTAAGAATATCTCCTCGCACAGCTTTTCTGCGCTCTCCATGACATGAGTTGAAAAGATTATTGTCGTGCCCTTGCTCTTCAATTCCATAAGAATGTCCTTTATCAGGTTCTGGTTGATCGGATCGAGCCCTCCAAAAGGCTCGTCTAAAATCAGAATTTTTGGCCTGTGAAGAAGTGTTCCAATAAACTGTATCTTTTGCTGCATGCCCTTAGAGAGTTCCTCTATTTTTTTCTTTTTCCATTCAGACAGTTCTATTCTTTCAAGCCAGAAGTCAATCTCTTTTTTTGCATCTTTTTTGGACATCGATTTTATAGAACTAAGAAACAATAGAAGCTCATAGACTCTCATCTTCCTGTATAATCCTCTCTCCTCAGGAAGATAACCGATATAGTCTGTAGCTATCTTCATATCTCTGTTTCCAAGTACAGATATGTGTCCAGAATCAGGGATAATTACATTCATTATCATTCTGAGTGTGGTTGTTTTTCCTGCTCCATTTGGTCCCAGCAGTCCAAAGACCACTCCCTCCTCTATGGAGAATGATATGTCATCGACAGCCTTGAGTGTACCGAAACTCTTTGTTATCCTTTCGACTTCAAGAACGCTCATTTTTACCTCTTTTGCTATAATATGGATTTTATTAAAATCTCAAGGGGCCAATCTAAGATGTATTATTTATTTTCAGGCCCCAGTTCAATTGGGTTGACCATTGCATTATAACTTGCCTCGAGGCGTTCTCTGTATGGAGTAAGCGATATTTCTATCTCATTTGGAACACCTGTCTGCCATGGTATTCTCTCCTCGTCTGACTCAAGAGCACTTATTTCATTTTCCAGTCTCCTCATCCAAGAGCTTCTGCTTCTGAGCGATTGATACTCTTTTAACTTTTCTAACTGGTTTCGCAGCATCGAAAGTAACATTTTATTTGCCCTTCTTCTCATCATGCTTTCACGTTCCTTTATTATCTCGGAAAGCTCCTCCTTTTTTCTCTCTTTGTTTTCCTTTTCATAATTTATATATACATTCTGATTCCCCATCAGTCTGAACTTGGGTCCATCTCCAGGCGATTTTTTCAGCCAGCTGTAGTATGCTATCACATAAATGTAATAATACTCGCCCTGGCCCATGCCGTAGTTCATAAGCGCTCTGTTTCTGGTCTCGTAGTATTCTGCAATTTTGGGTATTAATCTCATGCCTTTTCGAACCAGTCCTAATACACCCCAGAAAGACTTCTTCTTATCACGACCATCATCGATTCCCTGTGAGATGGCCCCGAACGTCTCTTCGAGCTCTTTTCTGACAGGTGCAGTACTGTCACGAACGGCAAGGAAGATTTCGATCCTTTCAGGTTTAATATATCCATCAGCCTGGGGGCAGAACTCTTCTGCAGTACCATATACGGCTTCAAGTGTATCAAGGGATGCCTCAACATCTTTGAATTGTTCAACAGTACTCTTTACGCATAAAAAGCCAAAACCTGCTATAATAACCAGAATCAAGATCAAAACACCGCAGCCGATTCCGCATCCAAGAAGCCATTTAGAAGCATTGCTTTCCATTTTTGACTCCTATATTTTTATTATTTAGATATACAAATGATTGTTAATCTATCAAAAGATCAATCAGTAAATCTTTCATAATATAAATAATTTTTTAAAAAATTTAAAGAGTAATGTTAAAAATTTTATCTGATAAAAAATAAATGTTTTCCAACGACAAAGTTCATTATAGATATTTATCCTCTTTTTTCATTTTTACTTGCATTTATTAATAATATTTTTTATAATTAAATGTAATTTTTAAACTCCGCAATAAAAAGTGTATAAACCAAAAAAAATTATCGGCATTTTCGGTGGCATGGGGCCCGATGCTACTGTGGACTTCTATAAAGAGATAATTAGAATTACACCTGCAAAAAGGGATCAGGAACACATTCCAGTAATCATATACAGTCTTCCACAGGTCCCAGACAGGACAGAGTGCATTAAAAAGCACGACGACTCCATCATCCCATATCTAAAAGAAGGAGTAAAGCGTCTGGAATATGCGGGTGCCTCTTTTATCTGTATTCCATGTAACACCGCTCACTACTATTTTGATCACATGCAGAGCGAGGTTTCAATACCGATTCTTCATATGATCTCAGAAACTGTTGAAAAAATAAAGAGAGAGAATCCATCTGTAAAAAGAGTCGGACTCCTCGCAACAATTGGAACAATAGAATCTTGTGTGTATGAGAAAATATTTAAGCAGAGTGGATTTGATCTAATCGTGCCTGAGATTGAGGTGGAAAATGAAAAAGTCATGAGGGCAATATATGGTATTAAGTCGGGCAGGAATGATGAGGTCATAAAGAATTTACTTAAAGATGGTGCAAATCATCTCATCGAAAGAGGAGCAGAACTTATAGTGCTCGGCTGTACAGAGATTCCACTGGCCTTCGACTCAGGTTCTATATCAATACCAGTTGTAAATGCTACCCGTGTTCTTGCTGAAGCAGCAGTCAAAAAATATTTTTCAGATTGATCCAATGACCTAAAAAATTAGAGGGGGAAAGCCTATAATGAAACTGTTTGCCAATCCAACGAGATGGGGGACTATTTTTTCAGGGAAATGCTGGATATTTCTTTTTGTTTTGCTACTAATCCAGAGCTATGGATACTGTGATGCTGTAGGAGATACAACCATAGCTCCAAAAATCTATATCGACGGCTATTATGTTGACCTCGACTATATACGCACTGAAATCACATTCGTAAACTATGTTATCGATCCAAAAACAGCAGATATTCACATAATAATAACAGCACAGCGTACAGGAGGAGGTGGATATCAGTTTACAATTAACTTCATAGGGAAAAATTCTTATGCATCAAGAAACGACACACTAATATGTTATACGAGTCCAGATGACACAGAAGACATTAAGAGAAAAAAGATAGTCAAAACACTTAAAGTTGGACTGCTGCAATTCATTACTTCATCGCCCTTGATCGATGAGATATCCATTGAGCATAAGAAGACAAAAGAGGTTGTAGTAAAAACAGACAGATGGAAAAACTGGATATTTTCAATACGATTCAGCAGTTATTTCAGCGGTGAAAAGTCATATAAGAGCAATACGTTTAACACATACATACGTGCCGAAAGAATTACAGAAGAGTGGAAGATGAGGTTTTCTCTTCAATCAAGTTTGCAGACAGATAAATTTAAGATAGGGCAGAACGAATCGACAGAGACAGTAATAAGCAAGTATGAGAGGAATTCGCTAGATGCACTTGTTGTCAAGAGCTTAACCAACCACTGGTCTATAGGTCTCTCCTCTGAAGTAAACTCATCAACATTTTCAAACATAAAGATTTCCTATTTCACGGCTCCAGCAGTTGAGTTTAATATATTTCCATATTCAGAATCGACTCGCAGAGAGCTTCGTCTTCTTTACCGCATTGGATATGATTATAGAGTCTATCATGAGGAGACATTCTATGGTAAGCTCAAGGAAGGATTGGTCAATGAATCTCTCGAGTGTGTACTCAATGTCGTACAGCCGTGGGGCAGCATTAGAACAGAAGTAAGGGGATCACACTATTTTCACGACTTCAGAAGGAACAATTTATATATATTTACGATCTTTTCACTGCGGATCTTCAGGGGATTCGAAATTGGAATATCTGGAAGCTTTTCAATGATCCACGATCAGCTCTCTCTTCCAAAGGTTGGAGCAACGAGGGAAGAGATACTGCTGCGCCGCCGCATGCTTGAAACAAACTACAACTACTTTGCTGGAATCAGTCTGCAATATACATTTGGTTCAATATACAGCAACATTGTTAATCCCAGGATGGGCCGTTAAGGATTAAATGATTTTGACAGGGAAGGGCTGATTTTTTGTTTTCTACAGATATATCCTCCCTTACTGGACTTGTTGATCTAGTACATTATCACAAAATTTTTTCAGGATTGAATCCTTGGTTCTGTTTTAAAAAAGATAACATCTTCTCATATATGAGAAGATGGTCATAATGGTCATGGCAGGATAGGGCCGGTTCACTATTAATATATCGTCCCTACGGGGCTGTTTTTTATGTTGATGTTTTTCTACAGATATATTGTCCATAACGGGACTGGTTTGACATGTTGCCTTTTTCTATGATACTCATTCATTGTCTTGAGAAGGCTTACATTTTCTCATAATAGAATATGGTCATATTTTGAGGGATGTGCATGTCCCGTCCTGAAAAAGTTGTTATATTTAAGCGCATAAATGAGCTGGGCCTATTCACTGTGCAACTATTCACTCATCAATTTTCCCCCAGAAGGAAGCACAGGTTTTTTTCGGAATATCCATCGTGAAATAGAATCTCGGTACTCCTTTGCCCTGTGTTCTAATCTGTTTATTCCATTTGCAAGATATCGAAGCAGTGCGGATGTGTGTGCAAGTCCTGCTTTGCATACCAGGTTCATCCACTCACCTGTTGCTGTTTCATCGGGTGCTTCTGTTATTATAGAAAAATAAGTAACCAGTGGTGATGATGTCCCTGATCCACCGCTCTTTCTTCCCTTCAGACTAGAATATACAAGAATACCTTTGTGGAAATGTTCTCTGAAGTTTTCATCATCCTGAATTTGATATTTTCTGTATCGTTTGTAGAGCCTGTCATTCAATCTCATCAACTCAGGAAAAGATGTGATTGAGGCAGCTATCGAGTCGAGTATGGCAAAAGATACTTTTTTTAATTCAGGATATTTTTTGTTTTCTATCCATGTGAAATAGGGTATATACCAGCCTCGTGGGAGCCAGTAGCTTCTCTGGTTTGTATAGCGATTGTTAACCCAGCCACTATATCCTGCAAAGTATTGAACCCACTCGTGAGAAGGAATCCCATGAAGATCGACATAAATATCAGGAAGCCATGTTTCCTTGAGTCTTGTAATAATCCCTGCTTCTGGATACATTTTACTATTTCCAGTGTTTCCGGCTCTTATGTCTGCACTGAGTGCTCCGAATCTCCCTGCATGAAGCATGTGATCTTTATTTAATAGATACATTTCATAAGCTGTTTGAGCTCCATCAGGATTGGCAATGGGGTATAACACAAGGTTTACCTTCTTTAAGTAGTTTTTATAGACCGGATCTGTAGCGCATAACTCGGCAAGCCTCAGTATATGGCTTGTACTCGAGACTTCGTTTCCGTGTACTCTGCCTGTCAGAAGCAGTGTTGGCCTCAGCGCATTTAGTTTGGCCTGAGATAGATATCTTGACTTTACTGGCGGAAGGATGTCTACAGCATAGACATTGTTTCCGAGGAGTGATGTGGCCATATAATAAACATTTATCTCCGGAAATGTATTGAGCATAGAGAGTTTCTTCTCCACATCGTGAGGACTCATGGGCCTGTCCCACTGGATTATTCGTTCTCCCGAGTATTTATAATTTTCATCAATCAGTGTCGGATTATCGGTATTTTTAGGATTCTTGCTCTGCGGCAAAGCTGCCAGATGATAAAATTCTGAGCTGTCTTCGAGAATGATCTTGAACAGGATCTGGCCAACCCGATCATAGCTTAATCGATCTTCAAACAGTCCTGAATCGTGAAGATCTTTGAGAATGTTTACCATTCCTGTAAGTTTCCCAATAGAGATAAAGGTTTGATCTATATGATTCTCTGATGCTCTCATCTTATACTCTTCATATCTGTCAATAGAATCTGTAGCTGTCACTTCGAACATGAGTCTGGAGATTCTCTCCTCACCAGGTCTGACCCATATTCCTGTTAATTTAGGATTTTGAATTTTTAAATTGTCCAGAGAATAGACTCTCTTAGTCCACTCGCCCTTCTTTTCTTTATATAAAAGAACAAGCTCAGGCCTTGCCCTCTCTTTGCCAATTAGTTCTATTTTTACCTTTCCAGGCCCCATCTCTGATGATTTTATATATGGGAGGATGGATCCAGGCAGCCTCAGAGAGCCGACTCCATAGAAGCTGCCCACTACATGAAGGAGGGTCAATGTCTCAAAATATATGTCTTCATGAAGAGCTTCAGTGGAGGAAATTATCTCTCTGTCTATTCCTATTGGATAATCGGGTTCGCTTAATGTAAGTTGGAGAGTGAACCTATCGAAATAGGGGGCATTGTTTGTAGAGAGTCTTCCTTCCTGTATATTCATCAAGTAATCGATAAACCTTTTGTAGGTCACGTTCTGGAGATGATCCCAGAATTTTTCAATATCGGTTTTAATTCGTTTGTCAATTAGAATCTTACCATCGATTTCTGCTGATACCCATCCTGTAGTCACACGCACAGATTCATACTGGGGGAAAAGATTCAGTAAGGGACGGATCACATATTTGGGAGAGAAAGAGTCTTTAAATATTATCTCCCCTTTTTTATTCACTACCCTTACTCTATAGATCGGTCCTTTTTTAAAGGTTGGATGAAATGTGATAAGCGAGTCGGGAATGTTTAATTTCTTTGCCATGACCTCATCTATTGGATAGATGTCCTGCAGCCAGCGTATGTTGGATTTTATTGTCTGCCATTTTACCTCTTTTGAGTCCCGCAGGTTATAGTATGTTATCTTTATCTGACCGACAGGTTTGTCTACAATTTTCGGGAGCACATAGTCATGAAGCCAGCTGTATCCCTGCTTGTAAGCGCAGAGAACATTAACCTCTATTGATCCCTCAGGAACATTTTTTTTCGAGAGTTCTTTTTTTATCCGATCTTTGATCCTCTTTCTTATTTCTGGTGATTCGCTCAGAATCACTTCAATTTTGCCGTGAGATTGGTGTGTGATATTTGGCAGGATTTTGTCGTAAAAGTAGTTCCAGAATTCATTAACCTCCCATGGGATTTCAAACTCTTCATCAAAGATCTTTTTCCCTGTTCCAAATCCTGTTGGATAGGTTTTTACATCAATGGCTGCTTTTTTAAAAAAGCCTGCTGCAACATCTTTGATATATGAGTCCAGACCCACGAGAATTTTTCTTGCTGCAAGTTCAACATAGATCGAATCGATCTTCTCTTTTTTGATTCTGTTCAGCCACTCTTTGAGTTTATATATGCCACAAGCCACCTGGCCAGGTGCTTTTCTGATCTGGAAGAAATCCCTTACATCTCTTTCGATCTCTCTTAGATGAGGATTGCCCTTACCATGGTTCCACAAATAAGGGAGTCTTTTTGAGACATATTCAGAGATTGCATCCAGCCCTTCCTGAGTGTTGGCACTGATAACGATCCCATTTTTTTTATTGAATGATTGTGAAACAAATTGAATGAAGCCTTCATTTGAGCAGTCAGAAAACCAGATGAGCTTTTTGTCTTTTTTCAATCTGTTGATAAGATAGTGATTTCTGCCAAATAGGATCGCGAATCCAAACTTATCTGCTTGGCTTTCCTTGCCTGCAACTCTTGCCATTGGTATTCTTATTCCTGCAGATTCAAGACCAATTCGGGCAGCTATATTGACACCATTTTGATGGTTGTCATCTTCACCGATCGACAGATATGCTGGAATTTCATCGGGCAGCCGGTCTTTGTTTGTATCACGGAATATTCCGTTTATTGTGTAGAACTGCCAAAGCGGAAAACTCAGCGATGGTGATGGTGAATGAGCTTTGGCTACTTTTATATTCCATGGATTTTTAGGCTTCAGATAGGTTATCTGACTAGTGTCTGGTGAGACTATATTGATTGCTGTCTCACGGATACCATCAAATTCAAGATCCGAAATTTTTAGTGTTTTCTCATCGTTGCTATATTTATCATCTTCCCTGAAGCTTCTGATGGCATCGAGCATCTTATCTGTATTCCTGTATCTTATGGTCAGAAAGAGCCTGGAAATCCCTGGATTGTTTGCATCAACATTTACATAGTCGATAGATATCCCGTCGGGCGTTAATTTACGTTGCGTAAGAAACTCATAGAATCTCTTTCGTACATCGCTAAATCTTTTTCCCTTAACCTTCCAAAGATCGGGATATCTACCTGCAAGATAATTTGCTGCTGTAATCAAACCTGTATCGTCTGCTCCTCTTATAGAGATCAATCCATACTCGGGACAGATCTTTTGGCTGATAAATTGTATCCGCCCCTGTCCTGGTGCAAGGCTCGATATATCTATGAGGCTGGGGTCGATCAGATTCATTCCCAAGAAACTCTTAATAGGAACTCCGATACATATAACAGGAGTATTGGTTCTGTAAGGAGGAACAGAACCTGTCTGAACAATATCGAGATTCATGGCAGATGTCTCATATGCCAGTCGTGCAGCTATGTTTGCAGCACAAACAATATGGCTCTTTGAATGTTTCTCTGGGACAATTATTTTTACATTCAAAAAGTCTACAACAGAGTCTCCATTAGTATCCTGAAATATATAGCCTTTGTCAAATATCGTGCTCAGATCTTTAATTTGAAAAAGTGAATTATTATATTTTGATATAGCATATGAATTTTGAGACAAGATAACAGCTAAAATAGATATTATAATCACTCTAATAGAGTTTAGGCTTTTCATACTGGATCTCCTCTTCAAAGTATCGTATAGATAATATTATGATTTTGGATATAAAATGCAAATCGAAAGTAATGTTGGTTAATTATATATAATAAGAAGTAAATGCAAATTTATTATTTAATTGAATCTAATTATATTAGATATGAATGATATTAATACAAAGATATGAAGAGAAGGTAGGTGGAATTCATAAAAGAAAAGTTATTTTTCAGGGTGACCCCCAAAAATTTTGAATAATGAGAGTTTAATCTTTGATAAATTAGATAGTTAAGAAGACAGATTTTGTGAAAAAGTGGTTGTGAAAAAGCTCCATTCTTTTTAGTTTATAGCAAGAGAAAAAAACAAAAAGAAGGAGCTTTAACAATAGAACTTAATGAATTGAGTAGACCAATTCAAGTAAAATTACATCAATATTGCTATAGCTTCAAAGAAGGTTATAGTAAACCCGATTACAGATTTATCCGTCAGATGCATTTTGGTATTTTAAAGAGCGGTAGTGGAAAGCTTTCCAGCATAAGCAGGAGTCTGTCAGAAGTTACCACCCACAAGAAGAGTGCAGAGAGGTTAG